>Ga0070765_100000286_pt1 | contig 30413 bp, 24 predicted proteins | sample HubBroMetageWFT5_FD_71516 | JGI IMG/M metagenome (GOLD analysis project Ga0070765, IMG submission 71516) | Warmed and freeze-thawed soil microbial communities from the Hubbard Brook experimental Forest, New Hampshire - Hubbard Brook CCASE Soil... | ecosystem: Environmental > Terrestrial > Soil...
GTTCCTTTCTCCCTGCGTGCTACCGCTGGTCCCCGGATATATTTCGATGCTGTCCGGAATTGGCGTCGAGCAGCTCAAGGAAGGGGCTCCGCGCGGCGGATTACTGACATCCGCTTTGGCCTTCGTTTTTGGGTTTTCCATCGTCTTCATCACATTTGGCGCGTCTGCCAGCGCCGTCGGATCGTTTCTGGTGCGCAACCGCAGCCTGCTTGCGCCGTTAGCGGGGGCGCTCATCGTGTTATTTGGGCTGCATCTGGTCGGATGGCTGGCGAAAATTTCATTGCGTGTTGGATTTGTGATTGGGATGGCCTTGATAGCCGCCGGCTTGGTCTTGAATCTGCGGCCGGGAATGGCTGGCGCCACGCTGAAAGCTATTCATTTCTATTCCGTCGCCATCATTTTTCTTTTGGGGCCGGCCATGACGCGGTGGCTGAATCGCGACGTCCATTTTCGAAACCTGGGCGGACAGCCGGGCATCCTCAGCGGCTTTTTGATGGGTTTTGCCTTCGCCTTTGGATGGACGCCTTGTATCGGGCCCATTCTGGCAGGTGTCCTGGCCATCGCGGCGACGCGAGAAACCATTGGCCAAGGAATTTTTTTGCTGGCTTGCTACTCGGCGGGGCTTGCGATTCCGTTTCTTGTAACCGCGCTGGGCATTGGACGCTTTTTGAAATTTTACCAGCGCTTTCGGCGTCACTTGCATACCGTGGAGGTGTTCAGCGGCGCGCTGTTGCTGGCCGTTGGTGGACTGGTGTTCATGAACCGGCTGACCTGGCTTTCAGGTAAACTTGCATTCTTAAACAGGTTTTCGTGGTGAGGGGAGCGGAGCAAATGCGAAGGATGCCGAATTTTTTCCTGCTGCTTTTGCTGGTCACTCTCATTGTCACCACGAATTTTTCAGGCTGCAATTCCCACGATTGGTTCAAGGTTTCCGGCGTTGGCACGACGAACTCGGCGGCAACTGGGCCTCGGCCGGATGAACCGGCGGTAACTTTCAAAGATCTGCAAGGCCAGGAGGTGCCGCTGGCTAGCTTGAAGGGAAAAGTGGTAGTCGTGAATTTTTGGGCTACCTGGTGCGAGCCTTGCCGCGTGGAAATTCCCTGGATGATTGGTTTCCAACAGAAATATGCGGACAAAGGATTCACGATACTTGGCGTGGCCATGGACGATGAAGGAAAAAGCGTGGTCGCACCCTACGTTCAATCAACGCAGTTCGACGTCAATGGCCATTCGATGACCATGAATTATCCGATCGTGCTCGGCAACGACGACATCGCGGGGAAATTCGGAGGTCTCCTTGGGTTTCCGACGACGATTGTGATTTCTCGCGACGGGAAAATTCAAAAGCGATTCATCGGTCTAGCGGACGAGGCAGAACTCGACAAGGAAATTAAAGCTCTGCTCTAGCGGCCTCATCAAACATCACCAAAGAGCTTCTCAATCCGGCGCAATAGGAGTAAGTTGGCGCAGAGATGATGGACGAGCAAGAATTCCAAAAGAAATGTGACGCGGCGTTTGAAACTTTGCGCAAGCGCCTGCTTGCATTGGGCGACCAGCATGAATTTGAAGTCGAAGGCGGCAGCGGGAAGCTGGAGGTTGAATTCGAGGACGAAGACGAAACCCGCTTCGTAATCAGCCCCAACGCGCCTGTCCGGCAAATCTGGATTTCCGCGCTCACCACCAGTTTCAAACTTGGATGGTCCGACACCGCCCAGGCTTTCGTACTGGAGAAGACCGGTGAGACGTTGAGCCAGGTGATGAGCCGGATTTTGAGCGAGAAAACGGGATCGACGGTTCAGGTCTGACGATGAAGCGCTTTCAACTGGGCTTTGTTTCTTGCGTTTTCCTGCTGGTTTGCACCCGTTCAGCGCCCATCGCGCGCGGAGATGCGGCTGCGCTGGGATTTTCCCTTCAGGCGTCCTTGCCCAGCGCTTCCACGATCGTTAAGCCACGCCTATTTGTTTCGCTCGATCCTGTTCCACGCGGAAGGGAATTCAAGATTGCCGTGGTGGGGGATATCGCGTCCGGCTTTCACATGAATTCGCACAAACCTACGGACGAATATCTAATTGCAACGACGCTGACGCCTCAGCTTCCTGCCGGCTTTGAACTGATCGATACGATCTACCCGAAGGGCAAGCTTGCAAAATTCAGTTTCTCGCCGGATCACCCGCTCGACGTGTACAGCGAAAGTGTCACGTTGGTGCTGCGATTGTCCGCCAAATCCGCTGCGGCCCTCGGTCCCACGGAGATTCCCATGACCTTGCGTTATCAGGCATGCAACGACAGCGCTTGTCTACCACCGGTAAAACTCCCGCTCACTGCCAAATTCAATTTGGCCGAAGAAGGCACCACCCCGCGCGAAGTCCATCCGGAGATTTTTTCCAGGCTCGTTCCGGCCCGCTGAGACCGTTGCGCTTTTTTCGGTTTATTGAATTGCAGCCGTTCGTCTAGCGAGCGGATATGGCAGGCAGGGCGCGGCGCAGGCGCGCCATCACTCGATCCTTCCCCAGCACGACCATGGTTTCGAAAAGCGGCGGCGCGACGGCGCGGCCCACAATTGCGACACGCGTCGCATTTATCAGCAGGCCGGCCTTGACGCCTTCGGAAGTAGCGATGCCGCGCAGGGCCGCATCACAAGCATCGTGGTTCCAGTCCGTGACCGCCTCGAGCGCTGCAATTAATTGGGGCATCAGCGCAGGGAGTTTTTCATCTTTCCAAAATTTTGCGCGGGCTTCCGGCTCATAGTCGAAATCGTCAGTGAAAAATGCGCGGGCCCAACTGCTGAAATCCCGCAACAGGCGCGTCCTGGGGCGAATCAAATCTACGGTGTGTGCAAACCAGGCGCGTTCCGTGCTGGCCCAGGTCTGTTGCCACAGACCTGCGCGCTTTAGTTCCGCTTCTACGTAAGGCAGGACTTCTTCAACGGGCGGTTTTTGCAAGTATTGAGTGTTGTACCATTCCAGCTTGGCGCGGTCGAAAATCGCATTTGTGCGGCTTACGCCCGAAAGGGCGAATCGCTCGATGAGCTCGTTCGTGCGTAGGTATTCAGAATCATCGCCGGGTGACCATCCCAGTAGCGCCAGAAAATTGCGGAAAGCTTCCGGAAGGAACCCTTCGTCGGCATACGAGCCCACACTGGTAGCGCCATGACGTTTGGAGAGGCGCGTGCGATCGGGCCCGAGGATAAGAGGGAGGTGAGCAAAAATGGGAGGCTCGGCGCCGAGTGCTTTGTAGATCAACACTTGCTTCGGAGTGTTAGACAGGTGATCGGCACCGCGAATAACATGCGTGATGCGCATGTCGATGTCGTCCACTACCACGCTGAGCTGATAAGTAGGCAACCCGGAAGAGCGCAGAAGCACAAAATCTTCAATCTCCGCATTTTGAACATCTCGTGGACCGAACACCGCGTCTTCAAAATGTGTAGCGCCTGTGCGCGGTGTGCCAAAACGGATGGCCGGGCGGATGCCTTCGCTCTGCTTGGCGGCGCGCTGTTCCGGGCTCAAATCTCGGCAGCAGCAAGCGACCGCTTTTGCCGCCTTTCCTTCGTCGTCACCTTCGCCTTCATGGTCTCCGGCAGCGTCGCCTCCGGTGTAGGCGGCCGCCTTGCAATAGCAGGCGTATCCCGCACCGCTTGCGAGAATGCGTTCGGCCGCTGCGCGGTACATTTCGATGCGCTGTGACTGAAAAAATGGCCCTTCGTCCCATTCGATGCCGAGCCAACGCAGAGCGACCAGTATGCCGTCAACCAATTCCGGCTTATTGCGTTCGACATCGGTGTCTTCGATGCGCAGCAGAAGAGTGCCACCTTCGCGCTTCGCAAAAAGCCAGTTAAATAAAGCCGTGCGCGCTCCGCCGACATGCAGAAACCCTGTTGGAGATGGCGCAAACCGCACGCGCGGCTTCTCTGTGGGTGCCATGGTCCTGGTTGTGTCCTTCCCCAGTTCGTAAACGATTCATCTTAGCGGAATGAGTGTGCAAAATCGAGCGCTCGCGGCAGGGCAAAGTGACCGCCGGGTCCGGATGGTCCAGAGGTACCCTTGACGCATCCAGAGCCAAACCTCATAGTTGAATGAGCCCCCCTCTGTTTGATTCCGGGTGTCTGGTCGGTAGGGGCCTGTCTTGTATCGAATTTGACGGGAGTTGAACGCCAAGAAACTTCCCTGGATCCGTAGATAAACGTCCCGCAATTCTCTGCTATTCTCGACGGAAGCAGCAGTATGGGTTGGAGCGGCAACTTGCTGAATCATATCAATATGACTGCGGCCGTTCTGCTGGCAGGAGCCTTCCTGCTGGCGCTGTTCTTTTCCTATGTTTACCAACAAAAGCGTCAACAGTACATGCTCGTTTGGGCGGCGGGATGGCTGCTGATCTCGCTCCACTTCTTTGGCCCGGCGCTGGGGACTCAGTGGAAGGTTTGGCCGTGGGCTGATCCGGTCGTTGAATGGTTGTTGGCTGCCGCAGTGCTGTTATTTTATGGTGCCGCGCAGATGTACGCGCGCCTCACTGTACCCTGGCGGCCGATAGTGGGCCTCGCTCTTGTAGCTGCAATCTGGGCATTGGGCTATTCACGCGGATGGGTGAACGTGCCCGTGGGATTGGGCGTGGGACTGTTATTTTTCTTTATCGCGCGAACCTTTTGGGAAGAGGGACGCAAACAGGAATCCCGCGCGGACCAATTCCTCGCAATTACTTTCGTAGCCTGGGGATTCCTGCGCCTCACGACCATCTTTCAGGACAGATTGGGGCCATTGGCCGGGCATGACTTGCTCCCGCTAGTTCTGTTGCCCGAGCTTTTCGGCGGCGTACTGATGGTGATGGCGGTCTATGAGGAAGAACGGCGTCGGGTCGAGCGCAACATGCTGGCGCTCTCGAATCTGAACCTGGCGACCTCGAGCTTTGCGGGTGGCGAGATTCAAAAGATGCTGGCGCAGGCGCTCGACCGTGTTCTCAATGTCGTGCGCATCCCCGCCGGCGCACTCTGCCTGCATTACGGCGAAGAAAACGGTCCCACTTCGGTCGTAGTCACCGGTTTGGGCGACACTTTTTGCGCCGCGATACAAGACAACAACCTGGATGATTATGTCGTTCGGCTGGTGGCGCGGCTGGGTGGGCTCGTGGTGCTGCGCGATCTGGAGACCGACTCGAAGTGGGAGGCGCTGGAGAAAGAAGAGGCTTTCCGGCACGTTCGAAAGCTTCTCCTCGGTCAAAGATTGCGTACGGTGGTGGGGATCAGTCTGCAGGCAAAAGAGCGCGTGTTTGGCGTGCTGCTGCTGGGAACACCCGACAATCGTAATTTCACGCCGGCAGAGTTGCGGCTGCTCCTGGCGCTGGGCCATCAAATCGGCATGGCGGTGGAGAATAGTTACCTCGTTCAGCAAACATCCCGGCGCAGTGAAGAGCTGCACATCCTGAATGAAATTGGCCGGGCGCTCAGCTCGACGCTCGAGCCAGACGCGCTATTCGACCGCATATACTCGGAAATGAAACGCCTGCTGGACGTGAGTAGTCTCTTCATCGCGTTCTACGACCACAAGAGTCAGCAGGTACGATTTGAAATCGATGTTTTAGAGGGCGATCGGCTGCCCAAGCGGACTCGCGCTGCTGGAAATCACTTGACCGAATACGTGGTCAGAACGTGTCAGCCGTTGCTGATTCGAGACCACTACGCCGAAGAGGCTGAGAGGCTGGGTTTCAAGCCCGCTCGTCTGGCCGGATGTATCTGCGCGGTGCCCTTGATTCTTTACGACCGCGCCATCGGCGTGATGGCGGTGCATAGCAAGCAAGAGCGTGTATTTGACGAAGGGCACGTGGAACTGATGCGCGTGCTGGCCAGCGAAGCGGCGGTGGCGCTCGAAAACGCACGGCTATTTTCCGAGGAGCAAAAAAAGTCGCGGCACCTGATGCTAATCAACAACGTGTCCAGCCGCGCCATCACTACGCTGGATCCGGAGGAGATGCTCGGGAAGATCGCTGCCGAGATTGAAAATGGTTTGAAATACGACCACATCGGCATTGCCATCGTCGATTATCCGGCCAAGGAATTGGTTATTCAGGCGGAAGCCGGAGCGCGTCGGGACGCTGTGGGACGGCGAATCCCGCTGGGAGAAGGCATCGTGGGGCAAGTGGGACGCACGGGACAGATGGCCATTGTGCGGGAAGTCAGTGTCTCAACTCCGTGTCCGGTATTGGCGTCCTCCGTCTCCGCCATTGCACTGCCTGTGAGTTACGCCGAACATGTGCTCGGTGTGCTGTATGTGGAGTCCTCAGAGCCATGCGAATTCGGAGAAGAGGAAGTGCTTTTGCTTCGCACCCTCGCCGATCTTTTTGCGGGCGGCTTGAATAACGCGCTCACCTTCCAGAAAGCGCAGGAGCAGGCCATTACCGATGGTTTGACCGGCGTCAAGACGCACCGCTACTTGATGGAAGCGCTATCTTCGGAATGGAAGCGCTCGACACGCGCGAATCGCCCATTCTCATTAGTTTTGATGGACCTTGACCGGTTCAAGTTTGTGAACGATTTTTACGGCCATTTGGAAGGCGACGTTGTGTTGCAGCGCGTGGGACACATACTGGAGCAGAATTGCCGCCGCTCGGATGTGGTGGCCCGCTACGGGGGAGATGAATTTGTTATCTTGATGCCGGAGACGACCGTAGAGCAGGCCCGTCAACTTGCAAGCAAACTGCGCGGCTGGGTGGCCTCCGATGCGCTCCTGCGCGACAAGAATATTACAGCAAGTTTCGGCATCGCCGGCTTTCCCATTCACGGTTCCACGCCGCAAGAGCTTATCCAGGTGGCGGACTCTTCGATGTACCTCTCCAAGCATCAGGGCGGCAACTCGGTATCGAGTGCGGAGGAAGGCGGCCCGAACGACACAAAGAAGTGGAAAAAGGACGTGTTGGAAGCTTATCTCGGCGTGACGCTGAAGCGGCTGTTCTCCACCGGGCCGGAAGCTTTCGAGGAAGTGTATCGCCGGCTCGAACAATTCACGCGGTCGCTGGCCGAACAGAGCGGAGGCCTGGCGCCCGACACGTTGCCAGCGGCTGTAGTCGAGACGGTGACCTCACTGGCTCTGGCGATTGACGCAAAAGATCATTACACGCAGGGGCATTCGCAAAAGGTCTCCGCCTATGCGGTGGTGATTGCCAAAGCGCTGGGCATGGCCGAGCCGGAAGTGGAGGAAATTCGCCTGGCGGCGCTCTTGCACGACATCGGTAAGGTCGGGATTCCGGAAACGATTCTGAACAAGTCAGGGCCGCTGGACGCATCCGAGTGGGAAACAATGAAGACCCACACGGAGCTCGGGGCGAAGATCCTGGAGCCGCTCCAAGCCATGGATCGAATCCGTAGGATGGTTCGCCATCATCACGAATTTTATGACGGAACAGGCTATCCGGACCGGCTGGAAGGGGAGAATATCCCATACGGCGCGCGCCTGATCGCCATCGCCGACGCGTACGATACCATCACCTCTGAGCGGACCTACAAGAAAGCGCGCACCTCGGAAGACGCTTTCAGCGAGCTAGAACGCTGCGCCGCGAATCAGTTTGATCCGGACCTCGTTCAGCTCTTCATCGAAGCCATGCGGCGGTCACCGCGGGTTCGGATTGAGGCAAATGTAGGTGCGCCGGATCTGTCGGAAAGTTCCTCGCTATAGCCGAGCTGGCGATCCCCGCTGATTCCGTAGCCCTTGATCTTCTTCCTTCGACAGATGGCGGTCACGCTGAATTGCTGGACGCCTTGCTTGAACCTCGTATAAAGTTTCAGCGACATTTCATTGCGACCTCAGGCGGAGGAGATCTTGCAAACGGCAATGGTTAAGTGGATTGCAGGCGAAGAGTTTGTAGCCAAGATGCCCTCGGGCCATTCAGTTCCATTTGACGCGGACCGCAAGCACAACGCCGCGCCGGGGCCGATGGAAATGCTGCTGGGCGCTCTGGGAGCGTGCACGTCTGTGGATGTGGTGATGATTCTGGCCAAGAAGCGCCAGAGACTTACTTCGCTGGAGGTCGTGGTTTCCGGCGAGCGTGCCAGCGAGCCTCCCACCGTATGGACGAAAATCGACATGGTTTACCGGCTGTCGGGAAGCGTCGAGGAGAAAGCGGCTCGCGATGCCATCGAGTTGAGCCAGATGAAATATTGTTCCGTGGCGGCGATGTTGCGGAAAACTGCTGAGATCACCTACCGTTTTGAAATTTTGTCTTAGCCCGGACATAGCGCAGAACACCAGCTTGTTTTGCTTGTCACGCATGCGAGCGATTGCATACAATCCCCAGCTATTCCTTTCTTCCTGGAGAAAATGAATGGGCAGGCGCATCGCCGCAAAGATTACCGGAGTCGCCGGGTACGTCCCGCCGCGGGTGGTCACCAATTCCGATCTTGAAAGAATGGTGGACACGAACGACGAATGGATCCGCACGCGTACCGGAATCCGTGAACGGCACTATGCCGAGCCGGGCGTGGGATCTTCACATCTCGGCGCCGAAGCTGCCAAAAAATTGCTGGCTGATAAGCGCGTGGACCCCAAAGAGATCGATCTCATCGTGGTGGCAACGGTTACCCCGGACATGCTGTTCCCCGCCACGGCCTGCTTGATTCAAGATCGCTTGGGCGCAAAAAACGCTTGGGGTTTCGATCTCTCCGCTGCGTGTTCCGGATTTGCTTACGCGCTCACCGTGGGGGCGCAGTTTGTCGGCGCCGGAACGCACAAAAAGGCTTTGGTTATCGGTAGCGATGTAATGACCTCCATCCTCGATTACCAGGACCGCGCCACCTGCGTCCTATTTGGCGACGGCGCCGGCGCGGTCCTGGTGGAACCTGCCGCTTCCGACAACGAAGGCATTCTGGATTTTGCTCACGATGTCGATGGCTCGGGAGGATGCAATCTTTACATGCCGGCAGGTGGCTCGCTGAAGCCTGCCTCGCTAGAGACAGTCGAAAAACGGATGCATTACGTGCACCAGGAAGGCGCGCAGGTTTTCAAATATGCGGTGCGCCGGATGAGTGAGCTAGCCGTGCAGGTGCTCGAACGAAACGGATTCACGAGTCGCGACCTCACGCTGGTAGTTCCGCACCAGGCGAATCTGCGAATTATCCGGGCCATGCAGGAGCGGCTGGGCGTGGATGATTCAAAAGTGCTCGTGAATATAGATCGCTTTGGGAACACTACCGCCGCCACAATCCCGCTGGCACTCATGGATGCCTTGGAAGAAAAGCGCTTGGGTAAGGGTGACCTGGTGCTGGTGATCACGGTTGGAGCAGGCTACACGACCGGAGCAATTCTGATGCGTTGGGCCTACTAGCTCCGGAGAAGGATTTCCCGCAGAGCACCGAAGGGGATTCCCTTGGTCTGCACCGTCCCTCCGTCCTGGGTGTTGTGAGTTAATGCCCGATAATGAGCAAGACGGGATTCGCATTCCCGGTCGTGGTCGTAATCATCACAATTTTAGTAGGCGAAACGATGAAGAAATCGCCGGTAAAGACAGGGGAAGTGTAGGTCATCACTCCGCTGCCGTCGGTTGAGCCGGTAGCGGTGAACACGTAACTGCCCGTCACGGTCTGGGCTGAAGTGTTTGCTGATGTCGTGCTTACATCCTGTGTTCCGGTCACGCCAGAAGTGTTGCTCAGCGTCAGGAATCCGGAAATGTCCGGGTCAGCGCTAACGGCCGGAGCAGAAGTGCCTTCCACAAATGTGTTGGCCATCTCTAGCGCTGTGTAGGGAGATCCGGTTTGTGACTCGAAATGCCCAAAAATCGGGCCGCCGTTCAACGTACCCACGCAGAAAGCTTCGCTCGAACTGACCAGGTAAAGAACCGGCCCGAACGGGTTAGCCAGGGCCGGTTGAACGCGGCCAAGGCTGTCAGCGGTATAGGATACGGTGAAAGGACTTGTCCAGTTAGATACAGTTCCGAATTGATTGTCCTCTACGAGGAACTGAATGCTGCCGCTGCCTTGCGGTGTGATTTGCAGCACGGCGACGTCTGGCAGGTAAACGCCGCCGTTTAAGAACTGGCCGCTGAGCCCACCGGCAATGGGTCCCGAGAGCACATTTTGCGTCGGGAAAGATCCGCCAGGAACTGCCTGCTGAATCATTTCCCCTGCCACTAGATACGGAGTGAGAGCGTTACTCGCCGGGTCTGTCTCCACTAAAAAGGCTTCGCTTGGCGAGACCGGATAGATGCTGAAGTTCTGACTTCCTAAATTCCCGGAATTTATCCCCATGGTGCAATGACTGGTGTCTGGTCCGGACTGATAGAGACCGGTGACGGAGGGATTAAAAGCCTGGGCCTGGTTCGGCACATTGGTGTCCATTTCGCCCTGCCCCAAGCTTCCTTGCGTGGAAGGAGCAATCGGCGGTATAGCTGTAAATGCTCCGGCAAACGCGATGGGGCCTGAGCTAACCGCGGCGGAAAATCCTGCACCGCCGAACGCGAAAGATCCTGCGTAGGTGGTGGTGCTGCCCACCACGCAAGTGCTGACGGTTTGGAGTTCCATTTTTCCGGAACCACGCGTGCCGGAACTGTCGAATTCAATGAATCTACCGTTCCCGAATGCGTCAATCGAAAATGCGTAGGTGAACTGTGGCGTTGGTTGGGCAGGGGTGCTTCCGGTGAACGTAAAAGTCCCGCGGCCATCCGTTCCCAAAGTGTAGGAGCCTACAAGATTCGTGTAGGTGATGGGTGGACCGGAAATGGTGTTGTAATCTTCCTCGCCGGCGGTAATGCCTCCACTTCCGTTTGCCGTGAAGGTCCCAGCGAAGGCCACGAATCCCGTGCTGTTATAGCCGCTGAATTCAAATGCATACGAGCCGTTTAACCCAGTAAGGTTTTGGGTCCCGTTAACGACGAGAGTGAAATTCACCGTGACGGAAACGGGAGGGATCTCATTATCCGTTACGGTGATTCCAAAACTGTAACTACCTGCAGTTATCGGTGTGCCGGAAAGAAGCCCGGTGGTGGGATCTAAGGTGAGGCCCGCCGGAAGTGATGTTCCGCTTGCGACCGACCAGGTGTAGGGAGCAACGCCGCCTGTAGCGGCGAATTGCAGCCCGGGAGAATCATAGACAGAACCGACGGTGCCAGGGGGCAGCGGGGATGTAGTCGTAATCGCGAGCGAGCTTACCGCCAGCGTGAATTGCTCAGAGCTGCTGAAGCCCGCCGCATCTGTTACTGTGATCGTAAATGTATAGGTTCCCGCCACGGTCGCCTTGCCAGTGATTTGCACATTGTCTGAACTACTCGGCGCCAAGGAAAGTCCGGTGGGCAAAGCGCCGGAGGTGATCGACCAGGAAAGAGGTAGCAGTCCGCCGGTTGCAGTCACCGTGGCGCTATACGCCGCGTTTAGCATGGCTGTCGACAGGGATGTGGTTGTGATCGTTGGCGGTGGCACCACTGTGATTGCGACCGTTGCCGACTGATTCGGAAAATCCACCGAAGTGACTATGATTTTCACCACCGTTTGGGTTGTAACCGGGTTCGGCGCGGTATATGTGGCAGACGTGCTGCTGGTTTGATTCAGAGTGCCAAATCCAGGCACACTGCTGAACGCATACGTCACACCTCCCGCGTTGGGATCGTTCAATACGCTGGCCTCGATCGAAACGGATTGGTTCTGCGCGATGGTTTGCGCGCCTTTCGGGGTGAGTATCTCCACTTTATTGAAGGCGGGCGGTTTCTGAGCGCAGCCGGCGAACTGGATCAGCGCCAGTAAGACACCCGCAAGCAAAAGAGAATTTTCGGCGCGCTTCATCGTGGCGCCTCCTTCAATCGGGACATTTCATGCCCCTCAGGTTCGTCGCGAGATTTAATTTGGCCACAAAACCGGCTGAATGATTAAGAAATGACTTGTCGGAATGGCGTATCAGGCAACCAGTCTGACGAACAGGCGAAACTACGGCGCAGGAGGGCGGGCAAATTCTTTGGGAATACGCAAGAAAGAAACAACGAAAAGAGAATTAGATGGAGCGGGCTTCGTGGATTAGGCTGACGTTCCGTTCCAGCCGCTGTGACAGCCGCACGGTTGCATACTGGGTGCAAAGGGCCATTTCGCGCTGGGTCCAGCTGAAGCCCTCTGCCGGAATCATAAGACCGCCCAGGCGGCTCAGCAAGCCCATCAGGGCGTAGTAGACGCTCACGGCACGCAGGTTGGGGGCTGAACTGGGTTCAAGCTCAGGACAGAGTTCGCGGTAAACAGCGACGACTTCCTGGAAACTACTGGAACTTAATAGGTTAGGATAGGGTTGCAGGCTCGCATCGGCTTCGCTCGCGACGGGCTCTGAAACCGTCCGAAGCAGGGAAGCCCGCCAGCTGAACACAGCGAACTGTGTCAGCGCTGCGGTGGAGATCACGAGAATGAAGGCTGCGATTAGCATTTTCGACCAACGACAGTTTCTCGTTTTCCGCTGCCGGAGACAATAGAACGTCGGTACCATCCCAAGGAAACGGAACCGCAAACCGCTTCGCCTTCGACATGGGCAAAGGCAAGAAACGTGAACTTCTTCAGGTTAAGCAAAGCAGGATGGAAGTCTTCTGGAGGGATGAATGCCGCCTAAATTGCAATGGAGCTGGATTCTATGGTTTGGCATTGCCGCTCTGGCTGCGCTGTTTGTTAGCACCCATGCGAACGCAGCTCCGGATGGTTCGGCCGAAGAGCAGATTCGGTCCGTGCTCGACATGCAATCGGCTGCATGGAATCGCGGAGACATCGCTGCATTCATGGAAGGATATTGGAAATCGGAAGAAACTGAATTCGTCGGTGCGAGCGGGGTTACGCGAGGCTGGCAAGCCGTGCTCGATCGCTATCGCAAGAACTATGCGGATGAGAAAGCCATGGGCCGGCTGACGTTTTCAAATCTCGAGCTTCACATGGTCTGTCCGGACGCAGCATTTGCGATCGGGAATTTTCAGCTCGAACGGGAAAAGGACCGGCCCCAGGGAGTCTTTACGCTCAATTTCCGGAAGTTCAAAGAAGGGTGGCGAATCGTTGCGGACCATACCACGGGTTTTGCCGCGCCTTCTTCTCCGCACCCGAACTAGAAGCGAAGCTCTGCCTGGCGAGGTAAAATCTTGAGCTCTCCAGCAATCTGTAAGAGTGATGAGGAAGCATCGATTCAAGCGGAATAGTTTCTGCGGAACGCTTTTTCAGAGATAATGACGGTGTACTGACACATTCTCACCGAGGAAGAAACCGAATTTGCGCGCGGTAATCACGGGCGGAGCCGGATTTCTGGGATCGCATCTCTGCGAATTGATGCTCGAAAAGGGCTGGGACGTGCTGTGCTTGGACAACCTGGTCACCGGAAACGACTCGAATATCGCTCACCTCTTATCGCACCCTCGGTTCCGGTTCGCCCATCAGGACGTCTCGCGTTACATCGAGGTGCAGGGCCCGGTGGAGGCCGTGCTTCATTTTGCTTCTCCCGCTAGCCCGCCCGATTATCTGAAGTTTCCTATACAGACGCTGAAGGTTGGTGCGCTGGGGACGCACAATACTCTTGGTTTGGCCATGGCCAAGAAGGCCAAATTTTTTCTCGCCTCCACTTCGGAATGTTACGGCGATCCTCAAGTCAGCCCGCAGCCGGAAACGTATTGGGGACACGTCAATCCGGTTGGACCGCGCGGCGTTTACGATGAAGCCAAGCGTTACGCGGAAGCCATGACCATGGCGTATCACCGCTATCACGGCTTGGACACACGCATCGTGCGAATCTTCAACACCTACGGACCGCGCATGCGGCTGAACGACGGCCGCGCTCTTCCAAATTTCTTGTACCAAGCGCTCAGCGGCGAACCAATCACGGTGTATGGCGACGGTAAACAGACGCGAAGCTTTTGTTATGTCTCGGATTTACTGGATGGCATTTACAGGCTTCTGGGGTCCGAGGAACACGAGCCGACCAATATCGGCAATCCACAGGAAATCACGATTCTGGAATTTGCCGAACGCGTTCGGGCCTTGGTCGGCGCCGACGTTCCGATCCTCTTTCATCCGTTGCCGCAAGATGATCCCAAGCAGCGCTGTCCCGACATCAGCAAGGCGCGCCGCGTTTTAGGCTGGGAGCCGAAAGTAAAGCTGGAAGATGGATTGCGGCTGACGTATGAATATTTCCGGCAGCGGGTCGCACAGGCCAGCAAATAAGCCCGCCGTCGGTATTCTGAAAGCTTCGTAGCAAGCCGAAATCATCCGTAGTAGAATCCCGCCACAACAGAGCCGTTCCGGCGGCAGTGCACACAGGCGTCGCGAAATTTATCATGGAAATTCTCTGGCCAACGCTCGGTATTTGCGTTCTCGTCGGTTTTGTATTTTTTGTGCTGGCGCAGCACTGGCAGCGCATTCTGCGGCACCAAAACTGGACGATCCGGCGGCTGACCGAGCGCGTGCGCGTTCTTGAAGAAGTGGATGACCCCGAATTTCGCCGCAAGCTTGGCGAATCATCTCCCTCTCCTCTCGAGCAAGTATTCACCTTCTCCTTTCGCTTGAGTGAACGTTTTTGGCATGAAACGTTGCACATCACCGAAGAAAACCTACCCTTCATTCTAGCCTTCGGGAGCTTCCCGGGTTCGGTGAAGATCGAGCGCTGGCGCGGCCATAGCGCGGCGACGATCACCGAGGTGCTGCCAAATCGCCAATCCGCGGCATGGCAGACTCGCTCGCTGGATTGTTACTTCGAGAAAGCATCCGGCTACGACCGCACGACGCTGTGGGAACTCCCGCTCGCGCGGCCGCACGCTTCAGCCGAAGGTCCACCCTCGCTTGAACTCGTGCTAGAGGAAGGCTCTGTAGAGCTGTGTGCCCGCATCGCTTTATCGTCCGGGAATCACGGCGATAGGAAAAACTGCGCCCAGGACGAAATTGTATTCTTTCGAGTTCCGCTCGATTCCACAAAGCTTGTGGAATTTCGCAGTCAGGATCCGCTCGAAAGCTTCGGAAACGGCGAGGCCTCCGAAGCTCCTCTCGATCGCAGTTTCTGGCGGGCATTCTATTCCCACAGCGATGAAGACGCCGGATTCGAATGGCAACTCTGGATTCGCGACCTAACCAAGAAAACAGAATGGGACCGCTGGAAGATTCTGGAATCCGCAGGTCATCCGCCAACGCAGAAAGCGCAAAAATTCAGCTGAAGAGTCACTCTTAGCGAGCGTGCGGCCGAACCGGAAGTCCGCACCAGACATTCAGCAAGCCCAAAACCTCTCGCACCACAGAGAGTGCGTCGCGTGTGTCGCGCCACCAATGGTCCGCATCGAATGGATCGTCTGGCGCCCCTCTCACGATCGCGACAAGATTTTCACCAGCCAGTTTCTTCCATAGCGCTTTCACCCTGCGAGTGTGTTGTGGGGAAGTTACGATGATCACGCTGGTCTTGCGTTGATTGTGTAACTCTCGAACGATCTCTTCTACTTCCTGTTCCGTGTTGCTTGTCGAGCCCGGAAGAATGAAAACGTCGCTTTCGGGAACAAGAAGGCGGATCACCACCATCCGGCTATATTCGTCCTCGCCGACGTACCGGATTCCCAGTTCTTTCAACCGCTCGGCAGGACCTTCGGGATGCGTGATCCATATAGCGCTCGCGTAGCCCAATTCAAAACAACGCGCGGCGCCTTGCGCGCGGTAGGGCAGGCCGCCGCTTAGCACGACAACGGCATCCGCATGAGCCAGCCGATCCTCACGCACCAGCCAGCGTCCCACTCCGCGAACCGCAACAATCATGGAGGCAAAAAGCGCCAGCAAGACGATTCCTAGGAGGAAATGCAGATTCCGTTTGCGGCTATTGGGCGGTTTTTCAATACTCGTCATTCCGTATTATCGTTTCTTCAAAAGAAAGTTTCCCGCGACAAGGGCGTCCGCACCGGAACAAAAAAAGCTTCGGACCGCGTCGCGCGGCTTGATCACCAGGGGCTCGCCGAACAAATTGAAAGATGTATTTACCAGCAGGGGAGCCGGAGCATTCTCTCCAGATCGCTTCAGCAGCTTCCAAAATAAAGGATTGTCTGCGGAACTTACTGCGTGCAGCCGCACCAGATGATTCTTCAATAGAAATCCCGGCGGAAGTGCGGCCAGCAACTTCTGTCCCTTTTCTTTCGCCTTCGCCATGGTGGTCAGAAAACGCGCATTCGGAGTATAGTCAAAATACTCATGGCAATCTTCCGCTGGCATAGCCAGCGCGAAAGGGCGAAAAGACTCGCGATGCTTGACGTAGTCGTTCAGGTTTTCCTTCACATAGGGCGACCAAGGGGAAGCCAGCAAGCTGCGATCCCCTAGTGCCCGCGGCCCGAACTCCGCCGCTCCCTGATACCAGGCGACAATTTTCCCGGCATGAAGCAGACGCAGGGTCTCAGTGACCTTCTCTTCCTCTGAATCGCACCAATGGTAGGTCGCTTTACAATTGTCCAGCACACTCTTGACCGCCTCATTGGAAAACGCAGGCCCCCAGTATGGGCTTGCCATGGGAGCCATCCGCGTTCGGCCCGGTTTCTGATGCCAGGCAAGCCACGCCGCGCCGAGCGCGGTGCCTTCATTTCCGGCGGCGGGCTGCACGAATACATTTTCAAAACCGGTGTTCGATTCTATGGCCGCGACCAGCAGCGGATTCAAAAACAGGCCTCCGGCAAGGCATAGTGAACGCAGATCTGTCTTCTGCCGCAGCGCCTCGAACCACTCGCACAGGATCACCGCGCACGCTTGGTTCACACTCGACGCAATATTTGCCCGCAATGAATCCTCCATACGCGAAGGTGCCTCTGGTTCCAGGCCGAGCGACCGATAGAATTCGTTATGGAATGAAAGTTCTCCGGCGTAACTTCGCAGGAAGTATTTTTGATTCAGATGCGGTGGGCCCTTGGCCGCATTCCGCAGCGCATCGAGAAACAGGTTCAGGAATAGGGGCTCGCCAGCCAGGCTCAGCCATTGAGTCTTGTGTTCTTCTCCATGCGGCTGAAAGTCGAGAAGTCTGGTAACCTGCGAATAAATCCACGAAAGGGAGTTGGGGAAGGCAAGCGACTCGATTTCGCGAAGGCGCGTGCCTTCTCCCAGAGTCACCGATCCCGAGCGGCCATCTCCTTGCTCGTCGAGCGTTACTACAAGAGCGTGATCATAAGAAGATCCAAAGAACGCGCTGGCAGCGTGACAAAGATGATGATCAAAGTTCTGCACTCGGCCAGTTGGATTTCCAGCCATTTCCTTAATCAGCCGGAAATTGTTCAACTCGCGGCTCAATTCGCCAAACGCCTTGCTCAGGAAGTAGCCACTCGACGCCGGTGCGAATGGCGCGAGGCGGGCGCGGAACAGTGTTTGCCGCCTCCAGGACCGAGCCGGGAGGCTGCCGACCGCAATGCTCTCTACCGCGTTTATGTCTATTCCGGCGCGCTCCAAACAGAATTGGATTGCCGCACGAGGGATTCCTTCGGCTGTGCGCGTTCGAGCGAGTTTTCCTTCTTCAATCGCCGCAAGGACGCCCTGCTCGCCGATCAACGCGGCAGCAGGGTCATGTGTCATCGCCGAAAGCCCGAGAGTATACATTTCAACCGTAATTGTTGGCGCGAGCCCAGCAGAGTTCTGGCCCGCCAAAACAAACTGCGAAGTTCTATTTTAGAAGTCTGTACCGCGCGGCGAGCGGCTGCGCGATAGCAACCCGCGCAAACCGAGCAGAACCAAGCGAGGCTGGCTCAAACACACGCGCCAGAGAATCTTCCATGCTTCGTCGCGGGAATACTCAGCCAACGACTGCTTGGCGGGATCGTTCAACAGGTCTACCAGCTGGCTGTAGTCCGCCTGCTGAAAATCGCGCAGGGAACGCCGCAATAAAAGATGAAGATCGAGTTCCCGCCGCAGGGTTCGCAGTTCACCTGAGCTTCCGTTCAGAATCGCTTGAGCCACACCTAGCGCGCCACGAAAACCGGTGACGATGCCCCCTACCGTAGTGACCTTTACCTGGCCGGCTGCGTCGCCCACCAAGTAAACAGATCCTTGGCCCACTTGTCGATGCACCGGCACCCAACGCTTGTAAACCGGAATGCGCGCAGCCTGAAAACTGATTGGATCCAGATTTCTTTTTGCGAGGAATTTCTCCAGGTGCTGCCGCGTTTCCGACCCCGCTTCACCGATGAGTCCCAATGCTCCGCGAGTCGGCGATTCCGGAATGAGCCAATAAAAATAAGGCGTGTCTTGCGGCACGAACCAGACACGCGCCGTATCGGGCGGCATATCCTTCGGCAACTGCACAATTGCCTGCACCAACGGGACGGTCTCCAGAGGTGCCCATCCCGCTGCGTGCGCCACGCGGCTGGAAGCGCCATCGCCGCCAATGATGGTGTCCGCGTGAACTTCTTCACGGACTCCGTCATTGCATCGATCAACTTCGAGTACCATCCCCCGAGCATTGGGGTGCAAGGCGTGAAAACGGCGCCCCAACTCGATACTGGCGCCGGCACGTTGAGCTTCCTGCGCCAGACCTTGAATCAAACTGCGGCGCTCTATGATCAAGTCGGGGTGTTTCAAGGTAACCGTGGCAGCGCGGCCATCGGTAAAAAGCTCGAATCGACGAATTTCGTTGACCACGCTTCTTTCGGCGGCACGCCCGAGCAATCGTCGCATGCGATCTGTGACGATCAGCGTCCGTTCCTCAGGCTCCAGCGTCTCAATGCGTTCAAATACGCGAACCGAGACACCCTCACGCGCTAGCAGTGAGGCGGTAAACAGTCCTGCAGCAGATCCGCCGACAACTGCGGCACTTTGGATATTTGCGCGGGAATTATTTCTCGCGTCGCGTAGTTCGGGCGCCTTATTCGTCACTTCAGTTTTGCCTTTGCTTAAAATACCGGAGTCCAGGGAAGCTATTTTGCCGGGACGATCAGCCTCCAGCGGTCCCGGCGGTCTTCGATACCCGTAAAGACCGAGGGAGAAGTATATATCTTACTGGCATGCAAGCAAGACAGAGAGGCTCTCTCAAGCGTCGTTATGCAGAGAATGTCTTGGGCAGTTTCGACTGGCGTTCATAAGGTGCGCCTTCCAGAAGAAAAATAGCCACCAGGCTGGCCACAATCAGCAACCCGGACAATGCATAAGCTGTCGCCGGCGAAGAACCGGGAATAAATAGCGCGGCCACGCCGAAAATCAGCGCAAAGAAATACATCACGAGCACCGCACCGCGATGGCCCAGTCCCAGATTTGACAGTCGATGCGCCGTATGGTCCTTACCCGGTGAAGTAAAAGGCAAAAGGCCGCGGCGCGCTCGCGAAATGGATACCAGCGTGGTATCGAATATGGGGACGCCCAGGATCAGCACCGGGATCAGCCAGGTGATCGGGAACGGAGCTTCATCCGGCCGGATCTTTAGCCCCAGTGTCGCCATCAAAAACCCCAGGAACATCGCACCGCCGTCGCCCATAAAAATCTTTGCCGGATTGAAATTCCAGCGCAGGAATCCCAGGGATGCTCCTAAAGTCGCAGCACCCAGGCTGCGAACGAGCGTTTGTCCGTTCATGCTGGCCGAAATTGTGAAAAACGCCGCCGCAACAGCCGCGATACCAGCGCAGAGGCCGTCCATATGGTCGAGAATACTGAAGGAGGCAGTGATTCCAACCACCCAGAGAACGGTGAAAAGTCCGTCCAGAATTCTGCCTGTCATTCCTGGAACGAACTGGGAAAAAAGCTGTGCGTGAATTCCGCTGGCAATCAGCATCAACGCAGCGACGGGCATCCCGATAAAAAGCTTTACCTGATGATGCAGAAGCTTGCCGTCATCCAGGAAACCAACAATCGCTAGTAAAGTAGCTCCCGACAAAATCCCTGCGATTTGCTGCTGAGGCGCTCCATGAACCGTGATCAGGATGGCCAGGGCGAAAGCCAGATAAATGGCGATACCGCCTAAAAGAGGAATCGGTTTCAGATGAACTTTACGCGGGCCGGGACGGTCCACCATTCCAAGACGCAATGCCAGATGACGCACTGGAATGGTAAGGCCCAGCGATGCGAGCAGCGCCACTGCAAAGGCAATTAAGTCTGCATGTGTCGACATCATTGCAGCCACTCCGGTCAACGCGCCGTAAGCATCTTTTCCAGGACGTTGCGCACTTGTTCCTTCTGTTTGCTGGCAAAATACCAGTCCATCGTCTTCCGCAATCCTTCGCGAAAAGGCGTTTGCGGCTCCCAGCCCATGAGTTTCTTGGCCAAGGCGTTATCCGCTACGCGATTCGCGGGTCCCGTGGGCATGTCCGGACGCAAACGGATCTCCGCCTTCCGCCCGGCAAATTCAAGCACCATTTTCGCGGCATCGATCACGCGTATGCGCTCCATGGTGCCAAGATTGACTGCCGTGCCATCATCGATTTTTTCCGCAGCAAGAATTGTTCCGCTGACGATGTCGTCCACATACGTCCAGTTACGTATCTGCGTGCCATCGCCCCAAACATCGAATGGGTTTTGTCCGATGAAAGCACGCGCGATCATGGCTATTACCGCGTGATTTTCCACGCCCCGCGGCCCGTACACCGTGAAGTACCGACACGACGCCGCTTTCAGTCCGAGCTCACGATGATAAGCCCGCAGCGTAAGCTCCGCCATCAGCTTGGCCCAGCCGTACATATTGTCCGCATCGTGCGGAGGTTTGACGTCCTGTTCACGTAGATAAAGCTCCTGCTTCGTGTCGGTCTGCAGGTTGTTCGGATAAACGCAGCCCGATGAAGCGTAAACAACTTTTTCGACGCCCGCTTTGACCGCTTCCCAGAAAACGAGCCCGTCAAGAAAGAGATTCGATGCGGGGCCTGCTTGGTGTAAATCTACATACCCTCGCCCGCCATGGTCGGCGGCTAGGTGAAAAACAACTTGTATTCCGTTCATGGCCGCGCGCGTGACGCCCGGTTCGCGCAAATCCGCTTCGACAAACTTGACGCGGCCATCCTTCAGGTAATGCTCAATGTTTGAAAGTCTGCCGCTCGTCAAGTCATCTATCACGCGCACCTGCGCGCCGCGCTCGACCAACGCGTCCACCAGATGCGACCCGATAAAGGACGCCCCTCCCGTTACCAGTACCTTCTTGCGAGTCCAGATGGCTGCCTCCGTTGGCAATATAGCGCCTAGATAGTAGAGTGATTTGCTGCCTCTTCCATTACATTCACAAACCTTTTGAGCTCATTGACTCTAGCATAGTTGCCCGCTGTTTCCCTGGCGCGCAGGGCCATCTGCGCCAGCCGTGTCGGGTCATCGCGCAGGGCACGGATGGCCGATGCAACCGCGGACGGATCGTCTGGATCGGCAGACATACCGCAGCGGGATTCCCGCACGATGCGCGCGGCGTCAGTCGTCTCCGCTGCTACCACTAACACGGGGCGGCCAGCCGCAAGAATCGAATAAAGTTTGCTTGGCACGACGACCCCCTCGAGACCCCGTCGCACGGTCACAATATGGACGTCGCCGGCCATCATCACCTGAGATACCTGCTCGAACGGGAAGAACGGCCAGAAGCGAACGTTCGGCAAAGACTTCGCGGAACCCTCTAGAGCCGCGCGGTTTGCCCCATCGCCTACAAACACAAGCCCGATATTTTCGTTGCGCAGAATCTGGGCGGCCTTCACCAGAGTGTCCCACGCGCCGTAAAAGCCTAGATTCCCTGCATGCAGCGCGACGAAGGGAAAGCCACTGCGGATCTTGCGCACGAGCGGGTCGCTCGGTTCCGGCAATGACGGCGGACACGTGCTCCCGTCTCGAACGATGACCACCCGCTCGGGAGAAACACCCTTGGCGATAATGCGATCACGCATATCATCGCCGAGAACCACCACGCGCGCGGCCTGCCGAAGCGCGCGGCGATGCATCTCCTCCCAGCGTTCGACCCAATAACTCGGCTGCACGATGTTTCCGCCGACGGCCATGTCCGGATACAGATCGCGGATGTTGTAAACGAACGGCCGGCCCGCCATGCGTGCAACAAATGCTCCGGCAATACCCGCCACGGGCGGATCGGTCATGGCCAGTATGATGTCGGGACGAATGTCCAGGGCGCGAGGTACGGCAAGAGCGAGATATGACAAATAATTTGAAACGCGGCGCCTCATTTGATGGCGCGGATAGGCCGTGGAACCAACCCGCTCGACCGTCACATTGTTTCGAACATCACTCCGGCGGAATGAGAATGGATAATACTCGTCGGGATCATAAGAGGGCCGCCCAGCGACGACTGTTACGCGATGACGTTCTGCCAATTTCTCGGCGATTTGAACCGCCATCTTGGCCGTGGCGGATGTGTCCGGCGGATAATATTGATTCAGAAGAAGAATATGCATGTTGTGCGATATCGGCGCGGGTTTGGAACCTTATAGCGACGAGCCTACTTTGGCCTGCTGCAGCTCCCTATTTTTCGCGCTTCGCGAAATCATCCGCCGTTTCTTCCTGCGATGCTACCGAGAGTTTCTTCTCCAGAATGCAGTTTCCCATCACCAGTACATCCATTTGCGTTCGACCGAAACAATCCAGTGCCTCCTCTGGCCTGCAGACAATCGGCTCGTTGTCATTGAAGGACGTATTCAACAGGACCGGGACGCCGGTTTGTTCACCGAAGGCATGCAAAAGATTCCAGTAGAGCGGATTGGTCCTGCGGCTTACGGTCTGCAGCCGTGCCGTGCCGTCCACATGTGTAGGCGCCGGGATCACAGTGCGTTTTTCCGGACGCACGCTATAGGCGAAGGTCATGAATGGCGAAGGATGCGTCTTCTCGAAAAATTCGCCGGTGGCTTCTTCCAGAATCGACGGAGCGAATGGCCTGAATATTTCGCGGTGCTTGATGCGGCGATTTAGTATGTCTTTCATCTCAGGCCGGCGCGGGTCGGCCAGGATGCTCCGCTGGCCCAGAGCGCGAGGTCCCCACTCCACGCGTCCTTGAAACCAACCCACGATTCTTCCGCTGGCGATGTGTTTTGCCGTCGTTTCCAGCAGCGGCTCTTCGTCCATCTCGGTGACGCTCGCTTCTTCTCTGGAGGAGCGCCATGTTCTGACCGCGTTCGCGATTTCCTGGCATGAGAATTCTGGGCCCCATGCGGCATGATCCATCACGAACTCACGCGGGCGTCCCAGAATTTGATGATTCACCGCGAACGCCGCCCCTACGGAGAGCCCTGCGTCTCCCGCGGCCGGCTGAACATACACGCGTTCGAAACCCGAACGATCAAAAATCTTTCCGTTTGCAAGACAATTGAAGGCAACTCCGCCCGCCAGGCACAGAGACTTCTGCTTGGTGTTCTTTGCCAGTTCGCTCCAATGAGCGGCGAGAACTTCTTCCAGTGCGGCTTGCATGCTTGCGGCTATATTCCGGTGCCGTTGTTCGAGCGGCTCTGCTTCTTTGCGCGCGGGACCCAGGCGCTTCTCGATGTACGGGGAAAACAGCCTGCCGAGTACGGGCGTGCGATTCGCTTCCCGCCAGGTCATATCCGCTCCCTGGCTTTGATGCGTGAAATATTCAAGGCCCAAGCGGAACGAAAGCGGGCCATCGGCATGCACGATGCGGCGGAATTCGTCGAGAAATTCCGGTTCGCCATAGGCTGCCAGGCCCATCACTTTGTACTCATCGCCGAATTTCCAGAAGCCGATGTATTGCGTTAGGGCCGTGTAATACATGCCCAGCGAGTGAGGGAACCGGATCTCACCGAGAGGGCGCATCTTTGGCCCTTCCCCCAGCGCCCACATGCAGCTTGCAAAATCACCCAGGCCATCCGCCGAAAGAACTGCGGAACTTTCGAACGGAGAAACGAAATACGCGCTGGCGAGATGCGCGGTGTGGTGCTCGATGCGATGGAATTGCGCCCGGATGTTTTCCGCGGGCATCTCGAAGGCCATTGCGAGATCGTCTCTCACGCCTGCAAAGCGTCGCATCACCCGCGCACGATCGATGGCGAAGCGGGGCATGCGCATCGCGAAACGAAGCTTGGTTCCCAGCCGCGCCCACGGATTGCGAGGAACCGCGATGTGATCCACTTCGGAAAGCTTGGTGCCGGCCTGGTCCAAACAGTACTGAATCGCGCGCGCTGGCAATCCCGCAGCGTATTTCACGCGATTGAGTCGCTCTTCTTCGACCGCCGCGAGCAGACGTCCGTCCACGACAATGGCCGCCGAAGCGTTTGCGTGATAGGCGTTAATGCCCAGGATGATCATTTTATGAGGCTGCCATGCGCGATAGGGTCCTTGTCACTCAGTTGACGTGAACCGCTGAGGAAGCGCGTTGCTCCTGGTTCGTCGCGATTGGTACGGTTGAATTGCGTTTGATCCACTCGTTCAACACGTACAGGCTCCAGGGCCGCGACCAGGTTCGTCTGCCCAGCAGGAAATTCCTCCAAACCGATTGTCCAAATTTCACGTCCAAAACTTCTCCAAGCGCCGGCGCCCAATCGCCGAGTCCCACGGCTACTCGCTCTCCCAGTTTTCCACGCATCCAATATTCCCACGGAAAGGTAAACGTGCGCTTGGGCTGCTTCAGCACCTCTCCGGGCAACAAACTTCCGAGCGCTTCGATGAGTAAAGCCTTTGGCCGCCCGGATCCGCGCTTGGCCGACTCCGGGAGCGCGAGAACGTATTCGACCAGAGGGGTGTCGAGAAATGGCACGCGCACTTCAAGCGAATTGCGCATGCTCATGGCGTCGGTATCCCGCAATAGCGTGTTCACCATGTACGAGCGCAGCTCAAGCCAGGAGACCTGTGTAAACCGGTCCATTGATCGCGACCGCTTTACCGCGCCCGCAAGCCACCGGAACCAGGGCATGGAGTCCCACTGGACCGTGCTCTCACGCATGCGAGATGGAAATGCCTGAGGCGCAAAAAGCGCGCGTGTGAAAAAGTATGGATGCGGAAACAAATTCGGTTGAAGCCAGGCGGCCAGCGCCTTGCGGAATGCGTCCGGAGAAGATTCAAAAAAGTTCGTGCGTCGTATTCCAGAGCCGATGAACTTCCGAAGGGCTTGAGGAACGACGGCGGCCGCCAAGGCTAAGCGCCTAATTTGTGTGGTCGCTCGAAACGAGGAATAGCCGCCAAAGATCTCGTCGCTTCCAAGGCCGGAGAGCGCCACTTTCAAACCAGCTTGACGCGCCGCCCAACAGACGAAATACGTGTTGATACCGTCCATGGATGGCTGGTCCAGCGCCGAGATGGCTTCCCCGAGGCGGCTCGCCATTTCATCGCCCGATATCACGGTTTCGCAATGTTGGGTGCCCAGGAGGTCCGCAGTCCGCCGGGCAATTTTAGCTTCGCTGAATGCTGTGTCGGGGAAAGCGACGGTGAAAGTTTGAATCCCTCCTTGTACGCTGGTCGCAAGCGCGGCAATCGCGGTGGAATCGATTCCGCTGCTCAAGAACACCCCGATCGGAACATCGGCGATTAGATGGCGCCGCACCGAGTCTTCGAGCAAAGAGCGAACTTGTGACGCGGGAGAAGCAGCTCTGCCCCCCGAGGTCCGCACCACAGGTTTGGTTTCCGCCATCGTCTCGAACGGCTGCGGGGCTTCCCAATAGGCTTTCGGCTCAGGAGCGCAACCCGGATCGTCGGAACTAACAGAAAGGCGGTGCCCCGGCGGGAGCGAAAAAACACCTTGTACCAGGGTGGTTGGCTCGCCGGCGGAACCAAACAGCAGATATCCTGTGACTGCGTCAGGGGAAAGACGCATGGAGACTAAGCCGCTTGCAAGAAGCGCTCTTACTTCCGACGCAAATAGAAACACACCATCGGTTCGGGTGTAATAGAGCGGTTTGATTCCCAATCGATCGCGGGCCAGAAATACGCGCGTGGCGCGAGAGTTCCGTCCCTGCGGTAATTCGACAACCGCGAATGCAAACATTCCGCGCAATCGCTTCACGCTATCATCGCCCCACTCCTCGTAAGCATGAACGATGACTTCTGTGTCGGATTGAGAGCGAAACCTGTGTGCCCGCCCCTCCAGCTCCTCGCGGAGCTCCCGGAAGTTATAGATCTCCCCATTGAAGACCACCGCGAGCGTTCCAGTTTCATTCCATACAGGTTGGCTGCCGCCGGGAAGATCTATAATACTGAGCCTGCGCGCACCCACCGCTATAGGCGCCGCCACCAGGATTCCTTCTTCGTCGGGCCCGCGATGAACAATCGCAGCAAGCATCCGGCGGGTGACAGCCTCGCCGGTCTCCTTTGAGCTAAATCCGATCGTGCCGCAGATTCCGCACATGAAGGCTAGGTTGCGTCCAGAAAGGCGTGGCAAGCTCTCCGAAGCTGCTGCCGAATGCGAACAGATTGCACTCCAAGCCGCTTTTCACCATACCAACGCAGGGACACACGCAGAAGGATTAGAAAAATTAGCAACAGAAGCGACGCCACCATGGCAGCGAAGGATTCGCGTTCGACAAGTAGCGTCATGGTTGGCGTGTCTTCCCATCCGGGAACCAACCGGTCGAGAATTCGCCGAACGAGCAGGCCGAACACACGAACACGTGCGAGGCGGATATGCACAACATGGTCGAATGTATAACGCGGATCGTAGCCGGCAATGTTGCGAGTAGCGGCTGCAAATGTGGCCGGATCCGCCAATTCTTCGCGGGTCAGCGCCCTTCCGTCCGCTCCACGCATCACCACGCGGAAACTTGGATCCGCGATAATCCAGCGGCCATCCACCAGAACTTCCGCCACAACGTGCTTGGTCATCTGGCGTGAATCGATCAAAAGCAGCCGGCGGACTTGCATGTGTCCGGTATCAACGAGATTGATAAAGGCGTTCGTGGCCGTTCCGCACACTCGCAGTAGAGCATCATAATTTAGCGTGTCGGTCGGATCGCGGTAGGCCTGGGCTGCATTGGGATCCGAGGCTCTGCGGGCAGGGCCATGAGCCATCCAATTCAATATGGCTTCCACTTTTTCGTCGCCCGTAGAGGTAGCCGGCACAATCGCGTCGGAAAATCCTTCTAAGTACCGGCGCGTCGAAAACTCCCAACCTGTGGAGTATCCGGTCAAAATGATGGAGACCACCAACAAGACATTTACCGTGAGCCAGGCGGCGCGAAAGAAGGGATGACGCCGATGATCGGACTTTTGGACCGGGGCCGGCCAGTGCTGCGAGCTTCCGGCGGAATTCGGTTGTGGCTCGGGATCCATCACGGAACTGGAGAGCATTGGCCGATCTTCACTCATGCGGTGTCCTGATTTTCTTGCGACAACGTTTCCCCATTCATTTCTAACAGATCGCGCCGCTTTTGCGCAGGTCCTTCTTTTTCCACAACGAACGAGTGCACATTCTGTCCGCGATTTTCGTCGTATCGCACGATGCGAGCCTTCTGTCGCGCGCACCATTCTTCCACTACCTGGCGCGGAAGAAAAGCCACTCGCGGTGTGACGAAATAATCGTAGAAAAGGTTCCGCGCGCCGGACCAAGTACGCTTCCCCTTGGACCGCACGAAATGAATCAAATAGTACGGCACCTGGAAAAACAAAGTCACCCACGCCTCCGCCCACTTGCGGGCCTGCGCCCATCGAATCAACCCGCCAGGAAACTTGTACAGCGACGGATAATGGCCGCTGGGCTTGTAAACAGCCAGGTACATTCGCCCGCCCGCCTTCAGGATTCGGAAATTCTCGGTGAACGCCGCCAGCGGATCCTCCGTATGATGGATTACGCCATCGGAAATAACCACGTCCGCCGTCCCATCCGCAAACGGGAGATGCAAATTGTCACCCACCGCGCCCGGTCTGGCATAGCGTTGTATCGCCAACCCAAGCGACACGCGACTGCGGTCCAGTCCCACACAGCGAATCCCCCGTCGTGCAAGAAAACCAAGAACGCGCCCCGGACCGCAACCGATATCCAGCACCAGCGAGTTTGTATCCAGACTCTCAATAAGGTCGGCGAGGAGCTTGGACACCACCGAGTTCATTTCCGCTGAGTCGTCAGCCGGAGCCCAATCAAACGGGTGGCGATCGTAAAAGGTGGCTGATTCCGTGGTGAGCATCAGGCGTTCCTATTCGGCGCGCTCAAAACCTGCGCGTAATATCCTTCCATCTGCGTCGTCAAGCGATCCCAGCTCAACTGAGCAACCACTTCACTGCAGCCGGCCTTCAGCTTCGCGTAAAGAGTGCGATCAGAGATCAGTCTATGTATCGCCGCGGCCAGCGCCCGCTTTTCTGGCGCAACCACTAGTCCGGCACGGCCCTCCACCAGCGAGCGGATGCCACAAAAGGGAGTAATAATCACCGGAACGCCGCAAGCGATGGCTTCCGCGGCAACGTTCGCGAAATTCTCATAGCGGGAAGGAAGCGCGAAGATGTCCGCGTCTTCCAACGCCGAGTTTTTGTCTCCATCGTACAGGGGCCCGGTGAATAGCACGCGCGCCTCGACTCCAGAATCCCGCGCGCATTTTTCAAGGTTGGCCCGGTATCCTAGCTCGCCTTCGGGCCCCGCGATTACCAGGCGGCCTGAATCGGGACACGCCTGCGCGAACGCTTCGATCAATAAATCGGCGCCTTTTCGAGGGATCAGGCGGCTCAAAAAAAGGATGAGCGGCTCGTCTTGGGATACGCCCCACTTGGAACGGAACTCGCCGCGCGCCGGCGCATTCGACCTCAAGTCGTCGTCGATTCCATTGTAGCGCATAGCAATCTTCTTCTTTGGTACGCCGTCGTCGGCAAGCTCCTGCTCTTCCAGTTCTGACGTAGCGATAATCATCGCGGCCTTTCCCCAGAAAGCGCTGCCTACGGTTCGCATCCAGGCGGACTTCATCCCGATGTTTCGATCAATTGGCCGGTGCATTCCCATCGGCTCGATCACGTACGGGATTGCTTTTCGCCTGCAAAAATAGCCGACCACCGGTCCAAGCATATCGTAAAGGCCGTAGAAGTGAACCAGGTCAAACCCGGCGAGCGAGCTCCGGCAGAATCTTATCAGACGCGGGTTTATCGTCAGAACGCGATAACGCGCCAGGGTCGGTAAATAAATAGCTGCCACGCCGCCTTCGGTCACTTCCATGCCCAACGCAGTTTCTCTGCGCGCGCACGCGACATTTGACCATTCGGCCACTCCCAGATTTGCGGTGAGCACCGTAACGCTGTGGCCATGCTCCACAAGCTTCTGCGAGAGAGCGCGAACTTTTGCCGGACGTCCGCCTTCCGCGAGATAGGGGAAATAGGTCTGCGACACATTGAGGATGCGCACTGCTAGCTCCGACCCGTGTGCCAGTGCACCATCGGCTGCGACTTCTTAACGTATTTTCGCCACCAAACGTCGAAAACGATGCAAGCGAACAACTCATGGGCATTGTCGCGCTTCCCCTGGCGGTGCTGCAGTCGAAGCCGCTGAACGAAATTCAGATCGAGGATTCCATCGTTCCATGCTGCGCCGACATCATCACCCAGCTTTTTTCTCAGCGGGTGGGCAGCCGTAAGGCTGGCCTCGAAATAAGGATCGAAGAGTTTTCCGGCCCAGAGTGCCAGCGGCGCGTTGAAGCCGCGCTTGGGGGCATGGCGTGCTTCCGGCGGGAAGAATTCCCTGAAAGCATCGACCAGTGCGGCTTTCGATTCACCCTTTCGAATTTTGTACGCGAACGGCGCATTGATGCTCAATTCTACGAATGCTCGATCGAGCAGCGGAACGCGGACTTCCAGAGCCGTGGCCATGCTCATTCGATCGGTATAGTCCAGAATGTTATCAACCAGAAAGGTGCTCAAGTCCATTTGGAGGATGCGGTTATCTTCATCGCGGAGGGAGGATTGAGCGTAAGCGGAACGCAGAACATCCACGGACGGTCGCAATTGGTTACCGGTCGAATGATTCCCTAGGCCTCCATGGAGGAGATGACGCTTACGATCCTCGTCCATAAAGTATGTCCAGTTAGCGTACTCAACGAAGAAGTCGGAATCCAGGCCGCCCAGGAATTTTCGAGCGCGCCGCAGATAAGGCGTTTCATGGGAGTCGCGCAAAGCCGCCAGTGCCTTCGCGCCCAAGCGCAGCAGCGGGCGGGGCATCCAGGCAATGCGCCGAGCGAGCCGGACAGCGGACGACCGAGGGTAGCCCGCAAAAAGTTCGTCGCCTCCAGCCCCGCATAATGCCACGGTGATGTGCTCGCGGGCTTTTTGCGACAACTGGTGCATTAGATAGCAAGTCGGATTGGCAAAGGGCTGGTCGAAAAACTCCACTAAATCAAGCATTTCGAGAAGGTCGGGAAATTCAAGAGGGAGTTCGCAATGCTCGCTTTTCAGGTGCAGGCTGACGGCGCGGGCTTTTTCAGCCTCGTCGAAGAACCGGTACTCACTTCCTTCAAGAGCCAACGTATAGGTTTGAATGTCCCTTTTTTCTCTTTTCGCAAGACCGGTGACGATTGTCGAATCGATTCCACCACTGAGAAAAACGCCGAGCGGAACGTCGCTGACGAGCTGTCTTTTGACCGCCGCTGCAAGAGTTTCCTGAATTCTAAATTTCAGCTTCTCA
>Ga0070765_100000289_pt1 | contig 30136 bp, 26 predicted proteins | sample HubBroMetageWFT5_FD_71516 | JGI IMG/M metagenome (GOLD analysis project Ga0070765, IMG submission 71516) | Warmed and freeze-thawed soil microbial communities from the Hubbard Brook experimental Forest, New Hampshire - Hubbard Brook CCASE Soil... | ecosystem: Environmental > Terrestrial > Soil...
CAGCCATTCCGCCCCATGAAACCGGAAATAGAGCAGAAATGCAATGGCCGCGGCTAGCGCGATGAGAAGCAGCGCCCCTCCGGTCCGAGCCAGCGTCTCCATCCGAATGTTTTGCCGGCCGCCCGGCATCGAGGGTCTTCGTTCAAAGACCAGCAATGCCAACCCAGCAATTACGGCGGCAGCGGCCATATCGAACACGCGCTCGAGAATATACACACCGAACATGCGCGCAATTGGGATTGCGTCTTTCTTGGCGATTAGCACGGGACGGATCGGTTCTCCGGCGCGGCCGAGCAGGAAGGTGCAGGTGAAGCCAATGAGCGTGGCGCTATAGACGTGCCAAAAATTGGTGCGCCCCAGGTGGCGGGAAAAACGCATCCATCGCGCGGCGCGAAGCGCGAAGCAGGCATAAATCGCAAACACGCTGAGGACGAGCAATGAAAGACGCGCATCGCGGAGCGATTGCCCGACCATCCCCCAATGAAATCCTTCCAGGGTGATTGAATTGCGAAACTTATAAAATAAATAGCCGACGGCCAGAACTGCCAGCAGCAGCAAAACAACCTTTCGTGACTTTTGAAACATGGATTTCGCACCGTAGCAGTAAGCTTCGGAGAGTGTCAAGACAACGAGCGGTTTTCTATTCCGCGGAGACGTAATCGCGGATTTTGTCGTACTCCGCGTTCGAAACGATTTCCCTGCTGACCAATTCCTTCTTGTCGCGGTACGGGCGTCCTCGAACGATCCTTTGAGCATCCGTTCTGGTGATTCCGGGCAGGGTGACGAGTTCACTTTCTGGGGCGGTGTTCAAATTGAGGACATGGGTTTGATCGCGATTCCAGCCTTCCTTCACTCCTTGTGCTGCGGCACGAGCGTCTTCGGCGGCCTCGCGTGCTGCCTGGCCTAACTCTTTGCCTGCTTCCTTTAGCTCCGGTTTAATCTTCTCAGTCGCTTTGGCGGCTTCTTCGCGAGTCTTTTCGTCGCGCGCTCGCTGGTCCTGAGTGGGGGTTGAAGTGCAGGCGGCTAAGCCGAGAAACAGGAGAAGCGAGCAACATAAGTTCAATAGATTGGACTTTTGACGTGTCACAAAAGCTCCTCCTAAATAAATCCTGGCTCGAGAATACTGCATCCCTACGATCACCTAACGCTAGCAAATACCGAATCCAGCTCGCAATACAATGATGAAGGTAGGCCGTACGGTAGAATAGCGCCTGCAACTCGTTGCGAGGCCTATCAGTGACAACGGAAGCCGGCGGACGTAGGGAGGCATCAGGCTCGCTCGACCGAGTAGGGCTGTGCGGCACCTGCCAGCACGCGCGGCGGATCGAGTCGGACCGCGGTTCGGTCTTCTATTTGTGCGAACTTTCCGCCAGCGATGCAAAATTCCCCAAATATCCGGCATTACCTGTATTGCGATGTTCCGGATACACGCCCAACATCTGAAGCCTGACGGAGGCCCGCGTCTACGGGCGCGGGCGTGACACGAACGAGTCTGTGTTGCAGCTGCAGAATTCGTCCCTCAGGGGCTGAAACCGCGCCGATTTGGTCAACTTAACTAAAGTCGCGCCCCGACAAGAGACGGCGTTTTTCGCGGCAGTCATTGAGGAGGATATCCGGGTGAGACGAGCAGCCAATTTTTGCGTTTTGAGCGTTTTGTGTGCAGGTATTTCCGGTCTCCTTCCCTTCCGAGTCGCAAATGCCGACCAGGCTTCGGGCGCTCCCGCCGCAAGCGGAGCAGTGGCGGTGGCAATGAAAAATGTGGAGTTCCATTTGACCGACAATATTATTGTGCACGTTGCGACGTTGAACGGAAAGATAACGTCCACGCGCGGCGAAATTCCCGTTCTCGACGACAAGCAGTCTTTCATGCTCGAAGTTGATTCGGCGAAGGTCGCAGTGAGCATGACGGCTCTGGCGAACGATCTGAATGACTACGTTTTTGCAAAACCTGACGCGCCTCTGAAGAAACTGAATGCAACTACTCAGGGTCAACTGTTGGTGGTGAAGGGACTGTTGGTAAGCAAGGGAGGCATTCCATTTGAAATGGATGGAGCACTATCGGTTACGCCGGAAGGAATGATTCGCGTTCACACCCAAAAAGTGAAGGCCCTGAAGCTGCCGGTCAAAGGGTTGATGGACATGCTCGGAATCGATACGGCGAACTTGCTCAATACGAAAAAGGTGGAAGGCGTTACGGTCGATAAGGATGATTTGATTCTGGACCCTTCGAAAATCCTGCCGCCTCCTGAACTAAAGGGTCATTTAGCGAGCATTGATATCGTCGGCGGCCAAATCTTATTGGGATTCAAATCTTCCGAGGGGCCGACGAAACAGCCTGCGGTGGTGAACAGTTGCCCAGCGCGCAATTATTTAACGCTCAAGGGCGGATCGGTGCGCTTCGGCAAGCTGACCATGAGCGACACCGACCTGGAATTGATCGATTCTGACCCGGGCGATTCGTTTGACTTTTCGATCGACCATTACAAAGATCAACTCGTGGCAGGCTATTCGAAGATGACGCGCCAGGGCGGGCTCTGTGTTCAGATGCCGGACTTCAATAAGGTTAAGGCGAAGGGAAATTCACAACAGAAGGACAATCCGAGACCATAGGGACCTACCTTTCGAGCAATCGGGCGACTGAACTAAGATTTCAACCTTTCGAACATGCCCGCTTGGGTTAACTCACGGTTGGCCGAGCGCATTCGTCGAGTACCTCCCGCTCTTGCCACTGCTCACCGATACGGGCCGACACGGCATCGACGGCCCTGCATTCGACATGGTGATCCCCATCGCTACCCGCATCCTTGCTCACCGCAATCGAGATGCTTTCCTGGTGCGCATCTATACCGATATACTTTTTGCCATCCATTGAGGGCGCTCCTCTCTGTAATAGGTTCGAGCCAAGCAGTCAAAACCTACTCTAAATGGCGCGCTTTCATATTGCGTGGGATAACCGGAAACTGACCGACCTCGCCGACTTGTGTTTCCCAGCGCAACGCGGATAAGATGCCGGACGATGCCAAGTCGGTTGAATTGCGAGGGCTGAAGCGTTCGGAACCGCACACTTTGGGGAACTTTTCAGGGGCGAATTGCGTTTCATTGTGTGAGGCCGATTGGAAATGCAGGGTGATGCGAGGCTGAGGAAGATTGGAGGCCGACGCCCAACTGGTACAGCAATGTCTCCGGGGCGAAGGGCCGGCCTGGGAGGAACTCGTGCGGCGTCATACGCGGCGCGTGTTCAATTTGTGCTACAGGTTCACGGGCAATCGCACGGAAGCCGAGGACCTGAGCCAGGAGGTTTTCCTGCGCATCTACCGGACGCTTGCGAGCTACAAACCAGAATTCGGCGCCTTTCCGACCTGGCTTACCAGCGTCACGCGGAATTTGCTGGTGGATCATTACCGGCGCACACGCCACGACCGGCAGACCGATTCCATGGACGACGCGATGCCGCAGGTCGAGGGAAAGCATTCTTCGGCGAGAGCGCCCGACAAGCTGGCCGAGGCTGCGGAATTGAGCGCTCAACTGCAGCATGGTTTGGCGCGTCTTTCGCCGGAATTGCGAGAGTCGGTAATATTGCGCGATTTGCAAGGTCTGGAGTACAACGAAATTCAAGCGGTGCTACAAGTGCCGGAGGGCACGGTGAAATCGCGGATCAACCGGGGGCGAATCGAGCTAGCACGTGTTTTGAAAGAAATGGGCGTGCGGTTGAATTGATGGAAGCGTAGTAATTTGTCGTTTGATTGGGGACGAAGAGTTCAATGGATTGGAACTGCATATCTACGGAAGAGCGGCTGAGCGATTTCCTGGACGGCAAGCTGTCCACAGCTGAGGCTGCGGCGTTCTCCGCGCACACGGCGGGATGCTCGAACTGCGAGCAGCTGGTTGCGCTGGTGAGTGGCGTGGTGACCCGCATGCAACACACGGAGATGATGGAAGCGCCGCCTCAGCTCGTTGCGAAAATTTTGGACGCTACGCTGGGGCCTCGCACGCAGAAGGAAAGTTGGACGCGATGGTTCGGCTGGATTTCGACGGTGTGGCAGCCGCGGTTCGCCATAGGATTGGCAACAGCTGCTCTAGCGCTGGTGATCGGTTCTTATGCCGCTGGTTTGACACCTACGAAATTGAAGCATGCCGATCTGAGCCCGGCCAATCTCTTGCGCGCGGCCAACCGGCAAGCACACCTCACTTATGCGCGCGGAGCTAAATTCGTGAATGACCTTCGCGTGGTGTACGAGATTCAGTCGAAGCTTCAGCCGGAGCCGGAACCGATGCCGGTCAGTAATCCCGCGCCGGCTCCGAAAGAGGAACATAATTCGATTCCACCCAGTTCAACGCCGCAGCAGAAATCGCAAACAGCGCCACCTCCGATGCGCACACGGATCCGCAGCGGACCGATTTTCGCGTTTCTATTAACCGAAAGCTTGGCCAAGGGAATGGCCGAAGGTTCGAACAACCGTTCCATCGGGAGCACGTGATGAAATGCGCCACGCACCCAGAAGTGGACGCTTCGGGATATTGCCGCAACTGCGGCAAGCCGCTGTGCCCGACTTGTACGCGGGAAGTCCAGGGGGCGCTTTACTGCGAAAGTTGCCTCGCACCGGTGGCCACCCTGCGGCCGGACGTGCCTCCCCGATCTGATCCGCGCCCGGGTCTGGCAGCGACGCTCGGATTTATTCCGGGGCTTGGCGCGGTCTACAACGGTCAATACATGAAGGCTTTGATCCACGTTTTGATTTTTGGCGGGCTGATTGCGCTGTTGAGCAGCGATTTGCCAGGCGGATACGACGCATTCTTCGGAATTGGACTTGGTTGTTTTTATTTCTATATGCCCATCGAAGCATACCGCACCGCGAACGCCCGGATTATGGGGGAACCGGGGCCGGCCGATTTTGCTTCCGTAGACGGGCCTAAGCCGCTGGGCGCAATTATTTTGATCGCCATTGGAGCGCTGTTGCTGATGAGGAATTTTGGATTGTTAGACACCGAGTGGTTCGCAAAAACCTGGCCGGTAGGATTGATCATCCTGGGTGGGTGGCTCACCTGGGACCGCATGCACAGAAGGTCGTAGGAGATATTCGATGGCAGATTCAAACCGTGTTCACTGCACGTGCGCGCATTGCCGGGTGCGCAGCCTGATGGGCCCGCTGATGGTTGTTACCGTGGGCGTTCTGTTCATGATTGCGCAATTCAGCCGTTTCAGTTTTGGGGACCTGTGGCCCGTGTTGCTGATTGTGGCGGGCATCATACTTGTGGCGCAACAGTTCGCTTCAAAACAGGGCCACATCAGTTCGTGAGCGCCGTGTGAGCACCTCTGCCAATCAACGTGGTTCGATATTCAGCGGATTACTTCTAATTTTTATCGGCGGCGTTTTTCTTTTCGATCACTTTCATCCAGCGGTTCGGATGTGGCACTACTTCTACCGCTATTGGCCCCTGCTGCTAATCGTATGGGGCGTGGCAAAAATCATCGATCATCTTCAGGCGCAACGAACCGGCGAAGACAAGCCTGCACTGTTGTCCGGCGGAGAAGCCGCCCTGATGGTTCTAGTGATTTTTGTTTTTATCGGCTTAGGAGTGAAAAGCTGGGTATTGCAAAAAGATCCGGGCTTAAACGTGGATGTGGATCTTTTTTCGAAAAGGTATTCGGAGAGCGGCGATGTTCCACCCGAAGTTTTGCCGGCGAAAGCGCACGTTACTCTGAGCACCGCGCGCGGTGACATTTCAGTGCATCCCGGAGAAGGAAGCAGCTTGCGTGTGATGGTGAATAAGAATGCTTCAGGACCGACGGAATCGGCCGCGCAGGAACGGATGAAAAACGTGAAGGTTGTAATTGAACAAACCGGAGGCGGCTACGTTGTTCATCCTGTGAATCAGGAGGATTCGAGCGGCGTTGTGGGTGTGGATCTGAACGTAACGCTGCCTGCGCAGGTCGCGCTGTGGGCCAACACGTCGCACGGCGACATTAGCATTTCGCAGGTAGCCGGACCGGTAACCGCCGGGAGCGGGACCGGGGACATCGAAATCCATAACGCCGGCGCCGACGTGAGCGCAAAAATATCGAAAGGCGATGTTCGCATTACCGGGGTCGGCGGCAACGTCAGCGTTGCTGGACGCGGCAACGAAATCGAGATAACCGACGTGAAGGGCAATGCCGCGATTGACGGCGATTTCTTTGGACCGATTCGCGTGCGAAGCGTGGCCGGGACAGCTCATTACCACTCCCAAAGAGCGGACATGACGCTGGCCGGCGTACGCGGTCGCCTCGAGCTGGATTCAGGGCAAATCGAGATTTCCGACGTGAGCGGAGCCTCCAAACTAGCCACTCACGAGATGGACATCGGGGTGGAAAACGTCAGCGGGCGCCTCGAGATTGCGGACACGAAAGGCGACATCAAAGTGCGCTTTTCTCAGCCGCCGCGCGAAGACGTCACGATAGCGGACGACTCCGGCGAAGTGGATATCACGCTGCCTTCGAACTCGAGCTTCGAGATTTCTGCGGTCTCGCAATCCGGCGAGGTGCAGAGCGATTTCGAGGATGCAGGCCTGAAGCCTAGCAACCAGAATGGAACGGGGCGGCTTAGCGGCAAGATCGGAACGGGCGGGCCAAAAATTCATATCGCAACGAGCTACGGAACCATCTACTTGCGCAAGTCTTGATTGTCTTTTCCTTCGCCGCGCAAGCGGTCGAGCGTAGCGAAAAATTCCGGGTACGATACTGCAACGCAGTCGGCGTTACGGATCACTGTGTCACCTTCTGCACCCAGAGCTGCAATGGCCAGCGCCATGGCGATACGATGGTCGCCAGCGGGATCTACTTTAGCCCCTCGAAGTCTTCCGGCGGAGCGGCCTTCCACTCGCAAACCGTCTTGAAATTCTTCCACAGCGGCGCCCATCCGGCGTAGACCTTCCGCTAGCCTGGCGATGCGATCGCTTTCTTTCACGCGCAACTCCTGCGCGCCACGGATTTCAATTCCCCTCTCTGTAAACGGCCCGAGCGCGGCAAGCATGGGAAGCTCGTCAATCATCTCAGCCGATTGCGCGCCGCCTATTTCACCGCCTGCCAGAGCCGAGTGGCGAACCGAGACATCGCCGATCAATTCGCCGCTGCGCAATTCGACGGAAGCCAGATGGAGTGTTGCGCCGATGGAAATAAGGAAATCGAGGATGCGCGTGCGCGTGGGATTCAATCCCACGTTGTGCAACATCAACGAGGAATCCGGCAGAACGAGCGCGGCAGCTATAAAAAACACGGCACTCGAAAGATCGCCGGGAACGATCAACTGGCGCGCCTGAAGCTTGGGACGCGGATGAATGCGCACGGACTTGTTCAAACTTTCAACCGTCGCTCCAAATTCGCGCAGAGCCAGCTCGGTGTGGTCGCGGGTCCGGACAGGTTCGCACACCGTTGTGACGCCGTCGGAGTAGAGTCCCGCGAGAAGGATGGCAGACTTCACTTGCGCGCTCGGAATCGGAAGCGAGTAGTCTATGGAATGCAATTTGCCGCCGCGGATTTCCAGCGGCGCACGATCGCCCTCGTGCGTGCTAATTTCGGCGCCCATTTTTCGCAAGGGTTCCACCACCCGGCGCATGGGGCGAGCCCGCAAGGAGGCATCGCCGGACAGGGTTGAGGCGAAAGGCTGGCCGGCGAGCACTCCCGCAAGCATACGTATGGTAGTCCCGGAGTTTTCCGCGTCGAGGGTGCGCCGCGGAGCTTGCAGACCGTCCAGGCCTTTGCCTGTGATGCGAAGACGCTCGCGCGTGAGGTCCGCTTCAATACCCAGGCGGCGAAGACAGCCCAGCGTGCTTTTGCAATCCGCGGCGGAGGAATAATTGAGTATTTCGGTGCGTCCTTCGGCGAGGGCGGCCAGAATTGCGTAGCGATGGGATATGGATTTGTCGCCGGGAAGCTCCAGGACGCCGTTGATATTGCCGCCGGGCGAAACTGTTTTGTTACGGAAGATCTTCGGCATGCGCGATTCTAGCACGGGCGATTTGCTTCCCGGAGTCGCGGCGGGTATCATTTATGTTTATGCCCACGGCCCCAGCGAAACGCTATTTCGCATATCTGTTGGCCCTGATTCTCGTCCTTGCTCTGCGTCTGTCTGCCGGTGACACCACTTTTCCCTTAGATCAAGTGCGCCCCGGATTGAAGGGCGTGGCTTATACGATTTTCACCGGTGATGAAGTGGAGAAGGTGGACTTGGTGGTTCTGGGCGTTCTGCATAACGCCATGGGGCCGAAGCAGGACGTGATTCTGGTTCAACTGCTCGGCGAAAAGGCGGAGCATTCGGGCGTGGTGGCGGGGATGAGCGGGAGCCCGGTTTATTTCGGTGGAAAGCTTGCTGGCGCGCTGTCTCTGAAATTGGGCATTTTTACGAAAGAAGCGATCGGCGGAGTAACACCGATTCAAAACATGCTCGACGTAGAGAGAGATGCGGCGGCTCCGAAGCAAACGGGCGCCGGAGCGCCGCCGTCAGCCGTCAATACGGGAACTTTTCCGGCGGCATCGCGTGTACCCTTGCCGCAGGAATTTTCCGCCCGCACCAGTGCGGGAACTGGTCAATTTTTGGTTCCCATTGAGACGCCGCTGATTTCCGCGGGACTCTATCCCGACACAATCGCGCAATTCAGCAAAGAGCTTTCGACCTGGGGCATGAGCGTAGCGCCTGGCGGCGACGCGGACCCGAAGCCGGAGGACGCCCAGCTAAAACCGGGCGACATGGTAGGCGTTGAACTGATTCGCGGCGATCTCTCGATTGCTCCGGGGTGCACGGTCACCGCCGTAGAGAGCGATGGAACGGTACTCGCGTGCGGCCATCCAATTTTCTCGTTTGGCTCGGTTTCCATGCCGATGACCAGAGGCCACGTGGTTACAACTTTGGCCTCGGCAATGGCGTCGACAAAGATTATGACGTCGGGAGCCACCATTGGCACGCTGACTCAGGACCGCACCACAGCAATCATGGGCAAGCTAGGCGCTGGACCGCCGATGATTCCGGTGGATGTGGAGCTATCCACGCCGAGCGCCGAAAAGAAATTTCATTTTGAAGTGATCGAAAGCCCGCAGCTCACTCCCGTGCTGGTGGCGCTCGCGACTTACAACGGCATCGTCGGCAGCCCTGCCTATGGCGAAGGCTGGACGCTGCAAATGAATGGCGACATAGAATTGAAGGGGCACACTCCGGTCCATTTGGAAAACCTGTTTGCGCCGAATGACATGCCGATTCCGAGCGGCTTCTACGTGGCCTCTGAAGTGCAAAGTATTTTTGCTCGGATTTATTCGAATCCCTACGAACGGGCCCATGTGGACCGCGTGCGCATAAAAGTGACGGCGCTCGCCGAGCGGCGCTGGTCCATGATCGATAATGCCTGGACCGAGAAAAGCGAAGTAGCCCCGGGAGAAACCATGGCCGTGAAAGTGCTCTTGAGGCCATATCGCGGCGAGCCGTTCATTCAGGAAATCCCCATCACCATTCCGCCGCAGACGGCTCGTGGGACGCTGCAGTTGTTAATCAGCGACGGTGAAACATTGGACCGCACCGTGGACCCCATGGCCGCAATGCAGGCTACGCTTCCAGGTCTCGAAGAGCTCATCAAGTTGATCAATCGCGGGAGGCAAAACGACTGTCTCTACGCTACGCTTCTGCAACCTACTACCACCCTGCTCGTCGAAGATAAGGTGATGCCCAACGTGCCCTCCTCGGAAATCAACGTGCTGGACCAGCGGCAGAGCGTTGGCGGCGCAAGATTGTTGCACCAATCATTGGCAGGCTCGTGGTCTGCGGAAATGCATCAGGTCATCACCGGCGAACGCACTCTGACCATAATTGTGAAATAAATTCCCGCTTCGAAAGGAGCTTCGATTGATAAGCTCACGACAATTTCTTGTGTGCGCGCTGGCCATCGGGCTCCTTGCGACCGTATCTACTTTCGCAGAACACACGCGCACCTGGCGGCAATCGGAATTCTCCGAATTCGAGCGCGGGACGGCGAACGGTGTGGCCATACGCAGCGATGGAAAATTGATGCCGGCGCCAAAGTTCACTTCGTTTTCCGATCCCAATCTCGCATACCTCTGGGCGCTACGCATGGATTCGAAAGGACGCCTATATGCCGCGGGGGGATCGAATGCGAAGGTGCTGCGATTAGACGACCCGGCAAAACCGACAACGGTGTTCGAATCCGGTGAGCTCGCGGCGCAGGCCATGGTGTTTGATTCACACGATAATCTGTACGTGGGAACTTCGCCGGATGGGAAAGTGTACAAACTCACGCCGGAAGGCCAGAAGAGCGTTTTCTTCGATCCGAAAACCAAATATATCTGGGCGTTGGCGATGGATTCGCAGGGCACGATGTTTGTTGCCACTGGAGACAAGGGCGAAGTATTCGCGGTGACGCCGGATGGCAAGGGGCAGGTTTTTTATCAAAGCGATGAACGGCACGCGCGGTCCATCGCATTCGATCAAAAAGGAAACCTTCTGATCGGAACCGATCCGAACGGATTGGTTTTGCGCGTCGCAGTCGTCAGGAAAAATTCCCAAGCAATGCCTGAGTCGGGTTCTGCGTTTGTGGTCTATGAGACCAGCAAGAAGGAAGTGACTTCCCTGCTGACCGACGACCAGGGAAATATCTATGCCGCTTCGATCGGCGAAAAACAGCATGGAGCCGTCACTGCGCCGATCCTCAATCTGCCGCCGCCTTCGGGGCAACCGCAAGCTGCCGCGACGCCGCAGGCAAGCGTCACGCTGCAATTACAAGCGCAGGCGTCGCCGCCCAACATTTCGTTTCCGTTCATTTCATCGCCGACCGGCGGCGCGGAAGTCATAAAAATATCGGCGGATGGCGCTCCCGAGACGTTGTGGTCGTCGCGCGACGAACTCGTTTTTGCCATGGGGCTGTCCTCCTCGAAGCATATTCTGCTGGGCACCGGAAACAAGGGCGTAATTCTTTCGCTAGAAGGCAACGATGTCTATTCCAGCATCGCGAAAACTGCGTCCGCGCAGGTAACCAGCCTGATTTCGGGGCGCAACGGAGAGACATTCGTAGCCACGGCGAACCCCGGTAAAATCTTCACCCTGGGTCCGGGATATGAGCGCAGCGGCAGCTTTGAGTCCGATACGTTCGACGCCAAAATATTTTCGCACTGGGGACGCTTGTCATGGTGGGGAGATAGCGCGGCGCAGGGCAAAGTGGAGTTTTACGCCCGCTCGGGAAATACTTCCAGCCCGCAGAAGAATTGGAGCGCCTGGGCTGGGCCATACAAAAATCCAGCGGGGGAGACTGTGAATTGCCCGGCGGCACGTTTTATTCAATGGAAAGCGGTTTTCGTGGATACCGCTGCCGGCAGCGTGCCAAATGTTTCCTGGGTCAGTCTGGCGTATCAACCGAAAAATGTTGCGCCGGTGATCGACGATATTGCCATTCAAGAACCCGGCGTTCGCGCCCAGGGATTCACACCGCAGCCCTCCGGTCCGGCAATTCCCGCTTCCGTTCAGCTTCGACTGCCGCAACGCAGCACGGGGAATTTTCCGGCACCGGTTAGCGCAAATCCGGAGGCGGCACGACCTTTGAAAATCGAAGTTCCTCCGCAAGGATTCGAGGACAAAGGTTACGCGAGCGTGCTATGGAGCGCGCACGACGACAACGACGACGACCTTGTTTACACGATTTATTATCACGGCGAAGGCGAAAAGAACTGGCGGCTACTGAAAGGCAAGTTCACGCAGAAGTATTATTCCTGGGACACCACAACCATGCCGGACGGAGCGTATTACCTGAAAATCGTGGCCTCGGACTCGCCGTCGAATCCAGCGGACCAGGCGCTTACCACCGAGCGCGAGAGCGACCGCTTTGAAGTGGAAAACACTCCGCCGCGCATTGAAAATTTGCGGGCTGACGCCGCGACGCCGTTGGTAAAGGTAACTTTCGAAGGGATCAGCTCCGCGAGCGCACTGGCGAAGGCGCAATACAGTGTGGACGCGGGCGACTGGTCACTGGTCTTTCCCGAGGGCTTGCTTTCCGACGCTCCGAGGGAAAGCTATCAGATTCCGATCAGCGGGCTGGCCGCAGGTGAACATACCGTGGCTGTTCAAATCTCCGACCGCTTCGAGAACAGCGCGGCGGCGAAAATCACCTTTACCGTTCCGGCGCGCTCCAAGTAAATGGCGCAGCACGAATGCATATGAACGCAACATCCCAGCAAATGGACGCGCCAAACTTTGAAGCGATTCTCGCAGCGCACCAGCGCATCGTCCCGCACATTCATCGCACGCCGGTAGTCACTTCTGCCTCGCTCGACGAGATCGCCGGCGCTCGGCTGTTCTTCAAATGCGAGAACCTACAGAAGACGGGCTCGTTTAAGATTCGGGGGGCCACGAACGCGGTTTTTTCGCTTACAGATGAAGAAGCACGTCACGGCGTGGTGGCTCCGTCGTCGGGAAATCACGCGGCTGCTCTGGCGCTGGCTGCCCGTTGGCGAGGCATTCCGGCATACATCGTGATGCCTTCAAATTCATCCGCTGCGAAGATGCGCGCGGTGGAGAATTATGGCGGGAAGATCACTCTGTGCGAGCCGAATATGGCTTCGCGCGAGGCCACCTGCGCCGAGGTGATGAAAAAGACTGGGGCGCATCTGGTGCATCCGTATAACGACGCGCGCGTGATTGCAGGTCAAGGTACAGCAGCTCTCGAACTGCTGGAGGAGGTCGGCGATTTGGACATCGTGATTACGCCGGCGAGCGGGGGCGGTCTTCTGTCCGGCACGAGCATTGCAGCGAAAAACATGCGTCCGGGGATTCGTGTTATCGGGGGCGAACCGCGCAATGCGGATGACGCTTACCGTTCCCTGGCGGCGGGCGAAATCCAACCGGCAGCGAACAGCGAGACCATGGCGGACGGGCTGCGGGCGGAACTTTGCCCCTTAACTTTTTCGATCCTGCAATCCTTTGTGGATGAAATCTCTTTGGTCAGTGAAGAAGAAATTACTGCAGCAATGCTTCTACTGTGGGAACGAACCAAACTTGTGGTTGAGCCTTCCGGCGCGGTGTCGGCAGCTCCGGCGTTGAATCGGCGCATTCGAGCCGAAGGCAAGAAGATTGGAATCGTCCTCTCGGGCGGCAATCTGGACCTGCACAAACTTCCCTTCTAATAACTTTACCGCGCGCAGCAGGCAACGATCGTTGGGGAGACCACGCGTTTGCGAGTTCCCGGGCCAGCAGCACAATCCAGGACGATGGAGTCTACAGATCCTCGGGCGGGCGCCAATCGGCGGGGGGAAAAGCGATTCGCCAGAAATTCGGCGCAGGAGAATCAAATTCGAGCGGGACGTGGAATCCTTCAGGCATTTCGCGCGAGATTCGCGCAACTTTGCAAGCAACACGCTCTTTCGTACCACTGTGCTCAAGAACGAGCCGAGTCTCGCACGGGAGGCTCTGCTTTAGGACAACCAATGCGCCGTGATTGCTGACGCTGAGTGTGACAGTCTCGAAGGTGACCGGTTTTCCCTGCAGCGCGACGTGAATGCTGGCACGCACGCGCAGAAGAACGCGGTAACTGCGGCGGCGTTCCTCCCCCGGAGTGGACTGCTTCATCGACTGTGCGCCGGAAATAGTTGACGCCAACACGCTTGGTTTTGCAGACATGGCTATTGCCTTTGCCTGCGAACCAGCAGACTTGGCCGAAGCTACCTTCAGATTTTCGAATTTCAAAGTTCAACACCCCAGAAATCCACACCCCGTGCAGTGATTTCAATTCCCATGTCCCAACCGTCCGGCCGTTGCATGCCTTTCCAAACCACCACGGCATCGACCGTTCGTCGGGTGGACAAATTCGTGAGCCTCAAACGCTGTTGCAATTCGAGTTCCTTGGGGCTCACAAGCAAGCAACCGTTCGCGCTTACCACCCGAGTAAACCCTGCTTCGAAAGACGGTGGCTCGGCTTTCTCATCGCACTGAATTACCACCGTAACGCGCGAGTTCATGCGCGGGCCGCGCCGTCTCGGGCGCGTTCTTATATCTCTTGGAAAATCCTCTCCATAACGCATTCTGGCTGGGTTCCTGCGGACCAAAACGAAACACAGCAGAAGCAATCCTGCGTTCCGGGGCGCCTTTTGCGACCTGGTTCATGTTAGGTTCGCGCTCGAACAGGGTCAATGGTACGGAATGACAGCCATATTAGTACCGAATGACAAAGAAAAAAGCTGTACTGAAGAACAGTAGCGCAAGGGGAAAAATTGCGTGGCTTGCGCAAGTCGGATTCGAAATTCTGAGCGAGATCAATCGGCGGAAGAGTGTTCGTCCGTGAGAACCGTGTTTTGTTTCCGGCTTAGTTTGCCAAAACGGGCCTCCGCCCAGGTCTGGAAGCGATCCATATAGGTGTAGAAAACTGGCGTCAGATACAACGTAACCATTTGCGAGAAAACCAGGCCACCCACCACGGCGAGACCGAGCGGGCGGCGCGAATCTGCACCGGCGCCTGAGCCTAGAGCGATCGGGAGCGTGCCCATCAGCGCCGCCATGGTGGTCATCATGATAGGGCGAAAGCGGATCAAACAGCCTTCGTAGATGGCTTCTTCGGCTGTCTTGTGGCCGTGGCGTTCACGCTCGATTGCGAAATCAACCATCATGATGGCGTTCTTCTTCACGATGCCGATCAACATAATGACGCCGACGAATCCATATAGATCGAGGCTGAGATGGAAAATCTGCAAGGTCAGGAGCGCGCCGAAAGCCGCGGAAGGCAAACCGGAAAGAATCGTAATCGGATGAATGAAGCTCTCATACAAGACCCCCAGGACGATGTAGATCACCAGAATGGCCATGAAGAGCAATAGGCCCAAGCCGGACAAGGAAGATTGAAACGCCTGCGCCGTCCCTTGAAATTCGGTCGTAACGGTCGGAGGCAAGATCTCTCTGGCAAGTTTATTCACGCTGTTCACCGCGTCGCCGATGGCAACTCCGTTTTGTAAGTTGAACGAAAGCGTGACCGCGGGAAGCTGGCCTAGATGGTTAACAGTGAGCGGACCCAGGTTGGTGGTTAAGGTTGCGACCGCATTCAACGGAACCAGGTTTCCGGTGCTCGAATGAACGTAGAGCATCGAGAGAGCCGCGGGATCCGCCTGGTATTTGTCTTCGAGCTCCATCACCACCCAATATTCGTCATTGGGCGCGTAGATGGTGGAAATCTGGCGCTGGCCGTACGCGGTGTAGAGCGCGTCCTCGACTTGCTGGGCGGATACCCCCAGCGCGGATGCTTTGTCGCGATCGATGTTGACGTTCACCTGAGGATTGGCTATGAGCAAATCCGTGGTCACGTCTTCTAGGCCGGGGAGCTTGGCCATTTCCTTCATAAACATCATGGAATCGCGATACAACTCCGCGGTGTCCGGACTTTGCAATGCAAGCTGATACTGGCTCTTGGTGAGCTGTCCGCCGACTTGAATGGGAGGCAGATTTTGCATGTAAGCGTTAATCCCAGTTACAGTTGCGAACTTCTCGCGAAATTCTTCGATGACCTCATCGATCGAGGGATGATGCACAAACAGCGGAGCGACGCCGTGAATCGCGCTCCCGATCACCGGCACGCCCCCATACTTCTCTTCAAGTTGCGCTATCGCTGGGATTTGCGTTCCGGGACGGTCTTTGCGGTCCTTCAAATGAACGAAAATAATTCCGCCATTGCTGGCCGTAAAGCTGCCCACGCTGGAGAAGAAATCATTGCGGTTCGGATCGTCGAGCACGATTTTGTTCAGCGCGAGCTGATGTTGCCTCATGGAGTCAAAGGAGATTCCCTGAGAAGCTTCGGTGAAGGCGAATATCTGGGACCTGTCTTCGGCGGGCAGAAATCCTTTGGGGATAACGGCAAACTGCCATACGGTGACCACTAGAATGATTCCGGACACAACCATGACAAATACGCGATGGCGCAGCGACCATCTCAACGAAACATCGTAAAGGTTCAGCAGCCAGTCAAAGAATCTCTCGAGCGCCATATACACGCGCCCATGCTTCTTTTCCCCCGCCGGGCGGAGGAACCGGCTGCAGAGCATGGGCGTGAGTGTGAGTGAAACAACCCCGGAAACGAGAATTGAAGTGATGATCACCACCGCGAACTCGTGAAGCAGACGCCCCATGATCCCGCTCATGAAAAATACGGGAAGAAATACGGCGGCGAGCGAAACGGTCATGGACAGAATTGTGAATCCGATTTCGCGTGAGCCGCTCAGCGCTGACTCCATTACGCCTTCGCCCATTTCCATGTGCCGCACGATGTTTTCGAGCATCACGATGGCATCGTCCACCACGAACCCGACCGAGAGGGTTAAAGCCATCAACGACAAGTTGTCCACGGTGTAACCCATCAAATACATCACGGCAAAAGTGCCAATGATGGACATGGGCAGCGCAAAGCTGGGAATTACAGTCGCCGAAAGATTCCGCAGAAACAGGAAAATTACGAGAATGACTAATGCGATCGCGAGGTATAGCGTGAATTTCACATCGGCGACGGATTTGCGAATCGAGTCAGATGCATCGTAAAGGATCTGCATCTGCACGGACGGTGGAATGATGGCGCGAAACTGGGGAAGCAGCTGCTTTACCGCGTCCACCACTTCGACGGTATTGGTACCGGGCTGGCGCTCGATCGCCAACACGACCGAATCGGTATCGTTCCACCAATTCGCCACGCGATCGTTCTGCACGCTGTCATAAACCTTTCCCAAATCTTCCAGGCGAACCGGTGAGCCGTTGCGGTAGGCCACAATCAAAGGACGATAAACCGACGCATGGGTGAGTTGCCCGTTGGCCTGCAGCGTAAACGCACGGTGTTCGCCGTATAGCGTGCCGACCGGGAGATTCACATTGGCGTTCTGCACTGCCGTGTGAACGTCGTCTATGCCGATTTGCCGCGTGGCCAGAGCTTGCGGGTCAAGCTGGATGCGCACGGCATATTTCTGCGAACCATACACCTGGACTTGCGCGACGCCCTTCACCATCGAGATGCGCTGGCCCATCAGGGTCTCAGCGTATTGGTCTACGGTATAAAGCGGCAGCGTCTTCGACCCCATCGCAACATAAAGGATGGGCTGGTCCGCCGGGTTCACCTTCTGATACGTAGGCGGCGTGGGCATGCTGGGGGGAAGCTGAGAAGCAGCACGCGCGATGGCGGCTTGGACGTCTTGAGCGGCCCCGTCGATATTGCGGCTCAAATCAAATTGGAGGGTGATGGCGGTGGTGCCAAGCGAGCTCGACGAAGTCATCGAATCGATGCCGGCAATTGTGGAGAATTGCTTCTCAAGAGGAGTCGCTACCGAAGAAGCCATGGTGTCCGGACTTGCGCCGGGCAAACTGGCAGACACCTGAATCGTGGGATAGTCCACATTGGGAAGTTCGCTGACGGCGAGCGCGCGGTAGCCCAGGATGCCGAACAGCAGAATTGCCGCCATGACCAGCGTAGTCATGACAGGGCGGCGAATGAATGGCTCGGCGATATTCATTACCGAATTTCTAGTTCCCCTGAGGCGTGGATTTGATTTGAACTTTGATGCCGGGGATCAGCCGCAATTGGCCGTCCGTCACTACTGTCTCGCCCGGCTCGACGCCTTTCGCAATCACGGATTCCGAGCCAAGCGAGCGCGCCACTTTGACTGGGCGCGATTCGGCTGTTTGATCCGTCTTGATTACAAAAACGAAATCGCCGTTTTGTCCCGTCTGCACCGCTTGCGTGGGAACCACAGTTGCATTTTCTTCCTCGGATAAGCGGAGCGCCACGGTTGAAAACTGTCCCGGCCACAGGCGGTGGTCCGCGTTGGCGAATGTACCTTTAAGCTTTATCGTTCCAGTGGTGTTGTCCACCGTATTGTCTACAAACGTGAGGTAGCCCATTTCCGGTGCCGTATCGCCATAGGGCGTCGCTTCAATTTGCAGACGTCCGCCGGCCATGTATTTCTTGATCACCCCGAGATATTGCTCGGGCACGGAAAAATCTTCGTATAAAGGAGCGATCTCGTTTATCACCACCAGCACCGGGACATCATTCTCTTTGACCAGGTTTCCGGGATACACCTGCAAAGCTCCCGTTCGCCCATCGACCGGCGAGTAGATCGCGCAATACTGGAGCTGAAGTTTAGCGGATTCGACGGCAGCCTCGTCGGCGTGTACTGAGCCCTGCTGAGCGGCGGCATTGGCCTGCATTTGGTCGAATTGCTCTTTGGGCGAAATACCTTCGTCATAAAGCTTTTTGTAACGCTCGGCCTGGACGATCGTGAGGTCGGCTTGGGCCTTATCGCGAGCGAGATTTGCCTGCGCCTGCGCCAGCGAAGCCTGAAAAGGACGCGCATCGAGGGTGAACAGCAAATCGCCTTTCTTGACGAAATCACCCTGCTTGAAGTGAACTTCCTTGAGCACGGCATTTACCTGGCCCTTGATCGAGACGGTGGAATGGGCTTCCCCGGTGCCAATTGCACTCAGCTGGATGGGGACAGTCTTCTTCACCGCCTTGGCGACATTTACCGGCACGGCGAGATCCGGCCCGACGGCCGCAGTCTTTGAATCGCAGGACACGATTCCAAGGGAGGCCGCAAACAATAGCACCAGCCCTGCCAAGGATTTCCGCGTAATTCCCGATGAGGTCTTCATGGTCTTTTGCGCCAGCCGATTCCCTCGCCTGCCACCGTCAGCCTCAGTTCCGCGTGCCAAAGAACGTCCAGTCTATATTTTATAGGAGAAGTCCCACCTGTGGTATTTAGACGTTTTGGCCCGGGAAAAGCTTCAGCAAAAGCCAAAGCGCGGGTTAACCAGCCGCAGCCGCATCCAAAAACCACACCGGGTCATTGAGCGGATGAATTCTGGCGGCCGGATACTGGCTGGGACGGCCGCTGGGCTCTTCACGGATGGCCGACAGTATCTGGCGTTTGTTTTCGCCAGCCGCAAGGAAAAACGTGTTACGGCCTTGGTTAAGGACGGCGAGTGTGAGAGTGATGCGCTGCGGAGGTTCGGCCGGCACCCGAACTGCGGCCACCCAGTGCACTTTTTCATCTAGCGCGGGAGAGCCGGGAAACAAGGAAGCGGTGTGGCCTTCCGGGCCGATTCCCAGAAGCTGTATATCGAATGCGGGCGGCTCGGAACCGAAAAATTTCAGAAGTTCCGACTCATACGCGCGGGCACACTCTTCCGGTGATGGCAGGTTCGTCGGCATCGGATGCACATTTTGCGCGGGAATAGGAATGTGAGAGATCAGAGTTTCGCGCGCCATACGATAATTGCTGAGAGGATCACTAGCGGGAACGAATCGTTCGTCGCCCCAAAACAGATGCACGCGATCCCAGGGGGTTTTGTTGCGATACTGTTCGGTCGCAGCCCAAAGCGAATACATCTTCTCGGGCGTGTGTCCGCCACACAAGGCAATCGCAAATTTGCCGCGTTTGGAAACAGCTTGTTGGATAACCGGAAACGTTTCTTCCAGCACGGCACGGCTGAGCGAAACCAGGTCCGGGAGTACGCGAGTGTCAAGTTTCATAGAGTTCTCTGTTTTCGTTCGGCGGGTTGATCGAAATTAGCTCGCTGTTTTCTTCACCGCGTGACCGCCAAATTCGTTCCGCATCATGGCCAGGAGCTTGTTGGCGAAGGGTTCGGGGTCTTGCGAGCGGAATCGGTTGTCGAGCGCTGACGAAATCGCCGGCAGGGCCACGCCGAGCTCGACGCCTTCAATCACTGTCCAGCGTCCTTCGCCGGAATCGGTAACGTAAGCGGCAATGCCTTCCAGTGTGGGATTCTTCTGCAACGCATCGACGGTCAAATCAAGCAGCCAGGAGCGAATCACGCTTCCGTACTGCCAAATCTTCCCAATTTGCAGCAGATCGAGCCCGAATTCTTTCTTGTGGCGCAGTAGGTCGAGCCCTTCGGCATATGCCTGCATGATGGCGTACTCGATTCCGTTATGAACCATCTTCACGAAGTGTCCGGAGCCGGTCGGACCTACGCGGCCCCAGCCTTTGTCCGGCCCGGGCGCAAGAGTTTCGAAGATTGGCGAGATGCGCTTGATTAGATCGGCGTCGCCGCCAACCATCATGCTGTACCCTTCCTTGAGGCCCCAAACTCCACCGCTCGTGCCGGAGTCGACAAAATTGATTTTTTTCGGCGCCAAGGCCGCGCCACGACGCATGGTGTCCTTATAGTATGAGTTTCCGCCGTCGATGATCGTGTCGCCCTCGCTGAGGTGCGGCGTTAGCAATTCGATGGTTTGGTCCACGGGCGCGCCGGAGGGAACCATCAGCCATACAATGCGCGGAGCCTTGAGCTGCGCAATCATTTTCTCCAGCGAATCTGCGCCCACCGCGCCCTTGCCGACCAAGGCTTGCACCACAGCTGCAGTGCGGTCATATGCGACCACGCGATGGCCCCCTTTCAAGAGCCTCTCGGTCATGAACCCGCCCATCTTCCCCAGGCCAATCATTCCGAGTTCCATGAAATTTCCTCCTGCCTATTTTCCATCCCCAGAAATGCCGAACTTCGCCAGATCGTCGCGCAATTGCTTCACACTCTTAAAAAGTATCGTTTGCATTCCGACTTCGCGCGCGCACTCCAGATTCAACCCGCGGTCATCGATCAGAATACACTCGGCGGGACTGCGTTGGCTGATTTTCAGCGCGAGCCTGTAGATTCCCAACTCCGGCTTGCGAATTCCCAGGTAACAAGAGCTAAAGAACGCTTTAAAGTAATCGCGCAGCTTGAACTTTTCAATCCGGTATTCGTTGATTTCGCGTGATTCGTTGTTGAGCGAGGCCAGGAAAAGGTTGGTGCGGGCAAGTTTTCCCAGAAATGCGAGCGGCTCGGGATAAGGCTGCGACTGCTCGAACATAAACGTCTTGAAATCTTCCGCCGGGAAAGGCCGCTCACGATAAAAAACTGTGCGATGAAGGTATTCGTCGAGAGTGGCGCGGCCGGTCTCAAAAGCATCGAGCATCAGCTCGTGACGATCCTCGAAATCCGTCCAGTCGAGCTGAAATTTTTCGACAGCGGCTTTGCGCGAATGGCGGTCCCAGCCATTCGTCAGGATTACTCCGCCGTTGTCCCAAAACAAAGCTTTGATTTCCGCCGCCATAACGCCCCCAGTTTATATTCCGTGATCCCGCGAAAGCCTCGGAAAGGGTTCCATTATCGCCGTACAGGCGCCCTCGCCGAAGCAAAATTCTCAGTCCAAGCATTCGCGCGGGCGAAGCGGCCTGGCTTATGATGCTGCGGTGAGTACGCCAAGGCCTAAAAGGACCAGGAAACGAACCATCTTTACCATAGGTCACTCAACGCGCACCCTTCAGGAACTAATCGCATTGCTGCGAGCGCATGGGGTTCGGCGGGTGATCGACATTCGCACCATACCCCGCTCGCGCCACAACCCCCAATACAATCGTGAAAGTCTGGGACCTGCACTGCGATCCGCCAAAATCGGATACGTTCATCTGAAAAGCCTGGGAGGGCTGCGCCCCGCAAAACTGGACTCCCAAAATGTTGGCTGGCACAATGCAAGTTTTCGCGGCTTCGCAGATTACATGCAGACGGCCGAATTCGACGCCGGTGTGAAGCGCGCGATCAAACTTTCCCAAGTCAAACCCAGCGCGTTGATGTGCGCCGAGGCAGTGCCGTGGCGCTGCCACCGGTCGCTGGTGGCCGACGCTCTGGCGGCGCGAAAATTCCCGGTGGAGCACATTATGAGCGCGACGATTGCGAATCCGCACAAGCTAACTCCGTTTGCTCGAGTGCGCGGCAAGAGCGTCACCTATCCTTCCGACCAGCCCGTTGGAACTCGGCCAACCCGCCACACGCTGAAGCGCAGTTCAAAAGCGCCGCTCGCGCGCTGAGGCCATCAGCGTTTATGGAATTTTCTCGACCCAGCTACTTTTCAGCCGCATTCGCCTTCGGTTTCTCGGCGGATACTGCCGGTGACGGAGTCTGCTGCGGAAAAGCGGGAGTCCAAGCGCGCACCGGATTCTCGCCCATGACCCTATTTTGTACGGCCGGGCCGAAAAACGTATAGGGGTGAAAGACTTCGATTGCGCTCGCCTCATCCAGACGCGTTCTGAGCTCGGCCGGAATCGTAAATTCGATCGCGCTGAGATTGTCCTGAAGTTGCGAAACGTTTGAAGCGCCGAGGATGGTGGCAGTAACGCCAGGCTGCGTCGCGACCCAATTCAGGGCCACCTGCGCCGGAGTCTTGTTGAGCTGCTTCGACACATCGACCAGAGCATCCAGCACTCGCCAATTGTGCTCGGTGAAGCGGTTAAACAGCTGCGCATGCTTGCCTTCATCAAGGCGTCCGTCGCCTTTTCCGGTTTGTCCTTCTTGCCGATATTTTCCGCTCAGAAATCCTCCCGCCAGCGGGCTCCAGGGGCACAGTCCCATGCCGAGTTCTTGCGCCACCGGAATATGCTCGCGTTCGATGTTGCGTTCGGCGAGCGAATATTCCAATTGCAGAGCGATCAGGCGTTCCTTGCCTTCTTTTTCCGCGAGTGTTTGCGCGCGCGCCACATACCATGCGGGAACGTCGGAGAAACCGTAATGGCGGATTCTTCCGGCCCGCACCAGATCGTTCAAGGTATAGATTACTTCTTCGACCGGCGTGATTTTGTCCCACACATGCATCCAGTACAAATCAACGTAGTCCGTCTTGAGCCGGCGCAGAGAGCCTTCCAGCGCGCGATAGATATTTTTGCGGCCGTTGCCGCCTGCGTTTGGACTGCTCGGGTCGGCGTTAAAAGTAAATTTTGTTGCCAGCACGACGCGCTCGCGTAAACCGCGTTCGTCGATAAATTGGCCCACTAATTCCTCGCTCCTCCCGTTAGTGTAGGCATCTGCTGTATCAAGGAAATTGCCGCCTTGGTCGACGTAGCGATCAAATACCTGGCGCGCTACCGCTGGTTCGCTTCCCCATCCCCACTCGGTGCCGAAAGTCATCGTGCCAAGGGCCAGTGGACTCACCCGCAGCCCGGAGCGTCCCAGCGTCACATACTGTTTCAAACTCATCGGAAGCCTCCCTGTTTGACTTGGATGCAAATTCACCCGGGATTGATTCGCATTCCATTCGCGCGGAAGAGTCTATAGAATGACCCGGAAATACAAACGGGTGCTTTTATGGAAAATATCGTTACAGAGAAAGCCGAGTTGAAAGTTTCTGACGGAACGGTAATGAATGCATACGTGGCCCGTCCATCTGGCAATACGAAGGTTCCGGGAGTGCTCGTTTTCCAGGAAGTTTTTGGCGTGAACGCGCATATTCGAGAGGTTACTGAGCGTTTCGCCCGTGAAGGATATGTTGCGATTGCTCCTGAACTTTATCACCGCACGGCCCCGGGCTTTGAAGGGAAATATGACGACTTCCAGACAGCCATGCCGCATATGAGGGCCATGGCAGAGAAAGGGATCGTCCAAGATATCGCCTCCGCCTACGACTGGCTGAAAAGCGACTCGCAAGTGACGCCGGATAAAATCGCCAGTGTCGGATTCTGTCTGGGTGGGCGAGTTTCGTTTCTCGCTTGCGCAAGCCTTCCGCTGCAAGCGTCGATCTCGTTTTACGGCGGCAATATTGTGCCGGCACTGCTGCCTAAAGTTGCTGATCTGCACGCGCCCATCCTGTTTTTCTGGGGCGGACTGGATAAACACATCGGACCAGAACAAACTCGCGCAATCGTGGACGAATGCAACCGCTTGGGCAAAACGTACGTGAATGTCGAGTTCTCCAACGCGGATCACGGCTTTTTCTGCGATGTTCGCCCCAGCTACAATCCGGAGGCCGCGACTCTTGCCTGGAGTCTCACAAAAACCTATCTCCTGCTTCACCTGGGAAAGACCGACGACCGCACTCGCTTGCGCTAAATAGCCGCACTCTCCGCAGATCCGTCCGAGTCGCCCCTCAAATTTGTGGTCTCACCGCTGTTATCAGCTTTTGCACCTAGCACTTTTCGCGGTGTACGCACGGGATGGCATCTTTGAATCTTGTGGCACGCCCGCGTTGTGCTAGCATCTGTAAATCGCAATCCCATCGCTTGTGCAACGCGCTAGCTGAAAGCTTAGGACCTCTCGAGGGGAGATGACTGCCGCGAAAGAGCCTCTAAAAGTGCTGGTTGCCGACGATTCAGCGGTTTACCGCAAGCTTGTCGCGCAAGCCTTTTCCGACGCCGACTATTCCGTCCTGGTTGCCCGCAGCGGAGAGGAAGCTCTCGACCTTATCGCGCAGCACGCACCTGCCATTGTTATTACAGACTGGGTTATGCCGGACTTCACCGGCATCGAGTTATGCCAGCAAATCCGAGCAGGATCTCCGAACTCTTATACTTACGTCATCATTCTTACCAGTGTATCCGACAAAGAAAATGTCGTAAAAGGCCTGGCCGCCGGCGCGGACGATTACCTTACCAAACCTTTTCATCCTGAAGAATTGCTAGCGCGCGCTGAAGTTGGCCGCAGGCTTGTGGAATTGCATCGCCAAGTGGAAGCAAAAAACCGTTTATTGGAAGAATTGGCGCTTACTGATTCGCTCACCGGGCTTCCCAACCGTCGGGCCATTGATGAATGGGCGCCGCGCCAGCTTAGTGGCGCCCTCCGGCACAGCTTTCCTTTCTGGGTGGTGATGGTTGACCTGGATGATTTCAAGAGAGTGAACGATTCAAGCGGGCATGATGCAGGCGATAAAGTGCTAAAGAAGTTTGCCGAAATTCTAAAGGCCAATACCCGGCGTTCCAATATCTGCGGACGCATCGGGGGCGAAGAATTCCTCTTTGTCCTGACTCACGCAGACAAGCAGGACGTTGAAGCCGTGGCCGAGCGCATGCGCCAACAGTTCGAAGCACAAGAATTTCTGTTTGGCGGGGGCGTGGTTAAAGTCACCGCGAGTTTCGGCATTTCGGGATCTCAAGGAAAAGAGACGATCGAATTCAGCCAACTCCTCGCCCAGGCCGACGCCGCTCTCTATGAAGCAAAACGCCACGGACGCAACCGAATCGAATTCTCTCCGATTCAACTAAGAACGATCGATAAGCCCTAAAAATAACTTCTCGGCGACCGACGGTCCCACCAGGTCGCCTGGCATTAGAAGAAAAAAACCCGCACCCGTAGTCTCGGGCCGGTTGCTGACAGAAAGTAGCCTGCCGTCCACGCGCAGATTTCGCCGACAGCTTGTAAAGCCGGGAAAACTAGCCATGCTCTTCGGCCCATCAGCAAATTCGTTGTGCCGAAGACGGGAGAAGCATACGATGTCCGAGCCAAGGTCGGAATTGGAATGTCCTGCTGAATCACGCACAGAATCCCAGGTGTGAGTCCGCCGGCGTGTGAAGGGAGTGGCTATGGTTTACAGCCCCAGGCATATGAAGTGGTGGGGCTGGGGCAACGTCGACACGATTTTCGATTCTGATGCCCATCCTAGCTTCTGGCCCTATGCCAAGCTACAACTTGGCATCGAACAAGAAGCTCCTCCCATCCCGCCTGTACCCCTAGAGTCTGTCCACCTGCCAGAGCCCGCTATCAACCATCGTTTTATCGACGAACTACGCTCAACCATGGATGACCATCAGATCTGCGACAGCCGTCACGAGCGCGTGGTTCACGCATACGGCAAGGGCTTCCGGGACCTGTTTCGCCTGCGCCGCGGATCCGCCGAAGGTGCTCCTGATCTGGTGGTCTATCCGGAAAACGAGAACGATGTGTTGGCGACGCTGCGAGCGGCCGCAGACCACGACGTGGCGGTCATCCCGTTCGGCGGCGGGTCGAATATCGCCGGCTGCCTGGAGCGGATGGAAACCCATCGCCTGGCAGTTTCGTTGGATATGCGGCGCATGCGACGAGTGCTGGCGGTAGATTCGGAGTCGTTTACCGCGCGCGTCGAGGCCGGGGTTTTTGGTCCCGATCTGGAGGAGCAATTGAACGAGCTCGGGATGACGCTTGGCCATTTTCCCGATTCGTTTCTGCACTCCACTCTCGGGGGTTGGATCGCCACACGATCCGCCGGAATGCAAAGCGACAAGTACGGCAAGATCGAGGACATGGTTGTCGCTCTGCGCTTGGTGACACCGGAAGGCGTGCTAGCCACGCGGAGCGTCCCCAAGTCCTCGAATGGGATTGACGTGAACCATCTTTGCATCGGCAGCGAGGGAACGCTCGGCGTAATTACCGAAGCGACGATGCGAGTTCATCCGCGGCCGGAGTCGCGGCTTGTTCCAGCGTACCTGTTTCGTGACTTTGAGGGTGGCCTCCAGGCGATGCGTGAATGCGTGCGCAGGGAATGCATGCCGTCGATGGTGCGGCTCAACGATCCGGACAAGACCGCGCTGTCACTTGCGTTTAAACCGCCATCATCGCAGATCTCCCAAGCGGTGAACAAAATCTTCAAGGGCTATCTTCGAGCAAAGGGCTTTGACCTGCGGCGTTCGTGTCTGATGCTAGCGGCCTTCGAGGGCCGCAATGCTGATGTCGCTCGAGGATCGCGTGAGGTCGGCGCCATTTACCGCCGATTTGGCGCAATCAGCCTGGGACCGAGCGCGGGCAAATCTTTCGAGTCAACGAAATACGATTTCCCCCACATCCGTGATTACCTGCTGGAGCGCGGCGTTACCACTGATGTGAGCGAGACCTCGACGGTGTGGAGCAACATCCTTCCTCTCTATCACGCGACGATCAGAGTTATACGGAACGGGATCTTGGAGAGCGGCGTTCCACCCTGGGCTGGCTGCCACATAAGTCACACTTATCGCTGCGGCGCTAGTCTCTATTTCACATTTGGTTTCATGCAGAAGTCGGGGCACGAAATGGAACAGTATCTGAACGTTAAGCGCGCAGCCCAGCAATCGTTTATCGATCACGGCGCCACTCTCTCACACCATCACGGCGTTGGCACCGAACACTTGCCTTGGCTGACCGCGGACATCTCGCCACTGGGGGTGAAGGCCGTACGGGCGATCAAGCAGGGACTCGACCCGGGCAACAATATGAATCCCGGGCGACTGTGGCCGTCCTCAGATCCGCTCAAGGAGTGGTCGCGAATCCGCAGCCTAAATGCGAAAACAAGGGCCAACTCCGGTTGACGGAGCGAAACTCAATGAAATTGTGCGCGGATGCTCTCGCGCGTGAATACAATCCGCCACCATATGCTCACAGGAATCGGCACCTAGAGCGCAAGTTCGCTAGTCAGAAGATGCAAATTGCGCTTAGCCAAACCGGAACACGACTCCTGCGCTGAACCTGAAATTGTTCTGGCGGTTATTCAGCCCGTCCGGGATTTTTGTCAGGAAGTAGTCGGCCTGTACCGGGCGGACCGAGACGTGCTTGGACACCTTGAAATCAATGCCGCCGCCTGCCGTCATCGCAAAATTGTACTCGGTCCCCGTTGATTGCGCGATGCCGTCGGTTGTGCGAACGCCTCCGAAGAGGATCTGAGCGAACGGCGCGACTTTGCCGCGCCGGAAATTCACTCTGGGCCCAAAGAGATAGGTGAACATTGCTCCGGCGAACGCTCCGTTCGGACTGCTGGTCGCAATAAACCCTCCCAGGTCTCCTACGGCACCCAGCCAGTGGTTGACGTTGTACTCGATCTGGCCACCCCCGCCGTTCCCGTTGTAGGCTGCCGAGGGTGCTATCCCCGGGACATTGGCATTTACATTGATGCGCGCGTAGTAGTACCCCCCATATGCCTCAAACTCCGAGGGTTGCTCCTGCGCCCAAAGTGGTCCAGCACTAACGGCCGCAAACAACAACACAACCGCGAGAGAGTGCCTCATTTCAATGCGCCTCCTTAGCGTCAAAAAATCGTCAAACGCTGCCTTCGATTCTTATGTTAGTTAGTAAATGGACTCTTCGAGTGTAAGGAAGTGTCGCGGACGCTCTTCCGCTCGCAATCGGCAGTTACTCGAGAGCCAGACACTTCCTTACAACGTTGTGAGCCCTGTTATGTTAAGAAGTCCAAGGCCGTGTCCCGGGCGCGATTCTTCTCGGTCCGAGGAGACCCTACTCAATTAGGTCTCGATCATGCGTTCGCAGCAAAAATCGCCTGGGAACCTGCCGAGCTTGAAATTGATTCCGGTACTGCTCGTCGACGATGACGTGGAATTGTGCTCTTCGCTGAAGCGGCTGCTCGGCATGGATGGTTTCGATGTCAAAGCCGTCCACGACGGAGATTCAGGCGTCCGACACGCCATTGAAGGAGGGCATGAGCTCGTCATTCTAGACGTGATGTTGCCTGGCGGAGACGGTCGCAAGGTGTTGCGACGCATTCGCCTTAGTTCGCTCGTCCCGGTCATCATGTTAACGGCCCGCGGCGATGAATCGGATCGCATCGCCGGACTCGAGCGTGGCGCTGACGATTATTTGTCGAAGCGCTTCAACCCCCGGGAACTTGTGGCGCGCATGCGTGCCATTCTCAGGCGGAAGAATGGTGTGGCGCCGAAGGAAGTCCTCGCGATCGGCGATCTGCAAATAGACTGTGGTCAGCGAAGAGTGCTTCGCGATGGCGCAGCAATTGCCTTGACGGGGGCAGAGTTCGACATTCTTCTGTTGCTCGTTCACTCAGCAGGCAAAGTTCTTTCTCGAGATGAAATCGCCGAGGCGGCTCTGGGACGTGCTGTCGGTTTCTTCGATCGCAGCATCGATAATCACATCAGCAATCTGCGCAAGAAACTCGGTCCGCATGTAGGCCAGGCCGAACGTATTCAGAACGTGCGCGGCATGGGTTACGTCTACACCGGCGAAATGATTAAGGAGCACCGGTGATTCGCGGGATCTACGCCAAGATTTTTCTCTGGTTCTTATTGGCCACCGGTGTCACGAGCGCCGCAGTTTTTCTGATCACGGTCGTCACACACGTGCAATCCCTGGGACCGAGTTGGATGACCGGGGTTCTAGACCAGTATGCGCGCAGTGCCGTGAATATTTACGAGCACGGCGGAAAAGACCGGCTTGCTGAATATTTACGGGAAATTCAAGATGCTTCTTTTCTTCAGTCAACTTTGCTGGATCCCGAGGGTCACGACATCGTGGGCCGCGGAGTGCCTCCAGGCGCGGAGAAAGTTCTCGCCGAAACACGCGCAACTGGAGAGACAAGATTTCACACCGGCCTGCATTGGACCGGCGCTTCGGTGGATGAGCGCCCCAACGGAAAATACATTCTGGTTGCCAAGGTGCTTATTCCTTACGGTTTTGTACTGGGAGGGGCAATCGAAACCGTGGTTCTTCAATGGCTCTTGCCCGCTTTGGTCGGCGCAATGCTCTGCCTGCTTCTTGCGCGGCATCTCGCGGCGCCCATTCGCACCTTGCAAAGCGTGGCGGGCAGAATCGCGGATGGAGATCTTTCGGTTCGGGCCTCCCCGGCTATCCGTTCGCGCAAGGACGAATTGGGCGACCTTGCACGGGACTTCGACAAGATGGCTGACCGTATTCAACTCCTTATGCGCAAACAACAAGAGCTCCTAGGAGACATCTCGCATGAATTACGATCGCCGCTCACCCGTTTAGGTGTATCCCTCGAGCTCGTCCGACGGGGTGAGACTAGTGCTGTCGACCGGATGCAGGTGGATCTGGAGCGCCTCGAAGCTTTGATCGGGCAGATTTTGACGTTGACGCGCCTGCAGACGCATGGCGATCGCAAGAGCGAGACGCCAGTGAACCTTCGGTCGATTGTGGAAGGCGTGGCTGAGGATGCGCGGTTCGAAGCAATAGAAGATGGGAAATCGGTGATGATCTTGCGTGCCGACGATTGTTGGCTAAAAGGAGATCCCGCGCTCTTGAGGAGCTGCATTGAAAATGTAGTGCGGAACGCTGTCCACTATACGAAGCCTCGGACAAAGGTAACCATTTCACTGGATCTTGTGGGTGACGGCTCGGATTCGGCGAGAATTCTTGTCGCTGACCAAGGCGATGGCGTGCCCGAAGAGATGCTCGGAACCATTTTTGAGCCGTTCTACCGAGTTACAGAAACTCGCGATCATCAGACGGGTGGAACCGGGTTGGGCCTCTCGATCGCGCAAAGAATAGCGATCATCCATGGCGGGAGCATTTGCGCACACAATCGCGACGGTGGTGGCTTGGAAATCGAAATTCGCCTCGCTATACGAACCAATGATCGAATTGCGACTACCGAAAATGAGACGAATGAATCAGTG
>Ga0070765_100000291_pt1 | contig 30032 bp, 26 predicted proteins | sample HubBroMetageWFT5_FD_71516 | JGI IMG/M metagenome (GOLD analysis project Ga0070765, IMG submission 71516) | Warmed and freeze-thawed soil microbial communities from the Hubbard Brook experimental Forest, New Hampshire - Hubbard Brook CCASE Soil... | ecosystem: Environmental > Terrestrial > Soil...
GAATCACGTCGCCGATACACCCGAAGCCCTCTCCGCGCACCAACTTCCCGGCCAGCCAGCCGGCTATTAGCCCCAAAATTATCCAGCCCAAAAAGCTGCGCGATGAACCGGCCTGAATATCCAGGTCATAGGCTCGCTGGAAAACTATCGCAAGTAAAAGCATCTCTCCGCCTCCCAAGTTATCCCGCAGCCGGCTCCTGCTGCGTCATGCAGTGCAATGTTCCTAGCCCAAGTACCAGATCGCGGCAGTTTATCCCAATTACCTCGCGTCCCGGAAAGTGTTTTGCAAGCGCATTCAGTGCCACGCGATCGTTGGGGTCGTTGAACGTCGGTACAAGGACGACTCGATTGGCAATGTAGAAGTTGGCGTAACTCGCCGGAAGCCGGAATTCATCGAAATAAGCCGGCGCGGGCATCGGCAACGTTTCGACGTGAATGGCGTTGCCATCCTGATCCTTCATGGATTTCAGCCGTCTGAGGTTATCCTGCAATGCAGCGTAATTAGCGTCGGACGAATTCTCTTCAACGATGGTCACGACAGTCGTGGGATTTACAAACCTGGCCAGGTCATCCACGTGGCCGTGAGTATCGTCCCCGGCAATCCCGTTGCCCAGCCAAAGCACCTTTGTTACTCCAAACTGTTCGCGGAAGACTATTTCGTAGTCCTCTCGCGTAAATCCGGGATTTCGTTCCTGTGTTTCGCTCAGCAGGCACTCTTCCGTCGTCAGCAGCGTCCCGCGGCCATTCACATCAATCGATCCGCCTTCGAGCACTACCCGCCGCCCTTTGTGGCGGGGCTCGAAAAGCTTGCGCTTCAATTTGCGGTTCGCGCGGGCCACCACTTGCGCATCGCGCTTGTGATTTTCGTACTTCGCCCAGCCATTGAACACGAAGTGGTTGTAGGCGACCTTGCCGCTTGAATCTTTTACGCAGATCGGCCCGGAATCTCGCATCCATCCGCGGTCCGTGGGCACCTGGAAAAAATCCAACGCATCCAGTTTGGCCCCAGCCTTTTTCAAGATCGCGCGGACGCGCTTTTCGGCTGCTGCGTCCTGCACCATCAGGTAAACGCGCTCCACCTGCGACAGTACACGAACGATCTCCGCAAACGCCCATGGAATCGCCGGAAACTTCCCCGGCCAATCGCTCACCTCATGTGGCCAGCCTAGCCATGTAGCGGCGTGCGGTTCCCACTCCGCTGGCATTCTATATCCGAGCTTATTTGGCGATTCTTCTGTCGCGGTCTTCCTGCTCATGCGGAAATTACAAACTCTCCGTTTCCTCAGCGGCCACTCGGCGAACTCTGCGGTAAAGTCTTTGTCTTATTTCTAATCTTGTTTCCTGCCGCTCATTTTTCTCCCAGCCACCGGCTCATGATCGGCTGGAATGCATCCACCCGCCGGTCGCGAAAAAAAGGCCAATTGCGTCGAGTTTCTTCACTCTTCACTGGGTCGCACTCGACCACAAGAATCTCCTCCTTGCTCGTGCTCGCCTCACCCAGCAACTGTCCCGAAGGATCAGCCACAAACGAATTTCCCCAGAATTCGATTCCCGGGTCGCCTTTTTCCGGCTTGCCTTCGAAACCTACGCGATTCACCGCCGCCACGTAGATTCCGTTGGCAACGGCGTGCGCCCGCTGAATAGTTTTCCAGGAATCAAGTTGCGCTGCGCCCGCCTGCGCTTTCTCGTGGGGATGCCACCCAATGCTGGTTGGATAGAAGATCACCTGCGCTCCGTTGAGCGCGGTGATTCGTGAACCTTCCGGATACCACTGGTCCCAACAGATCTGCACACCGATTCGCGCGTACTGCGTATCAAAATTCAAAAACCCCAGATCGCCCGGCGTAAAATAAAACTTTTCGTAGTACAGCGGATCGTCCGGAATGTGCATCTTGCGATATTTCCCAAGGTAGCTTCCGTCCGCGTCCAAAATCGCGCAGGTATTGTGGTAAACCCCCGCGGCGCGCCGCTCAAACACGGAAACCACCAGCGCAATTTTCTTTTCCCTGGCCACCTTCGCAAGCCGATCCGTTGTCGGCCCGGGAACCGCCTCCGCGAGATTGAATAGGTCCGCATCTTCCACTCGGCAGAAATACTCCCCGGCGAAAAGCTCGTGCAGGCAGACAATCTGAGCCCCCCGCGTTGCCGCCTCGCGTATCTTTTCTTCCGCGCGGGAAAGATTTTCTTCCTTGTTGGTCGTGCAGTGCATCTGCACGAGCCCGACTGTGAATTTGTTATTCATGCGCTTTATCTTATCATGTGAGAAAATTTGCTTAGCTGCGTGGAATGTGCTTTTCTTCTCCGCGAGTTTGTACTATCAATTCTGCTACATCAAGTTCCTTTTCCAGTAGTTCGGCGCAATTCTCTCGCGGCTGTTACGCTGCGTTCATATTTGGGAGTTAAGGAGACTCAATGGCGAAAAAAGGGAAGAAAACAGTGACCGGACGCGTGCTGCACGATCCCGTCAAGGACAAGCTGCGCCCCATCTTCCCCTTAGACCTTTCCAAGTGCCGCACCATCGATGAACTTGTGCGCGCGATGGGCGACACTGCTTACACCGCCCGGCAGATCGGTGATGCTGCAGACGTGCTCGAAGCCATGGCTCGCGACAAGGATTGTTTCGTCGTCATGACCCTTTCCGGCGCGCTGACCGTCGGAAAAATGGGCTTGGTGTTCTGCGATCTTATCGAGAGCGGCATCGTGAAGGCCATCGTCTCCACCGGCGCGCTCATGGCCCATGGTCTCGTCGAAGCCACCGGTCTTTCCCATTTCCGCTACGATCCCTCCAAGATGGACGACAACGAACTGTTTATGGCCGGTTACAACCGTGTCTACGATTCTCTTGAGCCGGAGACCAATCTCGACCACGTTGAAGAAGTTGTCGATGGCATTTTGGAAGACTGGGATCCAAACGAAATTGTCTGTAGCTGGAAGCTCCATCGCAGAATCGGCGAATTTCTGAAAAAGAATACCAAGGGCCGCGGAATTCTTAAGTCTGCCTACGAGCACAACGTTCCCGTCTTCGTGCCCGCTTTCAGCGACTCCGAGCTCGGTCTAGACTTTGCTCTGAACAAATACGGTCGCCAACGCGACGGGCGCCCGCTCTTGCGTTTCGATCCCTTCGAGGACTTCGAAGTATTTGCCAACACCATGATGGCCACCAAGAAAATGGGCATCTTCACCGTCGGCGGCGGAGTTCCGCGCAACTGGTCGCAGCAATTTGGCGTTTACGCCGAACTCATGGCTCGCCGCGGATACAAAAAGCTTCCTCTGAAGCGCTATGCGTACGGCGTCCGCATTTGTCCCGAACCCGTCAACTGGGGTGGACTCAGCGGCAGCACCTACACCGAAGCCGTATCTTGGGGCAAATTCGTTCCAAAGGAAGAAGGCGGTCGCTTAGCTGAGGTTCTCGAGGACGCAACTGTTGCTTTACCGCTGGTGGTTGGGGCGGTTCTGGAGCGCATCGGCTACTTCAAGCGCTAAGCGGTCCTCCAATTTCTTTGGTCGTTTTTTAACATTTCCCTGGAGTCCCGTGTGCTATTCCTCCTCCCTGAAATTGGGCCATGGCAGCGTCTGCCGCGGAAGCGGTCCTAGGATTTTTGAACGGTGTGCATAATGAAGAATCGCCTCATGGTCTCAGCCCTATTCGGTGCCTTGCTCTTCACTGCGTTCTGTGTCTTTCCTGCGTTGTATACTCCTTCGCGGAACGCGACCTCACTCGCGGAGCAACCAAGCAAGGACAACTCGATGACGGCTCGCGCTACTGGACCATTCGATGTGAAGCTCACGCCTCTAGATCCGGCCAACAAGACGGACGACAACTCTCTCGGCCGCATGTCCAGCGACAAACAGTTTCACGGCGATCTGGAGGGAACCAGCAAAGGCGAAATGCTGACCGCCGGTACCTCGGTGAAGGGTTCCGCCGGTTACGTTGCCATCGAACGCGTCTCTGGTTCGCTTAACGGCCGCACGGGAACATTTATTCTGCAACACAACGCCACCATGAATCGCGGTGCGCCACAACTCAACATTATCGTCGTTCCAGACTCTGGCACAGGTCAGCTCGCCGGGCTCACTGGCACAATGAACATCATCATCGCCGACGGCAAGCATTCCTACGATTTCACTTACTCCCTGCCGGATTCCAAATAACACGTAGCGTTTTTCTCGATTCGCGATTGTGTCCTTCGGTTTCTCGTCTGGTGGTTGGGTGCCGCACCCTGCGATTTTCAGCGTGCGGGTCTTGACTTTTGCTTGTCTCGCCGCCCGATTCGCGATACTCATCTTGAGCTCACGCCCAATTTCTTGGAAACCCGTTTCCTCTGCTGCTACAATTCCGCCGATCCGCGCTACATTTAACTCCGGAGGCATTCATGCCTAAAACCACCGGCGCAAAAACCAGTTCCACCTACGATGTTCATCCCGGTGTCGCCATGGTTCAAAAATGGATCGCTGAACTAAAACCCAAAACAGGCCGCTCGCTCGAGGAGTGGATCGCTTTCGTCAAAAAGGAAGGCCCGAAAGACGACAAGGGCCGCCGCGAGTGGTTGAAGACCAAGTACAAACTCGGGACCAACTCCGCCTGGTGGATTTCAGAGCGTGTCGACGGCAAGGGCCATGAAGAAGACACGCCGGAACGCTACCTGGCCACCGCCGAAATCTACGTTGACGAACAATATGCCGGCGCGAAACAACATCTCCTTCCGATTTACAACGCGCTGCTCAAACTTGGCAAATCCATGGGCCCTGACGTGAAAGCTTGTCCCGGCAAGACCATGGTGCCGCTCTATCGCCAGCACGTTTTCGCGCAGATCAAGCCCACCACCAATTCCCGCGTCGATTTTGGTTTGTGCTTTACAACGTACAAGGGGAAATTGCCGAAACGCCTGATCGATACCGGTGGTCTCGCCAAAAAAGACCGCATCACTCACCGAATCCCAATTTCTTCACTCGCTGAAGTCGACGACGAAGTCGAAAAATGGCTGAAAGCCGCCTACGATCTCGACGCCTAAGTTAATTGATGACGGTTTTCTCGGGGAACTCTGCGCTTCTCAGCGTTCTCTGCGTAATTCCGTTCTCTTAGTCGTCTTCGCCGATCAGAAAGGCCGCGGTCAGCACCGTGGACCACAACCCGCGCTTGTCGCCCACCGCGGATTGCGTGACGTTCATCGTACGCACGATCTTATTGGAGATCCGGTAGACCTCTTTTTTCTCGTCCCAGGAAAGATCCGGATCAAATTCCACGTTCAACGTGGTAGCAAGCATTTCCGCGGCGAGTTCTTCCGCGTATTCGCCGGCGACTTCTTCCGTTTCGCCGAAAGAATGGTGTTCGGAGAGGTAACCATACATGGTTTTGTCGCCCGGCAGCGCCAAACCGATGCTTGACGCGATCAAACGATGCGGTTCCTTGGTCGAATTCTCACTGATGACCGTGAACGCCACTTGTCCCGGTTTGATTTGCTTCAATCCTTCGCTGCGCGAAATCAATTTGCAATTTGGTGGGAAGATGGAAGAAACGCGAACGATGTTACAAGCAGCTATACCCGCATTCCTCAAAGCCAACTCAAAGCTGGAAAGTCTTTCGCGATGTTTTCCGACGCCCTTAGTGAGGAATATCTTCTTAGCGACAAACGCCATTTTGCCGGGTCACCGTTTTCCTAAGTGGTTTAACGCGAATGAATTGCGTCTTGTGGAAAAGTAACAAGAAGGTTTCGCACTGTCAATCGAATACAAGCGCTTTCGATTCCTCGAATTTAATTGTTCACGAAATATTCAAATTCCGAACGCGTTCCCCGTGCTCGTCGGTTCAGCCTTGAGACTCTTCAACTCCAAAGCCTCTATTCTCCCGCCAGATGCCGCACTAATTTCCCAAGCGGTCTGCATAGCGAAAGAACTTTTCCAAGATCCTCTGCGCTGAAGTCCGCACCCGCTTCCGGCGCGTTCATACCTTTGCGGCTGATCTGGATTACTCCAACGACCTTATCGTCGTTCAGAATCGGCGCGCTGATAATTTTTTGAATGGATTCGCCGGTCGTTGTCGCCGCCTTCACGCCTTCAAACACTGTGGCATGCCGCACGGCCGCAAACGCATTGTTGATTTCCGGCTTGCTCTCTCTCGCGGTGCGCGCGGCGAGAGCGGAATTGCTGGAGAGCGGAATGAATCCCACGTTTTTCAGTGCAACCGGCACCAGGAAATGCAAATGCCGCCAGCGATTCGATATCCCGAGAATCGCCACTTCGTCCGTCCGCACGCCGAGGTGCTTCGCGATTCGATCCGCCACGCTTGGCAGCGAAATTGCCATCGCCGTCGCGTTGTCGGACTCCAACGCGTTGGCCAGACGTTCCAGTTCTGACACCAGGCTTACGCTCATTTTTGTTTTGAGCTCGCAACGCCACGCGGGAAGAGTGGGACCGGCGCAGTGAACCTCCGTTGTTCTGATTCCATCTTGCTTGCTCCGCGAACAACCTGCAAGAAATTTTCGAACTGTCTGTGTCTTTCGTACGTACAGGCTCAGTTGCGCGGATTTTCCTAACTCCCTATACTGAATGTGCCGCGATTTTATCGCGCCCTGCATTTCGCGTCCTTCACATAGAGGAAATTCTGCGGCGGAGAGGGCATGTCCTCCACGACAACCCGTCCTGACACCAGCTACCTGCTGCGCAAGCTGCATTCTTTCACCGGCATTCTTCCTGTGGGCGCTTTTCTCGCGGAACATTTTTGGTCCAACAGCGCCGCTCTCGTCAGCCCAGAGAAGTACGACGCCATTTCTTACGACTTGCAGACGATTCCATTTCGGCCGCTCGTGGAGTGGGGCGCTATTTTCCTGCCGTTGCTTTTCCACTCGCTCTACGGCATGTACATCTGGATTCGCGGCAAGTCCAACGTCTCCTCGTATCCCTGGGTAGGGAACTGGCTCTACAGCACGCAGCGCTACACTGGACTGATCGCGTTCGTTTATATCGGCTGGCACCTTTACACGCAACGGTGGCTCACTCACGGAAAGTCCACCTACGTGGAAGTTCAACACTTTTTCCAGAACCCATGGTTTCTCGCCTTCACGCTTATTGGAGTGCTCGCCTGCTCCTTCCATCTCGGCATCGGTATCTGGAATTTCATGTGCAAGTGGGGTCTCGCGGCGACCGCGAATGCACAACGCCTCGCTGGCCGTCTTGGAATTGCCGTGGCGCTGATTTTTAGCTTGGTCGGCGTTTTGATCCTGATCGGTTTCCGCTACAACTGGCATCCCTTCGAGTTCTATTACACAAAATGAGACAACCAAAGATCATTGTCGTGGGCGGAGGTTTGGCTGGACTCATGGCGACAATTCGCGTCGCCGAAGCAGGCGTTCCCGTTGAACTATTTTCCATCGTTCCGGTAAAACGCTCGCACTCGGTTTGTGCCCAGGGCGGAATCAACGCGGCAAAAAATCAAAAGGGAGAAGGCGATTCCGTCGCCAAACATTTCGATGACACCATCTATGGCGGCGATTTTCTGGCCAATCAACCGCTCGTCAAGCGTATGTGCGAAGAGGCCCCGGCCATAATCGATCTCCTCGATCGCATGGGAGTCATGTTCAATCGCACTCCGGAAGGTCTACTTGACTATCGCCGTTTCGGCGGAACTCTCTACCACCGCACCGCATTCGCCGGTGCGACCACCGGCCAGCAACTTCTCTACGCTCTGGATGAACAGGTGCGCCGTCACGAATTCGAGGGCAAGGTCAAGAAATTCGAGGGCTTTACATTTCTTTCCGCGGTCATCGACGATTCGGGAGTCTGTCGCGGAATTTGTGCCATGGACCTTCGCTCCATGGAAGTGAAAATCTTTCCCGCAGACGCCGTCATTTTCTGCACCGGTGGCATTGGCGCGATTTTCGGGCGCTCCACCAATTCGGTCGTCTGCACCGGCTCGGCGCAGTCTGCTCTGTTTCAGCAAGGCGTGGATTACGCCAACGGCGAATTCATCCAGGTTCATCCCACTTCGATTCCTGGTGAAGACAAACTCCGCCTGATGAGCGAATCGGCCCGAGGTGAAGGAGGGCGCGTCTGGGTTCCCCGCAAGGTGGGCGACACACGCGATCCAAAAACTATTCCCGAAAGCGAACGCTTCTATTTCCTCGAAGAGTGGTATCCGAAATATGGCAACTTAGTTCCGCGCGATATCGCCACGCGTGCCATTCACCGCATCGTTTATCAGGAGAAGCTCGGAATTAACGGCCAGGCCGCCGTTTTTCTGGACGTCACGCACATTCCGCGCGAAATTCTCGACCGCAAACTCGAAGGCATCCTCGAAATCTACGAAAAATTCTGCGGTGTCGATCCACGCGAAGAACCGATGATGGTTTTTCCTGGCATGCATTACACCATGGGCGGAATTTGGGTAAACAACGAGGATCAAGCCACCAGTGTCCCGGGAATCTACGCCGCCGGTGAATCGGAATACCAATACCATGGCGCAAACCGTCTGGGTGCAAACTCACTGGTCAGCTGCATCTTCGGTGGCGGCATCGCCGGTCCCGCGGCCGTGAAGTACAGCAAGGGCCTTCAGAAGGGCGCCGAATCGGTGGACTCTTCCGTCTTCGATCGCGAACGTGAACGCCAGGAAACGAAAAATCAGGCGCTGCTCTCGCAAGACGGCGCCGAAAATCCGATGACCATCTGGAAACAGATGGGCGAAATCATGACCGAGCACGTCACCGTCACGCGCATCAACAAGAACCTCGAATTGGCTCACAACCAGTTGCGCGAACTGGAAGTTCGCTATCGCCGAATCAATCTCAGCGACCGCACTAGATGGTCTAACCAAACCCTGAACTTCGCGCGCGAACTGGAAAATATGTTGATTCTCGCGCGCGTGATCACGCTCGGCGCCTTGAATCGCAACGAATCGCGTGGCGCCCACTACAAACCTGAATTTCCGGAACGCGACGACGCCAACTGGCTGAAGACCACTCGCGCCAAGTGGGTTAACAACGATATCCAATTGACCTACGAAGCGGTCGACACGTCGCTGATCCCGCTGCGCCCGCGTCGCTACGACGCAGCAAAATAGTTCGCATAGCCGCCGGGCTTTAGCCCGGCCAGCTTTTCCGAGATTCGTAGTGGCCGATCTTTAGATCGGTCCTCCTGGGTTTGTCTGTGTAGCGGCCGCCTTCCGAGGCGGGTGCCTTTAGTCGAGATCAGGCAGGTTTTTCTGTGCCGTAGATCTCTTTAGGGGGTCGGACCTTCAGGTCCGACATTTACGCCCGGCTGGGATTTCGGCTTTAGCCCCAGAGGAGCCCGGTTTCTTGCGCGTGGTTCGCCGGTTTAACAGATTCGTCGAGGTTCTATGAGTGACAAAGAAAAACAAGTCATCGTCCGCGTGAAACGCCAATCTTCTCCAGACCAATCCGCCCAATGGGAGGAATTCGCTCTCCGCTGGCGCCCCGCGATGAATGTCATCATCTGCCTCCGCGACATCGCCGAAAATCCAGTCACCCGCGAAGGCAAGAAAACCACACCCATCACTTTCGACTCCAACTGCCTCGAGGAAATCTGCGGTTCCTGCGCCATGCTTATCAACGGCAAGGTCGGCATGGCCTGTTCCGCGCTTGTCGACAAACTGGAACAACCCATCCGCCTCGAACCCATGACAAAATTCCCGGTCGTCCGCGACCTTGCAGTCGATCGTCAGTTCATGTTCGAAAGTCTCAAGCGCGTGAAAGCATGGATTCCTATCGACGGCACCTATAGCCTTGGCGAGGGCCCGCGGCTTGCCCCCGAAGTACAGGAAAAGGGCTATCCACTTTCTCGTTGCATCACCTGCGGTAGTTGTCTCGAAGTTTGCCCCCAAGTGAACGCCGGAAACAAATTCATCGGGGCGGCGGCAATTAGCCAAGTCCGCCTCTTCAATATGCATCCAACCGGCGCGATGCACGCCAAAGAACGTATTCAAGCCGTTCTCGGCGAAGGCGGCATCGAGGAATGTGCCAACGCACAAAATTGCGTAAAAGCCTGCCCCAAGGGAATTCCGCTCACCGAATCGCTAGCCGAAGTAAATCGCCAAGCCTGGAAAGAATCCCTCCTAGGCTGGCTCGTCGGCTAGCATGCCGCCAATCGGACCTCGATTGCTCGCAGGCTCGATGTCTCCGCGACCTCCTCTTTTCCTAAGCTCTGCGCACTCTGCGTTAAGTCTTTCCTGCTTTTGAATTTCTGGCGTCCTTTACTGTCTGTTACACTCCCCCAGCAACTTCCTCTCTGGAGAATCCATGCTTCGCTCCGTCTGCCTGCTCGCCTGTCTTTCACTGGAAGTCTTCACTGTCGCGGGTGATTCCGTTTCCGATCAAGCCAAGAAACTCCATTTCTCGTCCATCGTTTTAGACACCCACGACGACACCACCCAAAACTTCTTCGACAAAGACTTCGATCTTGGCAAACGCAATGCCACCGGCCACGTGGACATCCCGCGCATGCGTGAAGGTGGCATGAACGCCATTTTCTTTTCGATCTGGATTGATGGCCGCATCATGGGTCCGCTGGCCATTCAAAAAGCCCTCGACCAGATTGACGCCGTCCGCCAGAACGTAAAACTCCACTCCAAAGATATGGTCCTCGCGCGCACCGCCGACGACGTACGCCGTGCTCACGAACAGGGCAAAATCGCCGCGCTTATGGGTATTGAGGGCGGCCACATGCTTGGCAACGACATCCGCATGGTGCGTATCTACAGCGACCTCGGCGTCCGCTACTTGACGCTTTCTCATTTCTACAACGATGAGTGGGCTGATTCCTCCACAGACAAGCCCGCCCACAATGGTCTTACCGACTACGGCAAGGAAATCGTTCGCGAAATGAACCGCACCGGCATGTTGGTGGATATCTCGCACGTCTCCGACAAAACCTTCTACGACGCTCTGGAAGTCAGTAAAGCGCCGCTGATCGCTTCGCATTCCTCTTGCCGGGCCCTCTGCAATCATGTCCGCGACATGACCGACGACATGATTAAAGCGCTGGCTGCAAAGGGCGGCGTGATCCAGATCAATTACGAAAAAAGCTTTATCGATCAAGCCTACAAGAATGCCTCGGACAAATTATCCGGCGGCGTGGTCGCCTTAGTGGATCAGCTCAAGAAAAAATGCGGCGATGACGAAGCATGCATCGGAAAAACCATGGCGGAGCAAGAGAAGCAAGCCATCGCAGAAGGCAAATTGCCGCACGTCAGCTGGGAAAGAATCATCGACCATATCGATCACGTCGTGAAACTCGTCGGCCCCGACCACGTCGGCCTGGGCTCCGATTTCGACGGCGCCAGCATGCCCGAAGGCATGGAAGATTGTTCCAAGCTTCCCAAAATCACCGAAGCGCTTCTACGCAAAGGCTACTCCGAGGATGACATTCGCAAAATCCTCGGTGGCAACACCCTTCGGGTAATGGCCGCCGCCGAACAAGTCAGCCGCGAATTAAACTCCGGAACAAACTAATTTGAACCGCGGGAGACCAGCTTTCCGCCCTTCTTTCTCTGTGCTCTTTGTGTACTCTGTGGTGAAAAAGTCCGCGTCTTCCACGTGGTGCGCTATTTGCTACACTCGCTTGCTTGCACTTCCGTCTCTGGGGGATCAATGTACCGCGCCGTTTGCATCTCGGTCTGTCTCTCGCTGGGAGCTTTTCTGATGGCCGCCGACACCGTCTCTGAACAAGCCAAGAAACTTCAGTCCTCGTCTGTCGTTATCGATACCCACGAGGACACCACGCAGCGCCTGCTCGATCCCAAATTCGACATCTCCGTGCGCCATACCGACGGCAACGTCGACGTTCCTCGCATGCGTGAAGGCGGCCTGAGCGCGATTTTCTTCTCCATCTGGATCTCCGGAAAAATCATGGGTCCCGAAGCGGTTAAGCAGGCCATCGACCAGATCGACGTCGTCCGTGAAACCGTTCGCAAGCATCCCAACGACCTCGTCCTGGCCACCACCGCAGCCGATATTCGCGAAGCTAAGAAGCAAAATGAAATTGCCGCGCTGATGGGCGTCGAGGGCGGCCACATGATGGGCAACGACCTCGGTGTTCTGCGCACCTTCGCCGCGCTAGGCATTCGGTACATGACCCTGACGCACATGGAAAACAACGAATGGGCTGATTCCTCAACTGCGAAGCCGGAACACAACGGCCTCACCGATTTCGGCAAGGACGTTGTCCGCGAAATGAACCGTCTCGGAATGATCGTTGATATCTCGCACGTCAGCGACAAAACCTTCTACGACGTCCTCGCCATCTCCAAGGCCCCAGTATTCGCCTCGCACTCTTCCTGCCGTGTCATCTGTAAAGCCGCACGCAACATGACCGATGAGATGATCCGCGACCTCGCGAAAAACGGCGGCGTCATCCAGATCAACTATCATGTCGGCTTTTTAAGCCAGGAATTTCGCGACTTCGAAAACGCTCACCCGGACGTGGAGAAGGAGATCAGCGCGGAGGTCAAAAAGCGCTGCGGCGAAAACGAAGCCTGCACTCTGGTTGCCGGCGATGCCATCGTCCGCGAATTCATGGAAGCTGGGAAGCTGCCCAAGGTCGATTGGACGAAAATCATCGAGCACATCGACCACGCCGTCAAAATCGGCGGCATCGCTCACGTTGGCCTTGGCTCCGATTTCGACGGTGCGGTCATGCCCATGGGGATGCAGGACGTCTCGCATATCCCACAAATCACCGATGCGCTTCTGAAAAAAGGCTACTCCGAACCCGACATCCGCAAAATCCTCGGCGAGAACACCCTGCGCGTCCTCTCCGAAGTCGAACGCGTCAGCCACTCCCTCAACGCCCCATTACCGAAATAGCAACTCGTGCGTTGCTCGTCTTCTCCTCGGGTGCCGCACCCTTCGCTTCTAAGGGTGCGGATTTTCTCCAGGGTTGCCTGCTGTAATGCCCAAGCAACACCCTGCCACTTCTTTGAGGCTCACGCTACAACTCATGTAAAATGTTTTGGAAAGAAACCTCGGTACCCCTTTTCATCTAAACGGAGGCAAACGCCAACATGCGTTTTATCAAGTCTGTCAGCACTACCGCCGCGCTGTTCCTACTCGCGACGATGTCCGCGCAGTGCCAAACCCCCGCGACTTCCACGCCCGCCAAACCGAAATCTTCCACCACAACGGCCGCCAAGCCTGCCACAGCGACGACGCCTACCTACGATCGCTCGTTACTGAAGCCCGCTCTTCTTAAAGAGCAGGCGCCCGACACGTACCAGGTCAAATTCGAAACTACTCGTGGCGACTTCACACTTACCGTCACTCGTGCATGGGCTCCTCTCGGAGCGGATCGCTTCTACAATCTCGTGAAGCATCACTATTTTGACAACGCGCGAGTGTTTCGCGTCGTGCCCGGTTTTGTCGCTCAGTTTGGCCTAAGCGCATACCCTCCGGTTACCAAGGCCTGGGATAGCGCCAAGATTAAGGATGACCCGCGAAGCCAAAGCAATAAGCGGGGCACCATCGTCTTCGCTACTTCCGGTCCCAACACACGCACCACGCAGCTATTCATAAACTTCAAGGACAACAGCAGCCTGGACGGCATGGGGTTTACCCCCTTTGGTGCCGTGGATGGCGACGGCATGAATGTGGTTGAAATGTTTTACGACCAGTACGGTGACACCGCCGGGATGGATCAAGAGAACATCGAGAACCAGGGGGAAAAGTACCTGGCCGCCAAATGGCCCAAGTTGGACACCATCAAACGCGCCTACCTGGTCGGTCCAGCCGCAACGCCGGCCAAGCCTGCGGCCAAACCCGCCGCCAAACCGGCTGTAAAACCAGCAACTTCCACGCCCAAGCAATGACATATTCCGGGACTCTGTAGGAGCGGCTTTAGGCCGCCCTCCGGGGAGCGCCCTCAGCCTATGTATCCAAATCCCCAATACGACGCATCCAATTTTCGAAGGCCATGGGTGATTGACAGTACAATCTTCCCTGCGTAACCTTCTTTTTACATGTCTAACTCTTGCCAGACTCGGTGTTGCTGTATCGCCTGCTGCTGTTGCTGTTGTTGTCAGCAGTCCGGCTCTGGCCAGAGGTGCACTCGAATCTAACTTCTCCTGAAGATTAAGCTTCGAAGCCCACATGCCAGATGCCTTGGCTTGTGGGCTTTTTGTTTTTGCGCACGACATTTTGAAAACTAGGTTTTACCGGAAAAGGATCGGCCCCCGAATGACCGATACGAAGACGGAAATAAAGGAAACGAAGGCGCAGCGCATCGAGCGCTTGAAACGCGAGAAAAACGCCTGGGATCACCTCGACGAAATTCGCGAGTTCGCTCGCAAGGGCTTCGATTCCGTCACACCCGAATGGCGCACCACCTACTTCCGCACCTGGGGCGTGTACACACAGGGTGACGGCGCAGGCGTTACCGGTGGCTCCGGCGGAGAAGGGAAGTCCGTCCCCTTCTTCATGGTTCGCATTCGCATTCCCAACGGCTTGCTCACCTCCGAACAAGTTCGTACCATCGCCGATCTTTCCGCTCAGCACGGCAATGGCGTCGCCGATGTCACTGTCCGCCAGAACGTTCAGCTCCACTGGATCAAAATCGAATCGCTTCCGGAAGTCTTCGAGCGCCTCGGCGCCGTCGGCCTCGGCACCATAGGTGCATGCGGAGACGTTGCGCGCAACATCACCGGCTGCCCGCTTGCCGGACTTCACGCCCACGAGCTTCTCGACGTTCGCCCGCTCGTCCTCGCACTCGACAAGGAGCTAGGCGGCAATTCCGAGTTCTACAATCTCCCGCGCAAATACAAAATCACCGTCACCGCCTGCCCAGACTGGTGTTCCTATCCCGAAATCAACGACGTCGGCCTCACCGCCACGCGTCGCGTGCGCAACGGCAAGGAAGAAATTGGCTTTTCCCTTCGCGTTGGCGGCGGACTTTCGACGGAGCCGCACATCGCCGTGCGTCTCAACGCCTTCATCCAATACGACCAGGTAATCCCGGTTGTCCGCGCCGTCACCGAAGTTTTTCGCGACGCAGATGTCCTTCGTGTTTCTCGTGACAAAGCGCGGCTCAAGTTTCTCTTTCTTCAACACGGCTGGACCGCTGACACTTTTCTAGCCGCCATTCAACAGCGCCTTAGCTTCACACTTGATCCCGCGGAGCCGGAAATCCTGCCCTCCGATTTTCACCGCGACCATCTCGGCGTAATCCCGCAAAAGCAGCCCGACCGCTTCTCCGTAGGTTCCAACGTTCTCCGCGGCCGCATCACCCCGGAGCAGCTTCGCCTGGCCGCTTATCTCGCCGACCAATACGCCGACGGCCACGTCCGCGCGACTCCCATGCAAAATCTTCTCGTTGTCAACGTTCCCGGTGAACACACTCCCAAAGTCGTCGCAGCGCTGAACCAGGGTGGCCTCCCGGTCCTGACCTCCGCTTTCGTCCGCGGCACAGTTGCTTGCACCGGTTCGGAATTCTGCAAGCTGGCCCTCACCGAAACGAAATCCTTCGCTCGTTGGCTCACCGATCAACTCGAAGATCGCTTCCCGGACTATCAGCACCAACTGAAGCTGCACATCACCGGCTGCCCCAATAGCTGCGGCCAGCATTGGACCGCTGACATCGGCCTCGAAGGCAAGAAAACCAGAGTGGACGGCAAGATGGTCGATGCCTACTACTTCTGCATCGGTGGCGGAGTCGGGCACTACGCAGGTATCGCGCGGCCCGTCGGCTATCGCTGCGCCGCCACCGAAGTTCCCGACGCTATCGAGCGCCTCCTTGAGCAGTTCGACCTCGACAAGCTGCCGAACGAGCCGCTTCAAAAATATCTGGCGCGCCAATCGAATGAAACCATTCGCAACATTCTTGCCGGTCAACCGGTTGCCGTAGCCAACATCGCCCAGCGCGACATTCCCGTCGCGGCCACCCCTCACTCCGTGGAGGACCGTTAATGCCTCTCTTTCCCGCGTTCCTCAAACTCGAAGGCCGCCTCATCATCGTCATCGGCGGCGGCGCCATCGCCACCGACAAAATCCCCGGCCTGCTGCAGGCAGACGCTCGCGTCCGCGTGATCGCCCCGCAAATCACGCCGCAAATTGCGGAATGGGTACGCAACCAGCGCGTCGAGTGGCTTCCAAAACCTTTCGAACCCGCCGATCTCCAAGGCGCTTTCCTAGTCATCGCCGCGACATCACTTCATGAGCTCAATCGGTCGGTATTTCTGGCGGCGGAAACGCAAGGCACTCTTTGCAACGCCGTCGACGACATCGATCACTGCCACTTCTACTACGGCTCCATCGTGCAGCGTGGCGACCTGCAAATCGCCATCTCCACCAATGGCAAGAGTCCCGCGCTCGCGCAGCGTCTGCGGAAAGAACTCACCGAACAATTCGGCCCTGAATACGAATCCTGGCTAGACTGGCTCGGCGCCGCTCGCGAAGTTCTACGTTCGCAATCCAACGAGCCCGAAGCTACCAAGCGCTGGCTCCATCTTCTAGCCAGTCGCCCATCCTTCGAGCGTTTCCTCCAGGAAACCAAGTCGGGTGACGACACCAAGGGAGTCTCGTGATGGGCAAAGTCTTCCTCGTCGGCGCGGGTCCAGGTGATCCCGAGCTTCTCACCGTGAAGGCGCAGCGTGTCCTGCAGAGCGCGGATGTAGTCCTTTACGATTCGCTCGTCGGACCCGAAGTTCTGAAGGCCATTTCACCTTCCGCGCAATGCATCGACGTCGGTAAGCGTGCCGGACGCAAACTCCTGTCGCAAGACGAAATCAATAGTTTGCTCGTCTCCTATGCGCGCCAAGACAAGAATGTCGTGCGCCTCAAGGGCGGAGATCCTCTGCTATTCGGCCGCGCCGCCGAAGAAATTCGCTCGTTGCGCGAATCGGGCCTGGATTTCGAAGTAGTCCCCGGCATCTCAGCAGCTTTCGGTGCCGCCGCGGCCGCGAAAATCTCGCTAACAGATCGACTCCTTGCTTCTAACGTGCTCTTCACTACATTTTCTCGCGCCCCAGAAGCCCCGCTTCTGCCTCCTGTTGGCCTTTCGCCGGAAACTTCCATTGTTGTCTACATGCCTGGCACCAATTACGGCGAAGTAGGCCGCTGGCTGATCGACTCCGGCCTCGCACCCGAAACACCGTGCCTCGTGCTCTCGAAGGTTACGCTGCCGGATCAGTCCTCGCGCTTCACAAACATCGCGGCGCTCGAATCGCTTCACACCTTGCCCGCTCCATCGCTTTTGCTCGTCGGGCGAGTCTTCGGCCATTCCGCTGGCGCGCAGTCCGGAATCAACGCAGTCGATCGAGCAGCACTCGAAAATTTCTCAAGAACGTTAATTTCATAATTTCAGTCGAGGAGATCCCGATGAGCGAAACGAACACAACAGTAAGGAAAAATCCCTGGTCGTTGTCCCTTGATGTCTGGGCAGTCTTGGTCAGTTTGCTGGCAGCCCTGCTCATTCGCACCGGCATCATCCACCGCGTCCCCTGGTAACGGTCGCGCGACGCACGCATTCCTGGCTGTCTGGGGCTGAGATAAGTTCCTAGTTTTTGTCGGACTGTTGGATCTTTCGGCTGGCGGGCCAGCGCTAAGGTCTACGTGAAGGTTTTGGGCTTTAGCCCCTCAGGTCTCGGGGTTTTTCACCTAACTGGAGTGCTAAGCGAGATTAGTTTTGTAACTTTGGAGAGGAAATAAAATGGCAGACGCAATCGTATTACCGCAATCTCAGGCCCCGTCCTTATCCATCCGCACGCAATTCCTCCGCCTCATTCCCGGTGTAGCTCTCCTCGCAGCGGTTGGCTATGGTGGAAAATTTCTCGAAAAGTTCGTGAACACCTACGCCAAGTCCCATCACTGGATTTTTCCCAACATCGAATACGTCCTTTGGGCCATCCTCATCGGCCTAGCCATCTCCAACATCTTCGGCCTCGCCGAAATCTTCAAGCCCGGCGTGGCCACCTACGAATTCTGGCTCAAGGCCGGAATTGTTCTGCTCGGCTCTCGCTTTCTCCTCGGCGACGTCTGGAAGCTCGGCGCAGTCAGCCTCGGCCTCGTGGTCATCGAAATCGTCGGGGCCATCGGTTTCATGACGCTTCTCGGCCGTTTGTTCAACCTGCGCCCAAAGCTCAGCACCCTGCTTGCGGTCGGCTCCGCGGTCTGCGGCGTCAGCGCCATCATCGCTACGAAAGGCGCCATCGATGCTGATGATGAAGATTCTTCCTTCGCCATCGCGGCCATCCTCGCGCTCGGCGCAATCTCTCTCTTCACGTTTCCGCTCATCGGCCATTCGCTGCATCTCAGCGATCACGCCTACGGAGTGTGGGCCGGCCTAGCGGTAGACAACACCGCCGAAGCCACCGCCGCCGGCGCGCTCTATTCGGACGCTGCCGCCAAGCTCGCGGTACTCACAAAAACAACCCGCAACGCTCTCATCGGCTTTGTGGTCCTCGCCTACGCGATCTACTGGGCCAGCCAGGGCCAGGCCAAGGCTGTCGGCAACAAAGCCAAATTCCTTTGGCAGAAATTTCCTAAATTTGTTCTGGGTTTCCTGCTTGTTTCGCTGCTCGCGACCGTCGGCTTCTTCACCAAGGATCAAAACACCGCGCTCGCCAATTTATCTCGTTGGGCTTTCCTGCTCACCTTCGCAGGAGTCGGTCTCCGCACGAACTTTCGTGAAATGCGCAAGCAAGGGTTACGCCCCTTCGCCGTCGGCTTCATCGGGGAAGTCGTCATTGCCGCCTTCACGTTGGTTCTTGTGATCGGAGCAGGGAAGCTGTTCGGCTTCTAGCCGTCCAGCTTCCCTAATCTTCTTTTGCATTTTGTAGGGGCGGCTTTAGGCCGCCCTTCTAGGGTTGCCCTTTTCTTGGATTTGTAGGCACCGCTTTCCGAGGCGGTCCGCCAAACTCAACGTCACCACAACAGCCACCGTCGGCGATGTCTTCTTCTGCGAACTCCGCGTTCTTAGCAGTCTCCGCGTTATTCTTTCTTCTCCGCCGGCTCCGTGGCGAATCCTCCTAAATCCCTAACACCGCTACCAACTCTTTCACACTCCCCGCGCTCTTTTGCAATGCCGCATTCTCCTCTGCCGTCAACTTAATCTGGATAATCTCTTCCGCGCCCTTCGCTCCCAATTTCACCGGTACGCCTACAAACAACCCCTTGATCCCATATTCGCCATCCAGATAAACCGCACAAGGCAAAATCTTCTTCTTGTCCTTCAGAATCGCTTCCACCATCTCCACAGCGGCAGCCGACGGCGCATAATATGCCGAACCCGTCTTCAGCAGGTTCACAATCTCCGCCCCACCCTTCCGCGTGCGCTCCACGATCGAATCAATCCGCTCTTTCGGCAACAAATCCGGCAGCGGAATCCCGGCTACCGTCGAATACCGCGGCAGCGGCACCATATCGTCGCCGTGCCCTCCCAATACAAACGAGTGCACGTTCTCCACGCTCACCTTGCACTCCATGGCCACAAATGCACTCATGCGCGCGGAATCCAGCACCCCCGCCATTCCCAACACTCGACTCTTAGGAAACCCGCTTACCTTAAATGCCGCCTGTGCCATCGCATCCAGCGGATTCGTCACCACGATAATCACGCATTCCGGCGAATGCTTCACAATCTGCTCCACCACCGTCTTCACCACATCGTAGTTCGTTCTTAGCAAATCGTCGCGGCTCATACCCGGTTTACGCGGAAATCCCGCGGTAATCACCACCACATCGCTGCCTGCGGTCCCGCTGTAATCCCCGTTCTCGGTTGAAAGTCCGGTCGCGAACGAATCCGTACGCGTTATCGGCCCGCTCTCCACCATATCCAATGCCTTGCCCGCCGGTGGACCATCCAAAACATCCGTCAAGACCACATCCGCCAGCTCTAGATCCACAATCCTCTGTGCCGTCGTCGACCCCACAAACCCGCTACCCACGACCGTAACCTTCTTCCGGCTCATCTCTCTCTCCTCTTCTCTCTGTGTGAACTCTGTATTCCGTACTTCGCGCTCTCTGTGTTAAATCCTTTCCCGCTTCCCCTGCTCACGCTTATCTCTGGTCACTGATCTCTGATCGCTATCCCTACATATTCTCAATAATCGCCGAAGCAAACGCACTCGTCCCCAACTTGGTCGCTCCAGTCATCAGCCGTTCGAGGTCATACGTAACCTTCTTCTGCTGAATCGTCTTCGCAATCCCGTCTTCAATCAACTTCGCCGCTTCGCCCCACCCCATAAATTCAAACATCATCGCCCCGCTCAACATTACCGAACTGGGATTGATCACGTCCTTGTCCGCATACTTCGGCGCCGTCCCGTGCGTAGCCTCAAATACCCCGTAGCCATCGCCAATATTTGATCCTGGCGCGATTCCCAGTCCGCCCACCTGCGCCGCGCATGCATCGCTCAAATAATCCCCATTCAAGTTAGGTGTAGCCAGCACGCTGTACTCGTTCGGGCGCAACAACATTTGTTGAAACACGGAATCGGCAATCCGGTCATTAATCATCAGCTTCTTCTTCCATTGGCCTTTGCCGTGGCTCGCAACGATCGAGTCCAGCGTGTCCTTCACTTCCGAATGCAGCGCTCTCTTAAACTCCTCGGTCGCCTGCTCCAGCCCAGGCTCAATCATGGACGCGTTTTGCTCCACGGTCAGCGACGCATTCTTGTCCAGATTGTCCAGGATCCAGCTCTCGCGCTCCGTAACCGTTTGCGCGCGGAACTCCTCCACAGCCAACTCATAGCCCCAATCGCGAAACGCCCCTTCCGTAAATTTCTGGATGTTTCCCTTATGCACTAGAGTTACGCTAGGCCGCTTATGCTCCAGTGCATATTGAATCGCGCGGCGCACCAGCCGTTTGGTTCCGAACGGGGAAATCGGCTTGATTCCAACGCCGGAATCCATCCGGATCTGTTTCTTCCCTCCGCCCAGCATGTCCTTATTCAAAAATTCCAGTAGCTTCTTCACTTCCGGCGTTCCGCTCTTCCACTCAATCCCGATATACACGTCCTCGGTGTTTTCTCGAAAAATGACCACATCCATTTTTTCCGGTTCGCGCACCGGGGAGGGAACTCCCTGAAAATAACGCACCGGCCGGACGCAAGCGTACAAATCCAGAATCTGCCGCAGCGCCACGTTCAACGAACGAATCCCTCCTCCCACCGGCGTCGTCAACGGTCCTTTAATAGAAACGCGGAAATCCCGCGCCGCGTCCACCGTCTCGTCGGGGAGCCACTGCTTGAACGTGTTATATGCCTTCTCGCCCGCGAACACCTCAAACCATGCCACGCGGCGCTTCCCGCCGTACGCCTTGGCCACCGCCGCATCAAACACCCGCCGCGACGCCTTCCAGATATCTCGTCCCGTGCCATCCCCTTCGATAAACGGAATGATCGGATTGTCCGGCACCTGCAACGCACCGTTTCCATACCCGATTGCTCTCCCATCCGCTGGCACCGCTACTCCGTTATACGTAGTTTTCATCTTCTCCCCGTCCGCTCGTCTTTGTAGGGGTGCAGCATTGCTGCACCCCATGTCCGCAAGATCACTGAGTTTCGCTGCTCAACTTGCTTTTGCAACGACCGCCTTCTGCCTGCCCTGGCAGCGGAAGGAGGCGGGCGCCCTGCTGCTCCACAAAATCGGTGCGATCCTCAGATCCCGCTGCCACTTAGTCCGCCGCTCGCAGGCGAATCCGAAACTTTATCACACCGCGGCACTACCTCCGAAACGCCGGAATTCTGCTTCGCTCAGGGTCTTCGGTATGCGATGTGATAAAATTGTGCCGAAGTCACGCCAGACTCCCGCTCGAAAACCACTCCTCTGGGAAAGGAACACTCTCATGATGTTGGATTGGAATGAATATCAGAAGGAAATCGGCTCGCGACTCGCCGAATTCATGAAGGCCACGCCGGATTCCGTGCGCGGCTATCAGATGCTATCTAACGCCAACAGCAAGACCACGCATTTAGGCGAAAAGATGCGCCAGCTCATCTCCCTTGCCGTTGCCGTAACCACCCGTTGCGACGGTTGCATCGTGGTGCACACCGACGCTGCACTAAAAGCGGGAGCTACAAAAGACGAAATCGCCGAAGCTCTCGGAGTCGCAATGGCTATGAACACCGGAGCCGCGTTGATCTATTCGCTGCGCGTGATGGATGCCCTTGCCGCAAAAACCGCCCCGGAAAGTGCCTCGCAAACGATTAAGTTGTCTACCGAGTAGGAAAAAGCCGGAGCGAGAAGGAAGTCAGGAAGGACGGCGCCGGTTGGACGTCATTACCGAAAAGACAAAAAGTCCTAGTACGGCTAATGCGAGAAGAATAACGATCAAGAGGTCGGCCTCCAGCCCTGCAATGACAAATTGCATGCTGGATACCAACCCCAAGTTATTGTTTTCTATAACTTATGGCTGCAAGCACTGCAGAATGTGCTTAGGCTTTTCCATCCGTTGGGCAAGCAACTACAAAATCGCCGCATCTCTAAGTCTTGCTCAGATGGATCGACCCGTCCCCGGTGTGAATGCTCACCTGTCCACCGCCGCCGTTTATCTTCCCCTGAACGCGCGATGAGCTGAACGAACCTTCTACCGTCACTTGAATCCCCATGCTGATGTGCCCGTCGTGTGTGCTGGCCTCGAGATTTGCCTGCAACTCTCCCGGTATCTCCAGATCGACGCTTCCGTCTCCAGTATGAATCGTCCAACTCGGCTGCACCTTCGATCCCGCCAGCGCTCGAGCGGTAACGCTCCCGTCTCCGGACCTCAAATTCAAGGAGTCAAATCGCCCTGTCACGTTAATGTGCCCGTCGCCGGTAGTTGCTTCCAACGTTCCATCCAGGTCGCGCCCTTCGATGTGCCCATCCCCAGCCCGCAGGTGCATGTCTCCTCGCGCCCCCTGCACGGTGATGTGTCCGTCGCCCGTGTGCACATTCAAACTGCCGTTGATTGCGTCGACCTCAACCCCGCCGTCGCCGGATGTGACTTCCAGATCCGCATCCTTGGGCATGTGTACTTCGACACGCAAACTCGAATGGCGCACGCCAAAACTAAACCACGATCCGGAGGTTGTCTTGGCCACTACGTCCACCGAATCTCCGTTCTGCGTCGTGCTAACGCGCAAATCACGGTCCAGTTTGTAGCCTGAATATTCCACCCGAATCTCGACCTGTTTGATATCTCCGGTAGACACGCGTACCGCCCCGTCGTCAGTCTGGATATGCATCTTGGCCCGACCGGAAATGGAGAACGTCTTCGTGACCTCGTCCGCCTGGGCCGGACTCGCACCCAGCAGGAACCCACCAATCAAAGCCGTGAAAATAAGGGTGGGAATAACCGTCTTTGCCAGCCCTTTTTGCCGATCCAGCATGTCTAACTTCCTCCCGAAACCTTCTACTAGCAGGAACGAGCCATCCAGGTAAAAAGTTCCCTAAATGCTAACCCTTTGCGGCTCGTTTGTTCTTGGTCTCCGCCGGTTTCTTCGCCGTCCCCAAGGTACTGCCTATCGGCTTGGGCCGCAAAGCCTTCAAAAACTCGTCAACCGGCAGAGTATTGATGACGTGCTTCTTCTCGAGCCAGCCCCGCCGCGCCATCGTCACGCCGTGACGAATCTGGCTCAAGGTCGCGGTGTTGTGGGAGTCCGTGGAAATCACCACCTTCACGCCGCGCTCCTTGCACATCCTCAGGTAGACTTCCTTCAAATCCAGCCGGTCAGGAAACGAATTGCACTCCATGGCCACGCCGTATTTCGCGCATGCGGCGAGCACCTTCTCCATGTCGTAATCCAGTGGGTCCCGCCGCAGCAACAGCCGCCCCGTAGGATGCCCAATAATCTGCGTGTACGGGTTCTCGATCGCCGCCAGCATGCGCTCCGTCATCGCCGTGTGGTCCAGATTGAAGTAAGAATGGATGGAGCAAACCACGACGTCGATCTGCGCCAGCATCTCGTCCGAATAGTCGAGCGTCCCGTCTTTCAAAATATCCACTTCGGAGCCCACCAGAACCCGAATTCCCAGCTTCTTCGCATCCGCTGCTCGCAAGTTCTTGATATGCGTCCGCATGCGCTCTTCATTCAAGCCGTTCGCAACCGACACCGCTTTCGAGTGGTCGGTAATCGCGATGTATTCGTGTCCCAGCGCCCGCGCTGCCTCCGCCATCTCTTCAATAGTGTTCTTCCCGTCGCTCGCTTGGGTGTGCATCTGGAGGTCGCCCTTGATATCGCGCAACTCCACCAGGTGCGGCAGCGTCCCTTTCTCCGCTGCGGGGATCTCTCCCGTATTCTCGCGCAGCTCGGGGGGAATAAATTCCAGCTTCAACTTCCCGTAAATCTCCTCCTCCGTCCTCCCCGCCACACGCTTGCCCGCCTTTGTAGCGCCGGCCTCCGACCGACTCTTGCCTGCTCCTTCTTTTGTAGGGACCGCCTTCTTAGGCGGTCCGCTCACTTTCAACTCGGCACGATTCTCCTGTCCAACTCGCGTCTCAATGCTTTCGCTCTTTCCTGCTCGTTCTCTCTCCGTGCCATCCTCCACCAACATCGCCAGCTCATATTCATTCAACGTGTACCCCATATCGTTCGCGCGCCCGCGGAGCGCCACGTTGTGCTCCTTTGAGCCCGTGAAATACAACAACGCCGCTCCAAAATTCTCCTTCTCCAGCAGCCGCACATCCACCTGCAAACCGATCGTCAACGTAAAGCTCACCTTGTTCTCACCATGCGCCAGCACCTGATCAATGGCGGGAAATTTCAAAATATGTTCGGCAAGCGCATCCACATGCTTCTGCGAGGTAGAACCAGCACCAAGCATCACCAGCAAATCCAGATCTCCGACCGTTTCCTTGCCGCGCCGCAGCGATCCCGACGCCGTCACACTTTCCACCGCTTTTCCGGCGGTCATAATGTGCGCCGTGATCGCCGCCGCGGCAGCTTCCGCCACATTAACCAGAAAGCGGCCCGTCGATTTCTTGAATACTTCAACAGCCTTCAATATGTTCTGTTCGCTCTTTTCTCCAAAACCAGGCAGATCGCGCAGCTTTCCTTCCTTCGCCAGCTTCTCCACATCGGCAACTGTTCCTGCCTTGAAGGTGCTCCAGAGAAACGCAACCTTCTTCGCTCCCAGCGACTGCAATTGCAGCACTTCCAGAATCGTCACCGGATATTTCTTCAGCAATTTCGCCCGCAAAGTGTAGTCGCCGGTCTTCACGATCTCCGTCAAATGCTCCACCATGCGGTCACCGATGCCCGGAAGCTCTCCCAGCTTTTCCGGCGTCTCCACCAGTTGTGCCACGGATTCGTGCAAACTCTCAATCAGTTCGGCCGCCTTTTCATAGCTTCGGTAGCGCCCGATGATTGCCCCATCAATCTCTAATAGTTGCGCAGTGTGCCGCAATATCGCCGCAATTTGTTTGTTTTGCATGCCCCGATTGTATCCAATGACGCCCCACAATTGAACCTGAGCTCCGGTCCACTCACGACTGAACTTGAGGGTGCCCCATCCTTTGCGCGTCTGGTTTATGCAAAGGGTGGGCTCTTACGATCAGACCTGCTGGTCCGCCTTCTTCCCGGGTGTATCTTCTCTGCGACCTCTGCGCCCCTCCCTCAGAGGCCTCTGCGGTAAATCATTTCTCTTGGCTTTCCCGCCCCGAAAAAGGAAAACGGCGGAGGCCCTCGCCCCCGCCGCTTTCCAATAACCCCCAAACCACAGTTAGTTGGCTTTTGCTACGTTTGATGCTTGTGGCCCTTTCGGGCCTTGTACTATTTCAAACTCGACCGGATCACCTTCCTGCAACGTGCGGTATCCATCCCCGACTATCGCCGAATAGTGTACGAATACATCCGGCCCGTCTTCCCGGCCTATGAATCCGTATCCCTTCGAGTTATTGAACCACTTTACCGTTCCTTGCACTTCGTGTCTCCTTTGGCAGGTGACTCAAATGTTTCTTACTCCTGGGGCGGAAAACACACTGATCGCCGCCACGAGCACGAATTGCGCGGAGTCTATCAAATCGCTTATGGGAGTCAATGGAAGAAAGCCGAAAAGTTTCGGCCCCTGTGCGTAATTTGCATGTATAAACCGATTAAATGGACGTTTTTGGTCGGAAAGCCTACCGCAAAAAAGTAAAGTAGTACAAAAGTGCCGCAAGTGTCTTAGCATCACGAATTTTGTTGGTGCGCACCATTTGTTTCAATTCCTTCACACGGTATGCCTTGACCAGGATTTTCTCGTCCTCCTCGGGCTGCGCCTCACCGGCGGTCAGTCCTTCCGCTAGCAAAACGTACATTTTCTCCTCCAGAAACCCCGGCGTCGGCCAGAATTGCAGGAACACCCGAAGTTTCTCCGCCCGGTAGCCCGTCTCTTCTATCAACTCCCGCGCCGCTCCCTGCTTGGGTGTTTCGTGGCCATCCATGCGTCCTGCCACCAATTCCCACAGGAATTGCCGCGTCGCATGGCGATATTGCCGGACCAGCACAATCCTTCCATCTGGAAGGACTGGCAACACCACTACCGAACCGGAATGCGTAATCACTTCTCGCGTAGTCCGTACTCCACCAGGCTCCAGCAACTCGTCGCGCCGCACCCCGAAAACAGGCCCCTCATAAACGGTCGTGCTCTTCAAAATCTTCGCCTTGCCAGTAGACGCTTTCGCCACTTTTCTCTCCTTATGCTGCTGCTTGGAATCATAACCAACTCAATCCTACCGCCCGCTCGCCACCGCCTCTACCCCGCGCTATACTCCTCTTTCCACCCATGCCCATCAACACCATCATCATCGATGACGAAAAGCCCGCTCGCGAGGAACTCGCCTTCCTCCTTAAAGCCTTCCCGGAGATCAATCTGCTAGCCCAAGGCAAGAACGGTGTAGAAGCGGTTAATCTCATAAGAGAACACGTTCCCGACCTGGTCTTCCTTGACGTCCAGATGCCTGGTCTCGATGGCTTCGGTGTCCTCAAGAAGCTCGTCGAGCGCAAGCTCAAGGTCCCGCATGTTGTCTTTGCCACTGCCTTCGACAACTATGCCGTCCAAGCCTTCGACGTCAACGCCGTCGATTACGTCCTGAAACCCTTCGACAAGGCCCGCATCGCTAAAGCCATCCAGCGCGCCCGCAAGGAAATCGATGCTCACGTAAGCCCTGCCGAACGCCTCGAACAGCTAGTCAATCAACTCGGCCAGATCGGCAACAACAAGGCCAACTCGCAACCCTCCAAAGTCCTCATCAAGTCCCAGCAGCGTCTCCTGCTCGTCGATGCCGAAGATCTTATCTTCGCTTCCATCGAAGGTGGCCTCATCTCCGTCACCGCTCGCGAAGTTGAAGGCAGCGCCAATTACCGCACCCTCGAAGAACTTCACGCCGCCCTCGAATCCGAGTCCTTCTGGCGCCCGCACCGCTCCTTTCTCGTCAACATTCATCACATCAAAGAAGTTGTACCCTGGTTCAAATCCAGCTTCATGATCAAAATGAACGACAAAAAACAAACCGAAATCCCCGTCTCCCGTCAACAAACCAAACGTCTCCGCGAACTCTTCAAACTCTAATCGCCCCTCCCGCCCTTCCTCTGTGTCCTCTGTGGTGGATAGTCTTGGGTTTCTCCGCGAACTCAGCGCCCTTCAGCGGTCTCGGCGGTAGTCCTTCTCTGCTCCGGCTTCCTGATCACTGGTCGCTTCCAATCTCCCCACCCATGCTAAAATCGCGCCGCGATGGACTTCTCCCTCACCGACCACCAACTCCTCATCCGCGACACCGTCCGCCAATTCATGGATGCCGAAGTCCGCCCACACGTCAAAGAGTGGGAAAAAACCGATTTCTTCCCCCTCGAAGCCATCCAGAAGATGGGGATCCTCGGCTGCTGCGGCATGCTCACGCCCGAAGAATGGGGAGGCCCAGGCCTGGATCACATTTCCTATGTCTTGATGGTCGAAGAAGTCGCCAAAGTTCACACCGCGATGTCCACGGCGCTCTCGGTCACCAACTCTGCGGTGCAACCCCCACTCCTCGCGTTCGGCACCGAAGCACAAAAATCCCAATACCTCCGTCGCCTCGCTTCCGGCGAAATCCTGGGCGCCTTCTGCCTAACCGAACCTGCCGCAGGCTCCGACGCCGCCGGCATCCAATGCGCCGCCACCCGTGGCACCGTCACTCTTGACGGTGCTCCTGGGTCCGACTCAGACAATTACAGACTTAACGGCACCAAAACTTGGGTCACCAACGGCTCCGACGCCGGCGTCTACATCGTATTCGCCAAAACCCAACCCGAACTCGCCGGGAAGGGAATTACCGCTTTTCTTGTCGAACCCACATTCGCCGGCTTCACCATCGGCCGCCACGAAGACAAAATGGGCCAGCGCTCCTCTCCATCGGTCGAACTCATCTTCAACGATTGCATCGTTCCCGCCGCAAATCGCCTGGGCGAAGAAGGACAGGGCCTGAAAATCGCGCTCTCCGCTCTCGATGGCGGACGCATCGGCATCGCCGCCCAAGCTGTAGGCCTTGCCCAAGGCGCCCTCGATGAATCCGTAAAATACGCCCGCACCCGCAAAGCGTTTGGCAGGCCGATCGCCGAACAGCAAGCCATCCAATGGATGCTCGCCGATATGCACACCGAAATCGAAGCTGCCCGCGGCCTTCTCTACCAAGCCGCCTTGCTGAAAGACTCCGGCGCGAAAATGGGTTCCGCTTCCTCTCGCGCAAAACTCTATGCCAGCGAAATGGTCAACCGCGTCGTCGCCAAAGCCGTCCAGATCCACGGCAGCCAGGGTTATTCCCGCGAATCCGAAGTCGAGCGCATGTACCGCGACGCTCGCGTCCTCACCATCTACGAAGGCACCAGCGAAATCCAGCGCACCATAATCGCCCGCGATTTGCTCGCGCACTGAAACAAGTTGTAAGTTGTTAGTACTCAGTTTTAAGTTTTTGATTCTAAGTTTTAAGTAAACACTCGTCGAGGTTTGAACTCCGCCTTACTTAGAACTAAAAACTTGTTACTTATGACTTCTATCTTCCAAGGATGATTGTTTGAGTCAAAAATCGAAACGCGTTCTCTCCGGCATGCGCCCCACCGGACGTCTGCACATCGGCCACTATTTCGGCGCGCTATCAAACTGGGTCAAACTCCAATCCGATCCCGCCAACGAATGCTTCTACTTCGTCGCCGATTGGCACGCCCTCACCAGCGATTACGCGGACACTTCCGCCATCGCCGAAAATTCCATCCAGATCACCATCGACTATCTAGCTGCCGGCCTGGATCCATCGAAATCCGTAATCTTCCTGCAATCCCTCGTCCCCGAACACGCCGAACTCCATCTCCTCCTTTCCATGGTCACCCCGCTGGGCTGGCTCGAACGCATACCCACCTACAAAGAACAAATCGAAAACGTCACCAACAAAGATCTCCACACCTACGGCTTCCTCGGCTATCCCACCCTCCAAACCGCCGACATCGTCATGTACTCCGACCCGGGCAAATCGCTCTCCGTCCCAGTAGGCGAAGACCAAGTCTCCCACGTAGAATTCAGCCGCGAACTCGTTCGCAAATTTAATTTTCACACTTCGGAAATACGGATCGATCAACGAAATCTTAGTGATCCAAAGAATGCCGAGTTTTTGGAATTAGTGAGCCGAAGGCTCCTAGGTTCCGAAGCAGAAGATAAGATGTTCACACCCTACCAGCGTTTCCATCTTCTGGAACCTGCTGCGCAAATGCGTGCGCGCGAGGTCGGATTTGAGAACTTTCTGAAAGAGATGGGCGCTGCGGCGAGATTCTTTGACTGGGATGAAGTTCTTACGGAACCAGAACATCTACTCACCCGTACCCCCCGTATCCCCGGTCTCGACGGCCGCAAAATGTCCAAGTCCTACAACAACGCCATCACCCTGTCCGAATCCGACGACGACATCCGCAAAAAAACCAAAGTCATGGTCACCGATCCCGCTCGCAAACGCCGCACCGACCCTGGCAATCCCGACATCTGCCCTGTTTACGACTGGCACAAACTCTTCTCCACTCCCGAACGCGATCCCGGCCGCCTCGACTGGGTCCGCAACGGTTGCACAACCGCCTCCATAGGCTGCATCGAATGCAAAGCCGCCATGGCCGAAAACCT
>Ga0070765_100000292_pt1 | contig 30024 bp, 28 predicted proteins | sample HubBroMetageWFT5_FD_71516 | JGI IMG/M metagenome (GOLD analysis project Ga0070765, IMG submission 71516) | Warmed and freeze-thawed soil microbial communities from the Hubbard Brook experimental Forest, New Hampshire - Hubbard Brook CCASE Soil... | ecosystem: Environmental > Terrestrial > Soil...
TAGATCTCTTCGCCGCCTTCGAGCACCACACCTTGCGCTACGCCGTTCTTGATCAAAATACGATTCACCGCCACTTCCGTGCGAATTTCAACGCCTGCTTCTTTTGCTGCGCTGCCAATCGCGTTTGAGATTGCGCCGGTGCCGCCCCGGCTGAATCCCCACGACCGGAACGCGCCGTCAATCTCTCCCATGTAGTGATGCAGCAAAACGTACGCCGTGCCCGGCGATCGAATCCCCAGAAATGTTCCGATGATTCCCGACGCGGACATCGTCGCCTTCAACACGTCGGTCTCGAACCATTGGTCCAGAAAATCCGCGGCGCTCATGGTCATGAGCTGCACCAGATTGTATTTGTCTTCCGCCGCCAGCGATTGGAACCGCTTTCCGAGGAACGCCAGTTTTTTCAAATCTCGCGGATCGAGAGAACTGGGGTCCGGCGGAATCATTCCAAGTATCGGCTTAACGAAACGGCACATCGCCACCATCGACTTACCGAATTCTTCGTACGCTTCGGCATCCAGTTTCGAGTGGCGTTCCAACTCTCTGCGAGTTCTGCCGTGATCGTTCTCGCGCCACAGATAATCGCCGTTTTGCATCGGCGTGATAGTTCCGTCCAGCGGAAGAATTTCCAGCCCATGGCGCGGCAAATCCAGATCGCGAATAATTTCCGGGCGCAACAGCGAAACTACATACGAAAAAACGGAAAATTTGAATCCTGGAATGATTTCTTCGGTGACGGCCGCCCCGCCCAAAACGTATCTGCGCTCGAGCACCAGAACTTTTTTGCCCGCCTTCGCGAGGTACGCCGCATTCACCAAGCCATTGTGGCCGCCGCCAATTACGATTACGTCATATCGTTTTGCCATGGATTTAAGTGATGAAACTTGCGGAATATTGCGCGCCGCAGAAGTCGAAGCATTCTACAAGCGCAGCCGCAGACTCACAACTAAGAAGACAATCCCTTTGACTCGCAGTCAGGCAAGCCGCTACGCGCTGTGGAGCGCAACAGTCGCACGCATGCGGTCTTCCGATTCATAAAACGAACCAATGTTGAGGTAGAATGCCGCCGTCCTCCGCACCAGTGAATTTTTCTCGGCCAATGTGTAAAGAAACGGGAGAGATAACATGGCTACGTTTTTTCTGTTTTTCATTGCCATCATTGTTCTGCTCGGTTTGAGCATTGTTCTCGGTTCGTTTTTCACTGTTGAGACGGCCCAGGTAGCCATCGTCCAGCGACTCGGAAAATTTGCGCGCGTGGCCGGTCCGGGCTTGAATTGGAAGACGCCCTATCTTGAAACGGTTGTGCGTCGACTCAGCATGAAGGTGCAGCAGTTTGACGTACAGGTCGAGACGAAAACTCAGGACAACGTTTTCGTCCAAATACCTGTGTCGATTCAATACAAGATCATGCCTGACGCTGTCGAAGCCGCGTTCTACAAACTGTCCGACCCGGTGAAGCAGATTGAGTCCATGGTTTACAACGTCGTTCTCGGCCACGTTCCAAAAATGAAGCTGGACGACACTTTCCTGAACCAAGCAGACATCGCGAGTGATCTCAGAGATAACCTGGACGCTTCGATGAAGGAGTACGGATACTCCATCGTCAAAGTTCTGATCTCTGACATCGTCCCGGACCAGAAGGTAAAGGCCGCGATGAACGACATCAACGCCGCGCAGCGCGAACGGGAAGCTACCGTTTCCCGGGCAGAAACAAACAAAATGCTTCTGGTGAAGCAGGCGGAAGCCGAGGCCGAATCAAAACGCCTCCAAGGAGAAGGCATCGCCAATCAGCGAAAGGCCATCATTACCGGATTGAAAGATTCGGTCGAGGATTTCGCCAAAACCGTTCCCGGTTCCACTCCGCAGGATGTGATGCAACTCGTGCTAATGACCCAATATTTCGACACGCTCAAGGAAATTGCAGCAAACGATCACAGCAACACGATTTTGATCCCGCACACGCCTAACACGCTTACGGATATTTATAGCCAGATTCGGAATGCCATCATCGCAGGGAACGAGCTTTCCACTCATCCCGTAATCCCGCCGGTCACTTCGACGCCGCAAAAATAACCCGCCTTCCTCCGATTCGCGCCTCACTTCGCCTTGCGATAGCGCACACGCGCGAACTATAATCGCGGGCCGAGTTTTTCCGGCAGTTTGCGGGCGATTTTTGCAGCCATCTTTAAGGATCATTATCCTAGGAGCGATTGTGCCGATCGGAACAGCGGTCCACGACAGAACTTCAAAACTTTGCGAGAGCATGAACTATCGCGAATGGTCCGGGTACTACGCCGTCAGTGTTTACGAAATGCATCATGACCACGAATACAACGCGATTCGCAATGCCAGCGCCATCATCGACGTCTCTCCGCTGTATAAATATCTTTTGACCGGTGACGACGCGACCAAGCTGGTGAACCGCGTGATCACTCGCGACATTAATAAGGTTGCGGTCGGGCAAGTCATTTACTGCTGCTGGTGTGACGAAGAAGGCAAAGTAATCGACGACGGTACCATCTCGCGACTCGCGGAAAATGCCTATCGCTGGACTGCCGCCGACCCCAGCATGCGATGGTTTCATCAAAACGCGCTGGGCCTGGATGTGAGCATTGAAGACATCTCCAACAAAGTCGCCGCCCTTGCAGTGCAAGGCCCCACTTCCGGCCGCCTGCTGATGAAAACCGCACAAGCCGACATCGCAAATCTGAAATATTTTCGTTTCACTCACGGAAAAATTGCAGGCGTGGACGTGGATATTTCTCGCACCGGGTACACCGGCGACTTGGGTTACGAAATCTGGATGCCGTGGAGCGAGGCGCCCAAAGTTTGGGACGCGCTTATGGAAAATGGCCGCCAGTTCGATCTCCATGCCGCCGGCATGCTGGCTCTGGACGTGGCGCGAATCGAAGCCGGACTCATCCTGATCGAAGTCGATTATTTCAGCAGCAAGCGCGCCCTGATTGAATCGCAAAAATATTCGCCCTACGAAATCGGTCTCGGCCGCATGGTAGATCTGAAGAAGGAACATTTCATCGGCCGCGAGGCCCTCGCGGAAGAAAACAAACGGGGCGCCAAGCGCCTTTTGATGGGACTGGATATTAACTGGGAAGATGTCGAGCGTCTCTACGATGCCGCCGGCCTGGGCCCGCAGGTGCAAAGCACGGCGTCGCGCACGCCCGTTCCGGTATATCGCGGCGGATTGCAAGTAGGCAAAGCCACCTCCACAACCTGGTCGCCGACCTTGAAAAAAATGATCGCGCTCGCAAGCCTTAATCGCGAACACGCCGCCCTAGGCCTCCAATTGCAAATGGAACTTACCGTCGAGGCCGTACGTCACAAAGTGAGAGCCACCACGAGGGAATTGCCGTTTTTCAATCCACCGCGAAAGATGGCCACGCCGGTCACTTGAAATTTGTGAAGGGAGCAAGATTTGAAGATAAGTTCCACCGAAGAACCTTCGACAGAAGTGCCATTACATTTTCTGCAATCAATATTCTTTCCAACAGGCCGGCGCCAATTTCAATCATCACTTCTTTTGTTGGCCATGATTGCGTTCATTGGCGTCACAGCCGCACCAGTAACGGTGCACGCCACTGAAATGAAGTGCCCGCCGCCAACCCGTGTGGACGACGTGAAAGAAACGATTCACGGCGCCGTGGTAAGCGATCCGTATCGCTGGCTCGAAGATCAAAACAGCCCTGAAACACGCTCCTGGATCGATGCGCAAAATGCCTGCACGCAAAATCTGCTGAGGACGCTCCCGGGAGATGCGGCAATTTCCAAACGTCTCGCCGAACTAATAAAAGTTGACACCATCCGCCTCCCTGTTAAACGAGCGGGCCGTTATTTTTATTCGAAACGCACTGTGGGCCAGGATTTATTTGTTCTGTATATGCGCCGGGGAGCGGCCGGGGCCGAGGAAGTGCTGGTCGATCCCTCATCGCTGAGCTCCGACCACACCACCAGCGTGAATTTCGAAGGTTATTCCGACGATGGAAAGCTAGTGGCCTATGGCGTGCGCAACGGCGGCGAAGACGAAGTCTCCATCCATTTGATGGATACCGACACGCGAAAAGAAATTCCCGATTCCCTCCCTCGCGCGCGTTATCTCTCTGGAGCTGCATTCAAAAGTGATAAGACCGGATTTTATTACACGAAACTGACTGACGCTGGCCCGCGCGCCTATTACCACGCGATGGGCACTAGCTCCGCACAAGACAAGGAAATTTTTGGCGACGCGTACGGCCCCGACAAACTTCTCGCCGTGGATGTCTCCGAGAACGGTCGCTACCTGCTATTTATGGTTTTCTATGGCTCGGCGTGCGAAAAATCTGAAGTTTATTTCCAGGACCTCGCGCACAACAGTCCCATCACCCCAATCGTCAAAACGATTAACTCCTGCTTTCAAGGCGAAATTGCGGGCGACACGCTTTATTTGGAAACAAACTGGAAGGCTCCGAACTGGCGCTTGCTAGCCGCACCCTTGAGCAACCCGGCGCAAGAGAACTGGAAAGAAGTGATTCCCGAGAGCGAGTCGCGCCTGCAAGATTTTCGAGCGGCCGGTGGAAAAATCATCGCGCAGTATTCTCACAACGCATCCTCTGAACTAAAGGTTTTTGAAGCTAACGGCAAGCCCTGGGGAGAAATTACGCTGCCCGCGTTGGGAGATGTGAGCGGAATCACCGGCAGATGGCGAAGTTCCGAATTATTTCTTTCTTTTCAATCTTTCGCGATTCCCACCACCATCTATCGCTACGATATTTCCGAGCACACGCTTGCTGTCTGGGCCAAGCCAGCTGTCCCCATAGACGCTAACGAGCTCGAAGTAAAACAAGTTTGGTACGAGTCCAAAGACAAAACTCGCGTGCCGATGTTTCTTTTCTACAAAAAAGGACTGAAGCTCGACGGTTCAAATCCCACCCTGATGACTGCCTACGGCGGCTTCGATTCCAGCGAGACTCCCGCGTTTCGCGACGATGCGGTCGTCTGGGCTGAACACGGTGGAGTCTTCGCCATGCCTAATCTCCGCGGCGGCGGAGAATTCGGCGAAGCCTGGCACCACGCCGGCATGCTCGAGAAAAAACAGAATGTCTTCGACGATTTTTTCGCAGCCGCCGAATGGCTGATTGCGAATCACTACACGAGTTCTCAGCGGCTCGCCATCACCGGACGCAGCAATGGCGGCTTACTAATGGGCGCAGCCATGACGCAACGTCCCGATCTTTTTGGCGCCATCGTTTGCGGCTACCCGCTGCTCGATATGGTGCGCTATCAGAAATTTCTGGTGGCGCGATTTTGGGTTCCTGAATATGGCTCGTCCGACGATCCCAAGCAGTTTCCCTTTCTCTACGCCTACTCGCCCTATCATCACGTAATAAAAGGCACAAAATATCCGGCGGTGCTTTTTCTAACGGGCGATAGCGACACCCGCGTAGCTCCGCTGCACGCTCGCAAGATGACAGCCGAAATGCAAGCGGCACAAGGCGGCAGCAAACCGATTCTGCTGATGTACGACACGAAATTGGGCCACAGTGAAGGCCGTCCGGTGAGCAAGATCATCGAAGAAGACACCGATGTACTGCAATTTTTGTTCGCACAAATTGGAGTTTCCAATTTCTAAATGAATCATCGTTTATCGTCCGGTTTTTCTGGATCTACATACGTCCAGTTCGCCAAAATTACGATACGAATAGAACGGGGGAATAATGGGCAGAGTAGTTTCGATAACGGGTGTCTTTCTTACAGCAATTATCTTTTTCAGCAGCGCGAGTGCAAATGCCCAAACTAAGGCTGGTCCAATTCACCTGACGGTTGACGCTTCGCAAGCGCCGCAGAAAATCCTTCACACCCATTTGGAAATTCCAGTTTCGTCCGGAGAGCTCACGCTCTATTACCCGGAATGGCTGCCGGGCGAACACATGCCGGATGGCCCAATCATCGAAGTTGCCGGACTGAAGTTCTCCGCCGCTGGCAAATCAATTCCGTGGCGGCGGGACTTGGTGGAAATGTTTTCGATCCATTTAGACATCCCTGCCGGCGTCACCAAACTAACCGTGGATTTTGATTTTCTGCTTGCCGCTCCAGCCGTCGGATTTTCCGCCGGAGCCTCGGCAACAAACGCCTTGGACGTCCTAAGCTGGAATCAAGTATTGATGTATCCCAAAGGTTTCGACATACGCGACATTACTTTCGTTCCAAGCCTGAAGCTTCCTGCCGGATGGAAATATGGCACCGCCCTACCTGGTCCCAAACAAAATGGCGATATGATCGATTTCTCACCTGTGACACTGAACACACTTGTGGATTCCCCCGTGATTGCCGGAAAATATTTCCGCGAAATTCAGCTGACGCCCGGCCAAGATCCTCCGCACTACATGGACATCGCCGCCGACAGCGAAGCCGCCCTGGCAATGTCGCCGGAAACGCAGACACACTTTAACCAGCTGGTGGCGGAAGCCGGCGCGCTCTTCGGCCAGGGCCATTATCGCGATTATCATTTCCTCCTCACGCTCAGTGACGACGTTGCTCACTTCGGCCTCGAGCATCACGAGTCCAGCGACGATCGCACCAATGAGCGCAGCCTCATCGATGACTCCGAACTGATCGCCTTCGCCGGACTTCTACCCCACGAGTTTGTCCATTCCTGGAACGGAAAATACCGCCGCCCTGAAGGCTTGGCCACCGCGGATTATCAGCAGCCCATGAAAGATGATTTGCTTTGGGTCTATGAAGGTTTGACAGAATATCTCGGCAGCTTTGTGCTCACTGCGCGAAGTGGATTGCTGACGCAGCAAGAAACGATGGATGATTTGGCCGAGCTGGTAGCCGCCTATGAACATCGTCCCGGACGCGACTGGCGCAACCTGCAGGACACCGCCGATGCTGCCCCGTTCCTTTACAACGCCACAGAAGATTGGTCAAACTGGCGCCGCGGCACGGATTTTTACGAAGAAGGCCAGTTGCTCTGGCTTGATATCGACGGCACTTTGCGCAGCCTCACCAAAGATAAGAAATCCATGAACGATTTCTGCCAGATCTTTTACGCCGGCTCGCCGAACGTCCCGGCGCTGAAAACCTATAAATTCGAAGACGTGGTCGCCGTTTTGAATACTCTGGCGCCCTATGATTGGATCACTTTCCTTCGCGCACACTTGGATGGACTCTCCACCAGAACTCCCCTCGAGGCTGTCGAAAATAACGGCTGGAAGCTGATATACAGCGAAGAGCCCAACGAAATGCAGCTGATCGAAAGCGCGCTTGCCCGTAGAACGAATTTGACTTTCACTATTGGAATGACGGTTCAGGAAGACGGATCCGTGGACGATGTAACCCATGGCGGTCCCGCTTACAACGCCGGAATCGGACCCGGCATGAAAATTATTGCCGTGAACGGGAAACAATATTCGCCGGACGAAATCAAGCAAGCCATCGCCGGATCGAAATTCTCCACTGCTCCGATTCAGTTGATCGTCGCAAACGGCGCGCAATTTCAGACGCGCTCCATCGATTATCATGGCGGTACGCGCTTCCCTCATCTCGTACGCGACACCAGCCGCCAGGATTATATGAGCGAGATTTTAAAACCGATGGTCGCCGCAAGCGGCACGGCGCAAGCGACGCCCGCGAATTAAGCATGACGCGCAGGAGAACATTGCAATGAAAGTTCACCCCTTTGTAGTGATGGGCCTGCTCTTCATCGCGCTCGGTGTTGCCGCGTTAGTTCATCCCAGCCTCAACATGCCCTCCAAGAAAAAGGAACTGGAAATTAGCGGCGAGCGAACAATCATTGAAACCACACGGATAATCCAACTTCCGAAAGCCTTTGCCATACTTCTGCTGGTAGGCGGCGGCACGTTCATTTTTCTAAGCACGAGAAAAGTGTAGTGCGCAATTGGTTCAGCGAGGAAAAATGAACGTGAATCTGCAAAGGATCGGCAAAGGCTTGGCCGCGTGTCTCGCCGTCATGGTCCTCGGCGCAGCGCCCGTTTTCCTGATCGCACAAACAACCAAGAAACGCGCCATCACCTTTCAGGATTTAATTTCCATGCATCGTCTGAGCGAGCCGCAAATTTCGCCTGACGGCAAATGGGTCGCCTACACTGTGGCAACTCCAAATCTGGAAACGAATCACATCTCGCGCGACATATGGATTGCCGGCGTGGTCAGCGGTGAGCCGCGGCAATTGACCCACGGAGGCAGCGACACGCGTCCACGCTGGTCGACCGATGGACAGAAGCTCGCATTTATTTCCGCCCGCATCGAAGGCAACCAACAAGTTTTCTCCATGGACGTCAAGACCGGCACGGTGAACCGCATCACTTTTCTTTCCACCGGAGCGGACAACGAAATTTGGTCCCCGGACGGAAAGTCCATCGCGTTTATATCCAACGTCTATCCCGATTGCACGAACGAAGCGTGTAACGCCCGCCGCGACGCCGAAAAATCAAAAAGTAAAGTGAAGGCGCACATTTACGACAAGCTGCTGTATCGCCATTGGAATGCCTGGTCCGACGGCAAGCGCAGCCATCTCTTTGTCATTTCAGCCGACGGTGGAACTCCCCGCGATCTCACGCCGGGTGCCGACTACGATGTGCCGCCCTTCACCCTAGGTGCCCCGGAAGCGATTGCCTTTTCCCCCGACAGCCGCGAGATTTGTTTCACCGCCAACACCGATAGGGACGAAGGGCTCAGCACAAATGGCGACCTTTTTACCGTTCCAGTCTCCGGCACCGGCGCTCCCACGCGAATGACCCTGAATCCCGCTGACGATTGGGGACCGGTATACTCGCGCGACGGCCAGTGGATCGCCTACCGCGCGCAAACGCAACCGGGCTATGAAGCCGATCGCTGGCGCCTGATGCTTTATTCCCGCAAAGATAGAAAAGAAACGAACTTGACGGAGAATTTCGATCGCAGCGTGGAATCCTACGAGTTCGCGCCCGACAGCAAGTCCATCTTTTTCATTGCTGAAGACAAAGGCGAAATGCCCATCTATGCGATCTCGGTCGCACCGGGAAATTCGCCGAAAGCAATAGTGAATGGAAATTTCAACCAAGAATTCGACATCAACGCCGGCGGCCGCACCCTAGCTTTCGCTCGCACCAGCCTGACCATGCCGGCGGAAATTTTCGTCGCGAATTCAGACGGCAGCAGCGTTCGTCAGTTGACTCACCAAAACGCGCAACTACTATCACAGCTCGATCTTCCCAAGCCTGAGACTTTCTGGTTCGAAGGTGCGGAGAAGACCCAAGTCGAAGGTTTCATGATCCGTCCACCGAATTTCAACCCAGCGAAAAAATATCCTGCGTTGCTCTTAATTCACGGCGGGCCGCAGAACTCTTGGACCGATGCCTGGGGCTATCGTTGGAACCAGCAGGTGATGGCCGCTCCCGGATACGTTGTCCTGGCGATCAACGCGCGCGGTTCCTCTGGTTATGGACAGAAATTTACCGCAGAAGTCAGCCACGATTGGGGTGGCAAAGCCTTCGAAGACTTGATGGCCGGCTTGGACGCCGCCACTGCAAAGTATCCGTTCATCGATGGTTCGCGCGTAGCCGCAGCGGGCGGCTCCTTTGGTGGATACATGGTCGATTGGATCGCCACGCACACTGATCGTTTCAAATGTTTGATCAGCCATGCCGGCCCGTACGACGCGGTCAGCATGAACGCCACAGAAGAATTGTGGTTTCAGGAATGGGAGTTTGGAGGCACGCCCTGGACAAATTCCGAATTTTACAAAAAATGGTCGCCCAGTGAATTTGCCGCCGCGCTGGGAAAATATAAAACGCCCACGCTCGTCGTGGGTGGCGAACTGGATTTTCGTGTGCCCTATACGCAGGAACTTGAATTCTTCACGGCTTTGCAGCGCCAGGGTGTGCCTTCGAAACTCTTAATCTTCTCGGACGAGGGCCATTGGGTGCTAAAGCCTCAAAATAGCCAGCTCTGGTATAAGACGTTTCTGGACTGGCTAGCCGAATACTTGAAATAGAACGTTGCCTGCCGGCTTGGTTAGGCAGCCACCGCACCCCTGGATTGTGCTCATACGGCTTTGAATACTTCACCGGATAGACGCTCATCTGCGCAGCGTGACAGCTTCACCTGATCCCTCATTCGTCCGGAGATCTGGGGGCTAAGAATACGTGTGGGTTGGTTCCGCGCCGTTGTGCTTACGCTATCTGCGCTGGCCATGGTCTCGCCAGCGTTTGGCGAAACCTTCAAAGTCACCAGTCCGCCCCCTGAAGCGAACGTCGAAATTGACGGAGTCCTTGCAGGCGTCACTCCGTGCAAAATAGATCATCCGGGCGGCTACTTTCACAAGCCCCACACGGTGTTTGCGACGCACCTCGGACACGCCATGGTCGTCCGCATCTATAAAGAAATATGCGTCGCACGCAACCATTCCGCTGGCAAACGGCACGCACCAGATCAGCAGCAAGTCCACAAGCAGGAAAGATTGGTCGCGCGAAATTGAATTGATGAAAGGCAGCCGGGTACTCCTGCACGCAGTTTTTGCTCAAGCACCCCGGAACACTTCAAGCGATTTCGGAGCAATAACAGTTGCTACGCCGACAAGCCGGTATAAGCCCAGGCCTTGTGCAGATAGTGGTCGAGCTCCGGCACGCGAAGAATTTTCAGCAAAATCATCAGCAACACAATTCCTGCGGTCGTGACGATGACCAACAACGCAAGCGCTCCCCAAATCTTTTGCCATGGCAAGTGCTTTTCAAGCAAGAGCGTGAGCCGGTAGCAGACAATACCGGCCACCAAGGAAGCACCCGTCATCTTCAGAAAGAAAATCACCAGGCTGCCTTCTTCCGGATTCTTCGTGCGCCGGTTCAGCAAAACAAAAAGCACCGCGGTGTAAGCGACGATGCCGAATGAGCTAGCCAGGGCCAAACCCACATATTGCATGTGATGCGACAGCCACCAATAAACCGGAATGTTGAGCGCCGTCATCACCGTGCCCACTACCGCAGGCGTAATCGTGTCGCGCGTGGCATAAAAGCCGCGTGCCAGGATGTATTGCGCTCCCCACGCGAACATGCCGATCGAAAAATATGCGAGAGTCTGTCCCGTGGCGTAGAGATCATAGCCATGCATGCGCGTATGGGAGAAAACAAGGTTCACGATAGGAACGCTTTGCGCAATGGTCAAAGCCGAAATCGGAAGCAGCAAAAATATCAGCCCTTTGAAAGTGGTATTCAGGACGCGGTTTAACTCCTCAAATTTCTTCTCCGAATATAGTTGTGCTAGAAACGGAAACGACGCCACGCCAACACCCTGTCCTACCAGCCCAAGGGGCACGCGCATCAAATTCTTTCCGTAAGTCAACCAGGTGATCGACGCAGCCTGCAAGTACGATCCGAAATATCGAATGATCCAATCGTCGGCGAAGGACACCGAAACAGCTAGCATGATCGGCACCGAAAGCTTCAGAAAAAGCCAGAATCCGGGATGCTTAACATTAAAACTCGGTGAAAATACGGCGCCTGCCCGGTACGCGCCATAAATTTGAAGCAGAAAATTTCCGGCGATCGCCCCGCCCAATACTCCGACCGCAAATCCAGTGATCCCGATTCTCGGAGCCAGCAAAACACCGCCAAGAATAATTCCGATGTTGTAGATCAGAGGAGCCAGCGACGGTACAACGAATTGCCCCTTGGCGTATTGCACAGCGCTTAAAATACTTCCTTCGTAAAAACAGATTTGCGCCGGCAGCATCAGTCGCGTGAGAAACACAACCTGTGCACGGGCGTCCGGACTGAATCCGGGAGCGATCCAGTTCACCATGTACGGCGCAAAAAGCTCACCGAGCAGAACCAGACCAATGAGCACAAAGCCCATCACGGTAATCACCGTGGAAAAAACACGCCAGCCCTCATCTTCCCGCTTCTCCGCGGCATATTTTGCAAAAACGGGGATAAACGTGACACTCAAGGATCCGCCGGCAATCAAATAATTCAGAAAGTCCGGCAATGTGAACGCCGCATTGTAGGCATCCGTAATCGCATTCGACCCCATCTGGTGTGCCAGAGTCCAATCGCGAAAAAATCCCAGCACGCGGCTCAGCAGCACGCTGGCCATCACAATCCCAGTGGCAGCAGCGATGCGACGGTGCATTGTTGCGGTGTCTGAAGCGCTCGTCACGAACGCAATGGTAGATGGTTTGGCTTGTTTGAACTAGAGCGTTGACGCGAGGTGTTTCCGATGCGAAATGATTAGCAGGCCCTCGAATAACAAATTCCAGGGCCATAAAATTGAGGACAAGTTATTCCACATTTGCGTCGTGCTCGGCCAACGCGTCCATACCTTCCGGCAAACGAATCGGCTCGCGCGTAGGCGTTCCATCCGGCGCAGCTCGCAAATATTGCACCGGCCAGGGCATCGGAAAGCCCAGCTCATGACCCACGTGAAGCGGCCAATACGGTTGTCGCAGAAATTCACGAGCCATAATTACGATATCTGCGCTCTCTTCTCGCAAAATCGCGTCCGCTTGACTCGCGGAGGTAATCAGTCCCAGCGCTCCGGTCATCACGCCCGTTTCATTGCGAATTTCCCGCGCAAATGGAACCTGATACCCAGCCCGTATAGGAATCTTTGCTCCCGGCGCAATTCCGCCCGACGAACAATCGATCAAATCCACACCCAGCGGTGCGATTTTTTCAACCAATTCGATTGACTGATCGAGGTCCCAGGCGCCCTCAATCCAGTCGGTCACAGAAATTCGAACAAAGAGTGGATAAGCCGCCGGCCACACTTTGCGCACCGCCGCGACCACTTCACCCAGAAGACGGCAGCGGTTCTCCAGCGAGCCGCCATACGAATCCGTACGCTTGTTCGAAATGGGCGAAAGAAATTCGTGCAACAAATAGCCGTGCGCCGAGTGAATTTCGATTACCTGAAATCCCGCTTGCAGCGCGCGCCCGGCCGCCGCGGCAAACGATTTCACCACGCCCTGAATTCCCTTCTCGTCCAAGGCCATAGGCTGCGGATAAGTGGCCGAGAAAGGAATAGCACTGGGCGCTACCGGCGACCAACCACCTGTTGATTCCGCTACCGCCGCATTCCCTTCCCACGGACGAAGCGTGCTGCCCTTGCGACCCGCATGAGCCAACTGAATTCCCGGGATGCTGCCCTGATCGCGAAGAAAACTCGTAATCCGCGAAAGCTGCTCGATGTGCTCATCCTTATAAATCCCCAAATCCTGTGGACTGATACGCCCCTCGGCAGACACCGCCGCGGCTTCAGTAAAAATCAACGACGCGCCTCCCACCGCTCGGCTGCCCAAGTGCACCAGGTGCCAATCGTTGGCGAACCCGTCCGTGCTGGAATATTGGCACATGGGAGAAACCACGATACGGTTGCGCAGCGTCAGCTCGCGAATAGACAATTCGTCAAATAACATGGATCTCCCCTTTTAATTTTTGTCGAGGATCCGGCCGCATTGCACTAAGCCATTAATCGTCGCGGCGATGAGTTTTCATGTGCTTGTGGTCCGCCACCGGGTCGAGCAAGCGGAGAACGTGCACGCCGCCCTGCTCCGGGTCGAATCGATACGCAATCGTCGCGTCCGCGGCTTCCTGTTCGCGCGCCAATTCCAGTTCCGGATTGTCGACTATGATATCGCCCTGGTTGTTGATTCGCAGCTCGCTTCCCACCTGCAAAACGATCTTCGTCTCAGTCCCCTGGGGTTTCGCTTGCGTTGCCTTGGATTTCATGGTGATCTCCTGCGGACGATAACTAGAATACGCCCAGTTCACAGAGTAGTGTTCAACAGGTTGGATGAGGAAACGCGGCGAAAGGTGCCGAAATTACTTCGAGCCAGCTCGTGCGCTTTTCTCTTTTTTCTTATCTTGCTTCTTGGGTTCCGGGTCTAGCGCAGGCGGATCGCTGGCAGGAAATGATTCGATGGAAGCCTCGTCCACCGGATCCACAGTATCCGGCACCACGGGCTTTGAAGCCGGCGTCTTTTTCTTGTCAGGTCCTGAATTTGGCCGCGAACTTGAACCCATCAGTTTTCCTCGGCTCGGCCGCTAGCAGGCCTAAAACTTGATTACAATTCCCGCCGTAACCTTCGGACTGTATTGAAAAGTATTGTAGTAGTGCGTTCCCATCATGTCAGCTTCGACCCGATACGCCAGCCGCCGATGGTGCGAATTGATGTCCACTCCGCCACCTGCCTCAAACGCTGGCGCATGCTCACTTCCGAGTGCCGTCTGCGGCGTCAAATGGGAGTACCCGCCCAAAGCGTGAGCCCAAAGTTCCAGTCCGCGAGGAGCAGACCAACGGAACCGCGGCCCGCCGCCGCCCATTAAAAACCACCCGTCCGTGCCGAGCTCGCTCAAGTGCGTAGCGTCAAGCTCACCATCCAACCCGAACCAGTTGTTGATGTAATACACCATGCTATACGTAAACCCGTTGGTGTTTTTGGTAAAGGAAGGGGCTTGATAGAGCCGTAAATACTCATAACCTATATAAGCTTGCCAGGCATAGTTTTCGTAAACGCTCTGTACATACTGCGGCGGCTCGGCAGTTGGACTGGCTGCTGGCAAAGATACGCCGGCGATTCCCACAGTCGTCGCGGGCAACCCGGTGAAATTGAAGGATCCTCCCGAAGACGCCATGAGCGCCACCTGGGGAAATGTCTCGTTCGCTGGCGGATTTACGACATTTACTTGCGCACCCGCGTTTATTACCACTACTAGGATGGCTCCAATTAGAAAGGAAACGTATCGCATCGCCTATTACCCCCTCAAGCTACTAGCACCCCGGCCCTGCACCCATAATTTGACCGAGAATGGGTAGCCGTGTCTAGCCTAAATTCACCGGAATTGCCCTACAAGCCGTAAAGGCTTACGACAAGTGGCGCCCGCCGGGGCCCAAACCCCCAATCCGAGCGAGTTAGTTTTGTCTGCCAAGGGCTCCATTTATGGTTGAAGTCCCAAAGGCTTGGCATCGATGATAGGGTAGCTGTGCCAAATCCAAGGAAGGTCAACGATGGCAGGCCCGTACGGTGAGATCGACTCCAAGCTCGATTATCAACGTGTCCTTCGCGAAGCCACAGATATCGTCACGCGCAATCTCGCGCGCACTCCGAACAGCGTCACCATGCAAGGCATTAATAAGCAGCTAGCCGCCATGAAGCGCTGGACTGATAGCGGCCGCAAACCCACCGAAATCGAGCGGCGCAACATCGACGTTGGCCTCATTGCCGCGCGAGAGCTTTCCGACGAAGCCGGCGAAATCGGCGAACTCGCCAAAAAACTCTTCGCCTTGAATAATTATTTCGAGGACTGGCCCACCGACGCCCAAGCTGCCAGCGCCACTGACGAAGATTTCTTGGACGAAGACGACTAAGGCCTGCCGCGCACTTCAAATTCCGATATACTTCCGCACGCGCCCTCGCTGCAGAACGAATTCTGCATGGACCCGTGCGAGCGTCATCATTGAGATAGTGCAGCGATGCGAAATTAAAGTTGGACCGCTTCGCGTTTCCGGCGATCTGACAACAGAATCGGAGACAAGCGCTGAATACCAAGACTCTCTTTTTCGTCGGAATAATCTTATGCGCCAGCGGCATAATTTCCCCGCCCATAGCTCTCACCCTCGGATTGATCTACGGTTTGTCATTCGTCCATCCCTATCAAGCCGATAGCCGCAATCTTTCAAAATTTCTGCTGCAGGCATCCGTTGTGGGGCTCGGCTTCGGGATGGACTTGCACGAAGTGCTCCGCGCCGGTCGTAGTGGCTTTGTTTACACCGCCGCGAGCATTTCTTTCGCTTTGATTTTTGGGCTTCTCGCCGGCGTCCTTCTGCGCGTGAACAAGACGGCCTCTATCCTCATTTCTACCGGCACAGCCATTTGCGGGGGCAGCGCGATCGCCGCCGTTGCTCCCATCATCGGAGCCAATGACGAAGAAATGGCCGTCTCGCTCGGCACCGTTTTTATCTTGAATTCGATCGCCCTCTTAATTTTCCCGCCCCTTGGCTGGGCTCTGCATCTGACCCAACAACAGTTCGGCCTGTGGGCCGCGTTGGCAATTCACGACACGAGCTCCGTCGTCGGCGCCGCCTCACGTTACGGTTCCGTCGCGTTGGTCGTCGGCACCACTGTAAAGCTCACTCGCGCACTATGGATCGTCCCGGTAGCGATCGGCGCAGCCATCCTCAAGCGTTCCAAAACCCGCATTCAATGGCCTTGGTTTATTTTGTTTTTCGCCCTGGCCGCGGTCGCAAACACGTACGTCCCCGCGCTCACAAATTTGTGGCATGTATTGAGCAATTTAGGAAAACTGGGGCTCACCGCAACTCTTTACTTGATAGGAACCGGAATCTCGCGCGCGACCTTGCGTGAGGTCGGCTGGCCCCCACTGTTGCAAGGTATAATCTTGTGGATTCTTGTCGGCGTCACTTCCCTGTGGCTGATTTTCGCAGGATGGATCTCAATCTAGCTTTGGCGGGGAGATCCTGGCAGCGTCGGCATCTTCCCAGCGCTTTCTTCAGGAAGGATAACCACTTCGGGAGTGAGCTAGCATTCCAAAAAATCCTTCCTGTCTGCCTTAGCGGAGCAGCTAGCCCTTCTTTTCCTTGTCCTCTTTCAAAAACATCGCGGACTGTTGATGCGCTTCCTGGGAAAACTCCCAAGCCTTCCGCGCGTGTTCCATCGCCTGTTTGGACTGCTCGTGTCCGGTAAAATGGTCGCCTTTGCCGTGACCCGCCGCCGCAGCCCGATGCGCGTGCGCCGCCTGCTCGTGAAACTCAGCCGCCCTTTGATGCGAATCGTACGTCATCTTTATTCTCCTCGCGCTGCGTCTTCAACGTTACCGCGCCGGACGCGCGATGTAAACCGCACTAATTAAGCGCCTATACACGAATCCAATCTTTTGCAGTTACATCCAACAAAAGCAACAGGAGCCCGTGCGCACATGACTACCAACTATAATTTATCGAATCTCCCGGAAGCCGCCGGCATGAGCGGTCAACAATTGATGCAGGCGATGATCGAAGGCCGCTTGCCCGCCCCCTCGATGGCTATCACCATGTCGTTCCGGCTAGTCCAGCTCGGCGACGGCTTTGCTATCTTTGAAGGCGACCCTGGTCCGCACTTGCTCAATCCGATGGGAACCGTCCACGGCGGTTGGGCGCTAGCTCTAATCGACAGCGCTACCGGATGCGCCGCACACACGTTGCTTCCCGCGGGTGCGACCTATACTACGATCGAAACCAAAGTAAATTTTTCGAGACCAATTACCCTGGAAACCGGCCGCGTGCGATGCGAGGGCCGCGTTATATCCCAGGGCCGCCAGATCATTTCCGCCCAAGCACAGTTGCTCGCTCCGGATGGCCGTATATTGGCCCACGGTACTTCCACCCTCATGGTCCTCAACCCTGGATCTGCACCAAAAATGGCGCCGAATCCGAGCGATTCATCGCGTTAACGCCGTAACCTACCGTCCCACGCTATCTTGGACGATCGCAGTCACCGGCGGCTGAGGCAGAATCCCCAAGTTGACATAAATCGGCTGAATCAGTTTTCGTATCAAGTTCAAGCGCGAAGCAAACCAAATCGCGCCCGCGATACAGCACGCGCCACTCACCATCACCGTCCGCGGAGCGCCAATCGCATTTGCCATAGCCCCTGCCAACAAGCTTCCAAACGGCGCCATGCCCACAAACGCCACCGTATAAAAGCTCATCACGCGCCCGCGCTTGTCCCCATCCACAATCGTCTGAATGATGGTATTGCTCGCCGCCATCTGCTGCATCATTCCAAATCCACAGAAAAGCATGCACAGAAGCGAAAGCCAGAAATTTTTCGACAGTCCAAAGAAAATTAGCGCCACTCCGAACATCCCCGTCGCAATATAAATCATGCGCCCCAACCCCAGAACGCTCTTGCGTATCGCTAGCGACAGCGCTGAAACCAGCGCGCCAACGCCCACGCCTCCCATCAAAAATCCCAACGTGTGCGGCCCGCCCTTCAAAATTTTAGAAGCAAAAATCGGCATCAGCACGGTGAACGGCCACCCCATCAAGCTCACCAAAGCGAACAGAGTCAGAATCGTCCGTATCGGCGCAAACCCCGCAACATAATCCCAGCCTTCTCTCAGTTGCACCAACATCGACGCCGTCACGCGTTTGATCGCCGCAGGCCTCAGCTGCATCGCCAGTAGCGACCCGATTACCGCCAGATAACTGATTCCGTCAATCAGGAAACAAACGCCTTCCCCAGAAACCGCAATCACCAACCCGGCCAATGACGGTCCCACGAGCCGTGCCATATTCACCATCGACGAATTCAGCGCAATCGCGTTACCCAAATCCTCCCTGTCCTCCACCATCTCCACCAGAAAAGCCTGGCGTCCCGGCATGTCAAACGCATTGATCATTCCCTGAAACATGCTCAGCCAGATGATTTCGTAAATCGTGATATGTTTCGTCAGGGTAAGCACCGCCAGCACGAACGATTGCAGCATCGCCAGAATTTGCGTGACGACCAAAACGCGCCGCCGGTTCAGCCGGTCCACCCAGACTCCCGCGAACGGCGCCAACAAAAACGTCGGTATCTGCCCTGCAAATCCCACGATGCCCAACAAGAACGCCGACCCTGTCAGCCGGTAAACCAGCCAACTGGTCGCGAGCCGCGTCATCCAGGTTCCAATCAGCGAAATACTCTGCCCGCCAAAAAACAGCCGGAAATTGCGGTGCCGCATCGCGCGCCATGCACGCGAGATCCCGACATCCGCTTCCGCCGCTACGACACCCGAATTGGTTTCTGCGCACATAAGTGTCGAACTTTACATTCTACGATTAAACGCAACCCGTTCGAGTGGCTCATCCACACGAACTTTGTTGAAACGCTTTGACGGTCAAGGAATCTAAATCTACGAACTTGGAATCGAGGAAGATTCGCGCAGCATCTCTCCATGAGATCTTTTTAAGTAAAATATTCGTTAGTTATCACAATGGCATAATCTGCATCCCGGGAAACGTCGCGCCGACTACGTCTCTACTCAACTTTGGCAAATTTACAGCTCATATTCTTGTCAGTCCGATTCTTGATCGCATCCTTCCAGGCCCGCGAACTGCTTAACGTGCCCATACTTCACCCATCTCCCTCTCCGACCGATTCCATTTATTACAAAGGTGGTTCTCGCACTCGAAACTCATTCTGCGCAGTCTTCGCTTGCACGCTTTCTATCACTCCGCTAAGTGGTTTACTCGAAGAAGTGCGGAACGCGTGCCAGCCCCTTCCCGGTAGCTTGTGACTACTGGCGTTTGACGCAACGCCCAAGCCCCAATAAACTCCTTCGATGTCTCCCTCATCGCATCGCGCCGTCGAAGTGCCCAACCTAGAATCCGAGCGCCTAAGGCTTCGCGCCCACCGCCTCGAAGATTTTGTCCAGTGTGCCGCGATGTGGGCGGATCCCGAAGTCACTCGCTATATCGGAGGCAAACCTCATACAGAAGAAGAATCCTGGGCCAGATTGCTGCGCTACGCCGGACACTGGTGCCTGTCAGGTTTCGGTTATTGGGTCGTCGAAGAAAAATCCACCGGCAATTTCATAGGAGAAGTTGGCTTCGCGGACTCCAAACGCGATCTGCCCGCGCTCAGAGGCCTCCCGGAAATTGGCTGGGCCTTTACAACACAAGCGCGCGGAAAAGGTTACGCAACCGAAGCCGTCCGCGCTGCTCTCGCCTGGGGCGACACGCATTTCCCCTCGCCGCGCACCGCCTGCATCATCCATCCCGAAAATGTCGCTTCCATCCGCGTCGCGGAAAAATGTGCCTACCATGAATTCCAGCGCACCACATACAAGTCCCACCCCACAATCATGTTCGTCCGCGGCGGTCCAAACTAGGTCCCTTATGTGACTGTCAAGATTGACAATAGACCCTCCGTTTCGATTGGGGTACGTTCGAGTCCGGGAACGAGTGCCCGCCACAACAGGGCCGCGCCATACAACGTTTCTGCGAACGAAGGCTGCGAAATTTGGCGCGCGGTCGTTAATCTTCCCGGCGAATTACTCGGAGCCTTTCTCCATGCCATACCACTTCGATTTCGATTTGAACAACAAGATAATTCGGTGTCGTTTTGAAGGACTCATAACTGACGAATGCTTGAGAGAATTTTACAGGAGCGCCTCTAAATACGGTGCGCTCAATCCTACTTTCATCGGAATGTTGGATACCTCTGGCGTCACCGTGGTTAACTTTTCTGCTCAAACGATTCGTGAATTGGCTATGCAGCCACCAGCCTTCCCTGATCCCGAGATTCCGCGCATCATTATTGCCGGTTCACCTGAATTGTATGGGTTAGCCCGGATGTTTGATCTGTGGGGATCTGCAACACGTCCCAACCTGCACGTGGTCCGCACCGAGCGAGAAGCATTGGCGATCTTAGGCGTTCAAGATGTGCGATTCGCTGGCGACTCGCCGAGCCGGAATGGCTAAAGCCTATCGGAACACTCTCCGAAATCTTGCATCAACCGGTCACTTATATTACAACATGTTGTAATAACAGCGTGATAAACGTGCGATACTCCGCCTTCGTAAGTCATTCCTGGTGGAGTGGCCATGCTGCGATCGAACTTTTCTGGATGACGTCGTTTGTTGTTGCGACGGCAATGCTTGCCGGAGGATGTTCAAGTTCGCCGCGGCCGATTTCGGTAACGTTATCTCCTGCCACTGCGCAGGGCGATCGTTCAAGGCGACACTGCGGCGATCACCAGATCCGTAATGAATGACAAGTCTTCCAAAGGAATCCCGTGGGCCCGGCAGCTACCTCTCCGCAATCGTGAAGGCTGATTTTGACGGCGACGGGAAACTGGATGTCGCAGTGACAAATTCCATTGACAACTCAGTGACAATCCTCCTGGGGAATGGCGATGGGACATTTGGCGCACCAACTGCAATTCCGTTCGGGAATCAATCCGACGCAATCATTGCCGCAGATTTCAGCAACGATGGGAAACTGGACTTGGCCATCGCAAATTTTGCGGACGGGACAATCACGCTTCTCCTTGGGAACGGCGATGGCACGTTCACACCGGCATCCGCTTCGCCTTATGCGGTAGGACCGGCCGGCCCGTATCAACTCGCGTCGGCGGATTTCAACGGCGATGGCAAGCTCGATCTCGCGGTGACGAATCTGAATGGAAGCGGATCGGTATCAATCCTTCTCCAGCACTAGCAGACTGTTGGAATCATCGTCTGCGCGAAGAAACCTAGCTCAAATTCTTGCATCGATGTGCACCCGATGCCGCCTTGCGGCAACTCTTCCGCAATCCGATAAGAGGAAGAGTTGCCTTTGGCGCTAGAGCAAACCAACCTATGCATTGGTGCTACTCTCTCCCGCATGTACACCTGTATGTTCAGCGATGAGATGTCGATGCTGTCTGTTCAGCAGCCACGAAATACTGCATCCGGTCGAGATCATTAATGAGTCCGGGCCCGGTCGGGCGCCATCCCAGTCGTCGCTGGGTTTGCTCGCTCGAACCGATAAGGTCGCGACCAACGAACATCGCTATCCAGCCAAAATGCGCTGCTCCCTCCTCTCGGGATTTAGACACGACGGGTACTTTCAGGCCGCGGCCGATGGCCTCCGCGAGGTCCCGAAACGGCACTCCCTCTTCGGCGACCGCATGATACCTGGCCCCTGCTTCTTGCTTCTCGAGTGCCAACCTGTAAAGACGGGCAGCGTCCAGGACGTGCACGGCCGCCCAGCGGTTGAGTCCGTCGCCCACAAAAGCTGACACACTCTTTTCGCGAGCCACGGCGATTGCATAGGTAACCAGACCCTGCTTGATTGTGTTGTGAACTTGCGGAAGGCGCACCACCGACACGCGCACGCCGCGCTCCAGCAACTTCTCAGCCGTTGTTTCCGAAGCGCGGGGATACACGGGAGAAGGTGGGAGAGGGGCATCGTCCTCGGTAGGCATTCGGCCTTCCGCCACCGTCGCTAGCCCCGAAGTGACAAGTAGCGGCCGCTCGGATCCTTCCAGAGCCGAGCCGAGTGTTTCGATGGCGCACTTATCCACCTCGCAATTCTCAACGAAGTTCGAGAAGTCGTGGATGAACCCCGTGTGAATCACGCCGTCGGACATCGCTGCTCCGCTGCGCAGGCTTTTGAGGTCTTTAAGATCGCCGCGGTGCACCCGAGCGCCAGCCGCGAAAAGGGACTTGGCGCCCGCATCCGAGCGAGCCAGACCAATTACCTGATGCCCTCCGTCGATAAGTTCCCGGACGATGGCTGAACCAATAAATCCGGTTGCTCCTGTAAGAAAAATCTTCATAAATCGCTCCTTTGAGTCATGTATTGGAATACGAATTTATTGCGGGGCCTGACTTGCTGCTCGAACATATTCGGCAATCGAGTTGAGCGCAGCGATCGCATCCGGCGGCAGTTCGAGCGCTGCAGCGCCGAGGTTTTCTCGAAGATGGTTTATGGACGATGTGCCTGGGATCGTCAGAATGTTCGGAGACCGCTGAAGCAGCCAAGCGAGCGCGACCTGCATCGGAGTTGCTCCGAGCTTCGCCGCTACCCGATCGAGTTCCGAGGATTGTAGCGGCGTGAATCCTCCTAACGGGAAGAACGGCACATAAGCGACGCCTTGTTTCGCCAGAGCATCTACAAACGAATCGTCATTGCGGTGTGCCACATTGTAGAAATTCTGAACGCAAACGATCTCTGTGATTCTTTGACCTTCCTGAAATTGCCGGGGAGTGATATTGCTGAGGCCAATGTAACGAACCAGCCCCTGACGCTGCAACTCCGCGAGCACGGTCAAGGGTTCCTCAATGGATGCTTCCGCTGGTGCCAACATTCCTCCCACCCGAAGGTTGACAACGTCGAGTGCATCGACACCGAGATTCCGGAGATTGTCGTGAACGCCGAGTATTAGCTCTTTGCGCGAAAGCGCGGGGATCCATGATTTGTCATCACCCCGGCGGGAGCCCACTTTGGTTACGATGAACAGCCCGGCCGGATAAGGATGTAGAGCCTTCTTGATGATTTGATTAGTCACATGTGGGCCGTAGTAGTCGCTCGTGTCGATATGGTTCACGCCGGCGGCAATCGCCTCTCGCAAAACCGCGATCGCGCCGTCAGTTTCTCGTGGAGGTCCCCAAACTTCGGGACCGGCGAGTTGCATAGCGCCGTAACCCATCCGGTACAGGCTGGTCGAGCTGCGGTGAAGTGTGAAAGTGCCGCCAAGTTTCGTAGATTCCGTCATTTTGTCTTTTCCTCCCATCCCCGAGCCGCTTTTGTTAAACTGGAGACAGTCTCCGTATAATGAGATTACCGGAGACTGTCTCCGGTTGCAAGTTTTTTGCGATTTTCACAATGACCAAGGAACGTTCCTCGGATGCCCGAAAGCCCCGCGCGGACGCGCAGCGGAATCGCGAGCGCATTCTAGAGGTTGCCAAGCAAGCGTTCACCAGGTCGGGCGCTGATACCAGCTTGGACGACATCGCCAAAGAGGCCCGCGTTGGGCCGGGAACTCTGTATCGCCACTTCCCTACGCGCGGAGAACTTTTAAAGGCGGTCTACCGGAATCAATTGGAAAACCTAGCCAAAGCGGAGGAGAAGCTTGCTCAGACCATGCCTCCGGTCGAGGCGTTGCGGACGTGGTTATTGTTGTTCGTCGATGCCGTCGCAGCAAAACAAATCATCGCACCGGCGCTCAACACCTTGGTTGGAGACCACAAGAAGGTGTTCGAAGCTTCCTACGCTCAGATGCATGAAGCAATTCGCAGGCTAGTGAAACGCGCCGTCAAAAGCGGCGATATACGGAAGGACCTCGACCCTATCGATCTACTTCGCGCCCTTATTGGCGTCGCCAACATGGCGTCCAGCCCCAACTGGCAACAAAGCGCTAGGAGGCTGGTGGATATCCTCATCGCCGGCTCGCGGCCCCTTAAATAGGCCAGGATCTGACTTCCGGCGGGCTGTCCACACACACAGATCCTTGAATTTCAGCATACAGCGTGCTAGGTTTCCCCGTGATCATTACCAAAAAAGTTGGCAAACAGCATTCAGAGCGAAATGTGAACGCGGCCATATTTGCCGCCACCGGCCGCCAATCAGGCCCCCTCCGCGGCTATCCTCATCTCTGGGCAATTCCTAACCGGGAACCAGCGACGCGAGGGATCTTCTTTGCGCTTTCTAATCGCGAACTTTCAATCGCCTGCAACGCCTCGATTCCCGGCAAAATCACTCCGCAAAATTCCAAAAATTCAGTGAATATTTACAAGTGGTCTACAGAATCCGAAGTAAGTTACAGAAAACATTCACCGGAAAAATTTCTAACCGGGGCCGGAACACGATTTAGGATGACCGCTATTCCGCCCTTACTCCATCCAAAAGAGGACGAATGCCTCAACAGAAAATGAACTCTGAAGCGGCAGAAAGCCCGTCGGCGCGGCAAGCCGAAAGCACCGGGTTCGTTTACATCGCCGCGGTCATCGCCGCTCTGGGCGGCCTCCTCTTTGGATACGACACAGGTGTAATTTCCGGGGCGCTCATTTTCATCCAGAAAAGTTTTGCGCTCACCACCTTCCATCAGGAATTGGTCGTGAGCGTCGTTCTGGTGGGCGCAGCCGTCGGCTCCCTTGGCGGAGGCAATCTCGCCGACCACATCGGCCGCAAAACAAACCTTCTGATCACATCAATAATTTTTATCCTCGGCGCAATTATCTGCGCCGCCGCCAACTCTGAAGTCGCCCTTATCTTCGGACGCACCATCGTCGGACTTGGGATTGGACTGGCCAGTTCCACTGTCCCTCTTTACATTTCTGAAGTATCGCCCGCGAAAGCGCGCGGGTGGCAAGTTTCCCTCTTCCAACTCGCCATTACTATCGGCATCTTGGCCGCCTACCTCGTGGACTATGCCTTCGCTCAATCCGAGCAATGGCGCTGGATGCTGGGCCTCGCCGTGGTTCCTGGAGCAATCCTGGGACTCGGAATGTTATACATGCCCGAAACGCCGCGCTGGCTGGTAAAAAATGGCCAGCCTGATAAAGCGCGCGGAGTGTTGAAAAAAATTCGCGGCACGCAAAATGTGGAAGCCGAATTCCAGGAAATTCAGGGCACCTTGTCTGAAACGGACGAACACGGCCAATGGTCCGACTTACTCAAAGCCTCCATCCGTCCCGCATTGATCGTCGGAATCGGCCTCGCCATATTTCAGCAAGTCACCGGAATCAACACCGTCATTTACTATGCCCCGCAAATAATTCGCTCGGCGGGCATCTCCTCGGCCTCCGGCGCGATTCTCGCCACCGCCGGAATCGGCTTGGTAAACGTAATCATGACCCTGGTATCCATGTGGCTCATCGACCGCGCCGGAAGACGCCCGCTCCTGCTGACTGGAATCGCTGGCATGATAATTTCTCTCGGCGTCCTGGGTTTTATCTTCCGCGCGTCAGCCAGCCAGCACGACGCCGCTTTCGGCCAACTTGCAGTAATAACCTTAATGGCCTACGTCGCCTGCTTCGCCATAAGCCTCGGCCCAATTTTCTGGCTAATCATCGCCGAAATTTATCCGCTGAAAACCAGAGGCCTGGCCGAAGGAACCGCCGCCTCTTCAAACTGGGCCGCAAATTTTGTGGTCTCTCTAACTTTTCTAACCTTGCTCGACAAATTCGGCCCCACACCGACCTTCTGGCTCTACGCGCTACTTGCCGTCGCCGCGTGGATCTTCTCCTATTACCTAGTGCCCGAAACCAAAGGCCGCACGCTGGAAGAAATCGAATCCTTTTGGCGTAAGCGCCAACTCCTAAAAAAATAAGGAAAGAGTTTCAGATCTGTTGCTTGCGGACAGATTTAAGGAAGCGACTTTATGGTGACTTTGGGAAGTAAGTTTTCCACGTCAGTGAGCGAAATGCGTCCTTCTAACTCTGCGACGCAGTTTGCCGCGCCGCAAGCTGTGGCAAACCTCAGCGCATCTTCGCTTTTCAATCCTTGCAGCGCTGCATACGCAAATCCGGCGAACGTAGTGTCGCCGCATCCCACGGTTGAAATCGCTCTTAACTTAGGCGGTTGCGCAAACCACGCCGGGCAATCTTTACTTTCGAGCCATACCAAGCCTTCCGCGCCCATCGTGATCGCCACGCTTCTGGCTCCACGTGAAATTATTTCCCGGGCGGCAACGGCAACAGCTTGCGCGTTAGGCAACGCGCGACCCAGCAGAACTTCAACTTCTTTGCGGTTGGGCTTTACGAAATCTGGCTCGGCCGCTATTCCCTCGTTCAACGCCTTCCCACTTGTGTCCAGAAACACCTTGGAGCCGGCTTTCCTTGCAACATCGATCAACTGCGCATAAAAATCCGCCGGCAAACCCGGAGGCAAACTCCCCGGAATGGCAACCAAAGCGCCTTTCCAGCTACCACTTAAATTTTGCGTGAACAGCCGAAGAAATTCTGTCTGCTCATCGCCGGTAATTTGCCCGCCGGGTTCCAACACTTCCGTTATTCTTCCCGAATCTTCGATCACCTCCAGGTTCACACGTGTCGCAGACGCCGTTCGGATCGGGCTCACCTCAATAGTAAGTTTGCGCAATTCTGCTTCGACCTGTTCGCCGATTGCCCCGCCAAGAAACCCGATCCAGCTGGCTTCGACTCCCAGGGCCCGTGCTGCCATAGCCACATGCGCCGCTTTCCCGCCCGACATGGCAAGCGAACTCCGCGCGCGGTTTACTTCGCCCGGAATAAGCGCATCAAGGTAAACGCGCCGGTCCACTGCCGGGTTAGCGCTAACGCACAGGATCTTCGAAGGAACCATAACCTCTTGTCCCGACACGTCATTTGTGTCAAGCTACTATAGCTAAAAATAATAACTAAAAGAAATGAATCGAAACCCCGGCGAAAAAGGGTAAGTCCCAGCGTGTTGAGCGAAGAACGCCGACGAAAGATCTCCGAGCTGGTCCAGCGCGACGGCCGCGTGGTCGTCACCGACCTGGCCCGCCGCTTCTCCACATCCCTTATTACTATCCGTAAAGATCTGGAACATCTGCATGAGCAGGGCCGCTTGCAGCGCGCTCACGGAGGCGCGCTACCGGTTGACAATGCAGCACTGCGCGATCCGTCTCTGCACGAGAAGGAACGGCTGCACCGCAAAGAAAAACTGCGCATTGCCGAAGCAGCCGCACACCTCATAAAACCTGGACAAGTGATCATTTTCGACTCCGGAACCACCAGCACAGCCGTGGCCCGCGCCACAAAAAACATGCGCGATTTAACGGTCATCACCAATGCAGTGAATATAGCAGCAGAACTCGCCGGGACTGAAATCGAAGTCATCCTGACCGGTGGCGTGCTGCGGAAAAATTCGTTCTCGCTGGTAGGGCCGCTCGCTGAGGATTCGCTGAAACACGTGAGCGCAGATCTTCTTTTTCTGGCGGTAGATGGATTCGATGTCAGCTACGGTTTAACCACGCCCAATATTTTAGAAGCCAGAGTGAACCGCGTGATGATGGAAAGCGCCAAAGCGACTGTCGTGGTTTGTGATTCGAGCAAATTCGGACGTCGAAGCCTTTCGCTGATTGCTCCGACTTCCGCGGTGCATCACACGATTACAGATAAAAAGATTTCGTCGCGAGATTTGCGCGGCCTTCGCGAAGCCGGAATAAAAACCATTATCGTTTAAACAAATTCCTGGAGGCTTGTTTGACCTTTTCTGGTTCAACCGAGGGCGTGCACACGATTGCCGAAATCCTGTCGGAGCCCCAGACCTGGACGCAATGCCTGTCTGAACTCCTGGATAGCGGCCAACTTGCTAAGATCAACGAAAAACTGAATAAGAATGTTGCATGGATTTTTGTGGGATGCGGTTCCAGTTTTTATCTCGCGCAAATTGCGGCTTCCAGTTGGTCTATATTGACTGGAATCCCCGCGCGCGCCATTCCCGCGTCGGAAATTCTGCTGTTTCCTGAGCTCTTTCCAGCTCCCTGCCAACCCGTGTTTATTTCCCGCTCCGGACGCACGTCGGAGATTGTTGAAGCTGCGCAGTACGCTGAAGGTGATCTTGGAATTCAGAGTTTGGCCATCACTTGCGGAACCGGAACTCCGATGGAGGAAATTTGCTCGAGCGTAATTCGCCTTTCCACCGCGGATGAGAAAAGCACCGTGATGACGCGTTCCTTCACCTCGATGCTTCTAGCACTGCAGGCGCTGGCTGCAAACCGCGCTAGCAATAAAAGCTTTCTGGCAAGCTTGCGCACGCTTCCAGGACAAGTTGCGCCGGGACTGGATGGCATGCAAGCCACCGTTCGTTCCCTGGTCGATAAACGGACATACGCCGATTATGTGTTTCTGGGGCAAGGTCCCTTCTTCGGCGTAGCGCAGGAATCCATGTTGAAAGTGAAAGAGATGTCATGCTCTTATGCTCAGGCGTTTCACACTCTGGAATTTCGGCACGGGCCCAAAGCTATTGTAAGCCCCGAAACTCTGCTGACGTTTTTTCTGAGCGAAAGTGGGTTGGCTGACGAGATCTCGGTTCTACAGGAGATGAAGGAACTGGGCGCAACAACGTTTGTAATTTCCAATTCGAGCAATGCCGTCATCCGCGCTTCAGCGGACTATTCGATTGAATCATCGCTGGACGTTTCGGAAGTGGCCCGTCCAGCGGCCGCCGTGATCGCCGGCCAGTTCCTCGGTTTTTATACCGGGATACGTAAAGGCTTTAATCCGGACCGGCCGCGCAACCTGTCACGCGTAGTGATGCTCGATGGCAGGGATGGAGGTTCGCATCGTGCCACGACCTGATGTCTGCGTGGTGGGCGAGATCAATCCGGATTTAATCCTCTATGGCCTTCCGAAAGAAATAAAACCCGAGCAGGAAACTTTAGTCGAAGGACTTCGGCTCACCTTGGGAAGTTCCTCCGCGATTTTCGCACATAATCTTGCCGTGCTTGGCACCCACGTAGGAATGGTTTCGAAAATTGGCGACGATGCCTTCGGAAAGATGGCGCTCGGATGGTTGGAAGCCGCAGGCGTCGATGTAGGGCAGGTGTCGGTGGCGAAAACTAGCGGGACGGGACTCTCCGTAATTCTGGCTCACTCGCATGAGCGCTTCATTCTTACCTATCCAGGTACGATGTTTGAACTGGCTTACGCGGATCTCGATTTTGATTACATTCTTTCCGCGCGCCATCTGCACCTTTCGTCGTTTTTTCTGCACCGAGCGCTTCGTCCGCAAATCTCGGAATTATTTCGCGGTGCAAAAGAGAAGGGCCTTACGACCTCTCTGGATACCAACGATGATCCGGAAGACCGCTGGGGCGATGATTTGCAGAAAGTTCTGAAATTCGTGGACATTTTCTTCCCGAATGAACGAGAAGCAAAGAAAATTGCGCGCACGGAAGATTTGACGCAAGCGATTGCAAAACTCTCACAGACCGTCCCCCTGGTGGTTGTGAAGTTAGGCTCTCAGGGAGCTCTGGCGCAGAAAGGCTCGAAAGAATGGCGGGCTCCGCAGTTGCAAGTGAATGCAATAGATGTAGTCGGCGCCGGCGATAGCTTCGACGCCGGTTTTATACACCGCTTCCTTCACGGAGCGGATATTGAAGAATGTCTGAACTTCGCAAATATCGCGGGAGCCTTTTCCACCACACGCCGAGGCGGCACTGAAGCTTTCCGCAATCGTGAGGAAGTCACACGCTTCTTTCGGGATCAATCCGGACGCAAGTAAATACCTACTAGCCGTCTCAACAGCTATTGTTTGGTCGCTTCCAGAAGTAGGTTATCGGTAAAATCAACCTTGAGTCTTGCGCCGGGGGCCGTAACGATTCCGTAGTCCTTATTATTCACATAATCGAGCACGTGGTATTTCCCCGGTTCCAGGCCTCTCAGCTCCAGTTCTCCTGACCAATTTTGCGGGGCATTCTTTTTTGAATCGTTGGCAGGCGCAAAAAACGCGTAGTACATCGCGCCATCTTTCTCGATGGCATAAGCCTCCGGCACATCGTAGCCATACACGTATAAGTCTTTGAACGTGCCGCGCGAGAGCATTTCCTTGTTGTA
>Ga0070765_100000293_pt1 | contig 30012 bp, 15 predicted proteins | sample HubBroMetageWFT5_FD_71516 | JGI IMG/M metagenome (GOLD analysis project Ga0070765, IMG submission 71516) | Warmed and freeze-thawed soil microbial communities from the Hubbard Brook experimental Forest, New Hampshire - Hubbard Brook CCASE Soil... | ecosystem: Environmental > Terrestrial > Soil...
GTGCCGTTCATCGTGTAGTCCTGGTCGATCCAACAGGTTAGTACCCCCGTGTCCCCCCAAATGCGTTCCTCCGCATCTCGAAGTTGCGTCCCGACATCAGTCACGGCGGTTACCACTTCGCGAAGGTAATTGTCTACGTCGCCTCTGCCGCGCAGCCAGCGTTGCGAGATCTCGTCGACGCTCTGGACGTCCCCCGATAACATCTCCATCATCCGATCAGCATCCAAGGCGTCCAGCGCCGCAAAGAAGTCGGCTGCGACATTTCTCAGCTCGTCTGGCATCAAACGGGTCCTCCATGGTGGTCGGCTGCCGAGCCAACCGAAGCAGATCATATTCGACGGCCCCTGGAGGGGACGTATCAGGGCGGACGAGGTTGCCCACGGTTAGTGCCCCGCGGTGGCTGTGGCGCGGCGGTGACAACTCGTCCGGCCGAACTGAGGCGCTAGGTTCGTTCCAGAGGATCTAGTCGGGATCGCGCGTGAATGACGGCTTTGACAGTGTGGACTGAGCGGTGCTCCCGTCCCTTGATATCCCCCAGGCGTTGGTTGTGCTGCACTGCCAATGAGGGCACATCCGGCGAGCGCCCAACAGGGGAGATGACGACGCACAAGCGAGCGCACATGAGCGTACCACCTGGGTTAACTAAGGTTGCAGCGGCACCAGGTCCGCGACCGGAGTAGCGACTGGTCGTGTGTCCAAACGCGCGTGATAGGCGACGAGGATGTCGCGCTGCGTGAGCCATCCAAGGAGCGTGGAGCCTCTCGGCTCCAGGACCGGCAGGGCCGCGGTGCCCTGCTGCACCAAACTCGAGAGCGCAGTGTCCAAAGGCGCATCGGTGGGAACGCCGCTTGCCAGCGTGGCCAGGTCGCCGGCTCTGACATCAAGCATGGCTTCACCCAGCGCGGTTTCGACGTCTTCGGCGGTCACCACGCCGCGATAGCATCCGTCGACATCGACAACCGGGAGCGCCGCCACATCACGACGCGCGAAACGGCCCACCATGTCGTCGAGTGAGGCGGTCGCCAGCAGTGGCGTTGGCACCGGCTGCATCGCATCGCGGACCCGCAGGTCGCGCATGAGGTTTGCGCTTCGGGACCGAAGAATGTCGATTCCCCGGCGACGCAATTTGAGGGTGTAGATGGTGTCCCTGGTGAGCAGGCTGCTCAGCCCTGCGGCGGCGACGACGGCAACCATCAAGGGCAGGATGATCGTGTAGTCGCCGGTGAGCTCGAAGATGATGATCACGGCTGTGATCGGCGCCCGAGCGGCGCCGGCGAACACTGCCCCCATGCCAACCAGTCCATAGGCACCGGCGGGCGCCACCGCGCCGTGGAACAGCATCTGGGCGACAAGACCGAAGGCCGTACCGAGCATCGCTCCCATGAAAAGTGACGGCGCGAAGACGCCGCCGCATCCCCCAATACCGATCGTCAGACTGGTGGCGAGCATCTTGCCGACAAGCAACAGCAGAAGAAGCCCGAGAACGATCTGTCCGGCAACGGCGTTCTGCAGCACGGGATAACCGACGCCGTAGAGCTCGGGAAGCGCCAGCAAGAGGAGCCCCAGCAGCACGCCCCCAGCCACCGGACGCAGCCATTCAGGCCCGTGCCACACGCGATCCAGAAGGTCCTCGGTACCGTAGAGAACCCGGATGAAAACGAGTCCCGCAAGGCCGCCGAGCACGCCGAGGATGGCGTAGAGGCCGAACTCCCACGTGGAGACGATGTGGAAGGCCGGCAGCGTGAGAAACGCCTGATTGCCAAAAGCTGCCCGGCCGATGACGTTCGCGACCACTGACGCGAGGACCACGGCGCCGAAGGCATCCACCGCGAAATCCTGAAGGATCAGCTCGAGCGCGAAGAACACTCCCGCAATCGGCGCGTTGAACGTGGCCGAGATGCCGGCGGCCGTCCCGCAGGCGACGAGTAATCGCAGCCGACTTTCCGAGACGTGCAGCGCTTGGCCGATCGATGAGCCGAGCGCCGACCCGATCTGGACGATCGGCCCTTCGCGGCCCACTGACCCGCCGGCGCCGATGCAGATCGCCGAGGCGAGCGACTTGACGACAGCAACTTGAGGACGGATCTTCCCGCCCCGCTCGGCGACGGCAAGCATGACCTCGGGGACGCCGTGGCCCCGGGCCTCCGGAGCGAACAGCTGGATGAGCGGACCATAGATGAGGCCGCCGATGACCGGGGCGAGGATGACGAAGTAGATGCCCAGCCAGGGCAGGTTGGGATTGACCGCGTGTCCGGCGGCACTGTAGTCGCTGTGACCTGTGAAAAGCAGGGTGAACCAGCGGATGAGGTCACGAAACACGATCGCTCCCAGTCCACCGCCCGCTCCCACGACCAAGGCGATCGCGATGATCCCGCTCTGCGTGCCCCGGATCCAGTCGAGCACTCGCCGGTGGAGATCCGAGGGAATGTGGATTCGGCTAGTGGTCGAGCTCACTCCTCGTCGCCACTGAGGCCGGCAAAGATCGCGGCCAGGACACGAGCGATGTTGGTCCAGCGGAATCCCGACGGGTCGAGCGAGCCATGCAGCGTGAGCCCGTCGCCGAGCGCGAGGAGGACCGAGGCGAAGGCATTGGCAGGAATGTCATCGATCTCACCGGCTGAGACAGCCTCCTCGATCCACCCGCGCAACGTGGCTCTGCGGCGTCCGACCGCGGATACCATCCGCTCACGGATTGCCGGCTCGGTGAGGATGGCAGCCCAGAGATCCGAACGCACCTGGACTCGCGCCTGGTCGGTGCCGCGTTCGCACATCTCGCGAGCAAAGCTGCGCAGCCGCTCAACATTGGAGATGTTGCGCTGTGCGAGGCGCTCGAGCCGTCCATCGAGGTCAGCGGCGTCTTCCTCGAGGAGGGTGATGAGCAGGTCCTGCTTGGACGAGAAGTACCCGTAGAACGCCCCCTTGCTCACCTCGGCCTCTTCGCAGATGTCGTCGACGGTGAGCTCGCTGTAGCCCATGCGCCCAGCACACCGCCAGGCTGCGTCGATGAGCAACTGACGGCGTTCTAGGCGGGCGCCTTCCGAGATACGGGGCATGTCGATATGCTACCATGCATAAAACCGACGCGTTGGTTTTTATCAGCAACCCAAGCCTCCCTCCCAAGAGCGGGTGGTGCTGCGCCACCCGCTCCCCCCGGCTCCTCTGCGGGTGGAAACCCCGACGTCGCATAGGGTGATTTTCTAGGGATTTCCCTCTATCCACGCGGACGTGGACCGCCCAGCGTTGCCATCATGGCGCAGCGACACGCGACCGAATTCCTCGCCGAGTGTTTCTGGCCGGGGGTTCACGAGTCTGATCTTCACGCGTTGGATCAGCGCGCGTCTGAGTGTGCGGCAGAGCTGTCCATGGACAGCGACCGAGTCGAGTACCTGGGGTCGCTGCTCATGCGACAGGACGAGGTGGTGCTGTGCCGTTTCGCCGGTTCGGAAGAGGCGGTGCGCCGTGTGGCCGAGCGAGCGGCGGTCCCTTTCGAACGGATCCTGGAAGCAGCCACGTCGCCTTGGAAGAGCGCACCCCAATAACAGGAGGAAGACCGTGGTGAAGGTACGGCTTGCAAGAACAATCTCAGCGGTCGCGCTTGGTGTCGCGCTCGCAGGATGCAGCGTCACTTTCTCCTCGGGCAGCTTCATCATCGCGTTGCGCAGCCACGACATCGCACCTGCGCCCGGTCCCGGGAGGCTGAATCATGGCTGACGTCTCCGGGCCGCCGGCTGTCCCGAAGCCGCCCGCCGCCGTGTCGTCACCACCTCCACCACCCCCGCCTGGCGTGGCCCGCCGTCACCGCCCCAGCCGCCGCCGCAGCGCCATCGCCATGGCGGCGAGCGCAGTCCTTGTGGTCGGGGCGGTAACGGCGGTGCTGCTGGTCGCCCGACCCGGAGCGGGCCCCACGGCCACGGCGAGCCCGCCGCGACAGGCGCGCTCGCAGCAGGGCATCAGAACGGAGGACCAGCTCCTCACCTCCATCCGCACGCAGGGTCTGACCCCGCAGCGGGCAGAGGAGGAGTTCGCCCTCGACGTGGGGCCGCTCCCGGGGGTGTCGGTGGCCGGCATCAAGCCCGATGGAGCCTTCGACGGGACCCCGGCTGTCGAGGATCTCCTGTCAGAGTGGGGCAGCCTCACCAGCACGCAGCGGGCTGCGGCAACGAGGCTACTGACGGCGTCGGTGGCCCTACCCGGGCCCTCGTCGGAGTCTCAGTCTCCGTCGTCGGCAACGCCGAGCACGGTCACCGGGCTTCAGCTGATGGGCTCCCTCTCAGGAGCGACACAGGCGTGCCACTCGGGCATCCAGCTCACGGCGCAGACGTACAGCCAGCAGGCCTTCGACTACGTTGCGCTGATCGGCGACGCTCTGACCACCGAGGCCGCTGACACCATGACCCCCGTCCCCCAATTCACCGTTTGCCTCCATCTCGAGCCTCCCGCAGACCCAGGCCTTTACGCCGAGGCGGTCCTCTACTCCCCCGGATACAGCCGGCAGCCGGGCGGCTGCGAGATCAACGTCTACAACACGAAGTTCGAGGGTTTGGACGGCAACACCACCGCTGGGATCCTGGCCCACGAGGCATTCCACTGCTTCCAGGAGCGCCTCGCCGAGACGGTTGAGACTTTCAACGGCGTCAGCCGCTGGATCAAAGAGGGCGAAGCCACCTGGGTGATGGAGCAGCTCCACCCTGGCTCCTCGGCGCCGCTTGCGGCCTGGCCCCAGTACGCAAAGACCCCGCTGCTCAACTACGCCAACCGCGACTACGACGGGATGGGAGTCTTCGGCCACGAGGGGGATGTCGAGGGCGACCAGTCGAAGGTCTGGCTGCAGCTCCTCCCCGTTTTCGCAGCGGGCGAGCACCATCAGGACGGGACTGCGCTCGGCGTGCTCATGGGCGCCCTCAGTGACCGATACTTCAGCTTCTGGGGGGCCAGCTACTTCGAGGACCAGGCACACGCGGACTGGCACATGGGAGGGCCGGGTCCGCTGCCGATCCAGGCCCCACCTCCGCAGAGCGTGACAATCGCCAACGGCGACAACCAGTTCATCGGCAACGTTGGCCCCTACCTGGCCCAGTACGTGAAGATCGGCGGGACCGCCGACATCCTGACCGTGACCCTCGCATCGGGGTACGGCGAGCTGCACGACGAGGGCTACGGCGTGGAGCAGACCCTCGACAACGTCGCTCCCGTGGCCCTGTGCCTGAAGATCGGTGGCTGTAGGTGCCCGGATGGGAGCCCCGGCGCATCCGAGCACACCATCCCCGCCAAGAGCCCCGTCTATGTGGGCATGGACGGAGGCAGCTTTTCCCTGGTTGCGGCCGCCGCCGGAGAGTCTCTGGACAAGTACTGCCAGAAGCCGGACCAGCCGCTGCCACCGGGTTCGGGGTCATCCCCTGGAGAGGGTGGGGCTCAGGCTCAGGGTGGCGGCGGGGAGACCGAGACCCCGCCCCCGCCCGCCGCGCACTCATCCGGGGATCCGCACCTCCTCACCTTCGACGGCCACTCGTACGACATGCAGGCAGCCGGTGAGTTCACTCTCGTGAAATCGACGGTCGACGACCTCCTGATCCAGACCCGGACAGTGCCGCTGCCAGGGCCGCATCCCGTGGTGGCCGTCAATGCGGCGGTCGCAGCCGTGATGAGTGGGCACCGTGTGACCCTGCAGCTCGAGAACGGGCTCCTCGTGGCCCGCATCGACGGGGTCGTCGACAGCTACGAAGAGACCGAAGTCGGGCTGGGCTCAGTGCAGCGTCTCGGCACCGAGACTGGCGCCGCCTATCTGGTTGAATGGCCGGACAGCACAACCATGACGGTCGACCAGATGGGTAGCGTGGGCCTCGACGTCACGATCACAGCGCCTGCCGACCGGGCCGGCAAACTAGTCGGACTGCTAGGCACCGACGGCGGAACGTCGACCGGCGACTTGGTGACCTCGGACGGCACCGACCTGGGCTCTTCGCCGTCGGCGCAGACAATCGATGGCCAGTACGCCGACTCGTGGCGGATAACCCAGGCAAACTCGCTGTTCGACTACGCGCCAGGGCAAACGTCCGCCACCTTCACCGATCGCTCGTTTCCATCCAGCTATGTCGATTCCACCACCATCCAGGGCGCCTCCCAGGCGACCCAGGAGTGCGAGGCTGACGGCATCACCGAGCGTCAGTTGCTGGCGGACTGCGTGGTGGACGCCTCGTCCAGCCCTGACCACGCCGTGCTCAGCCACTACGCACAGGCCCAGGTGGTGGCGACCGTCGAGTTCGACCTCGCCCATGACCTGCCGCCCGGCGCCCCGGTTTCCTCATCCACCGCCCCGCCGGGCGGCACCCCAACCTCCGGCGCGAGTGCGACTCTAGGCTCGAACCCTCAGGGCACCCTCATCGACACTGGAAACCTGGCTGACCCCTCCGAAGAACAGACTTTCTCCTTCACGGCCGACGCCGGCGCCGTCATCTGGATGGGCGAGCCGCTCACCTGCGATCCCGGCGACATCACCATGACGCTGACCGACCCACAGGGAAGGACTCTGATTCCTGACGAGTACGCCGGGCTATCCGACTCCGCTCAGGATCGGCAGTTCAGCCCATGCTATCTGGGCGATCGATTCACCGCGACCACAACAGGCAGCTACCACCTGACGGCGAACGTCGACCACCAGTTCAGTGGCACGTACAGCGTGCCGATCACCTTCGAACGCGGCGACGTCTTCCGACAGGCTGCCTACGGCCAGACGCTTTCCGGAGACATTCCCGACTTCGGATCGCACGATGTGTACACGTTCACTGCCGACGGCGGTGACCTTGTGCAGATCAAAGGACCCGGCTGCAGCTTCACCCCAGGCAGCGCGGGGGCCGACGGAAGCACGGGAGTGGGCAACGTCCTGATCTTCGACACGGCCGGACATCGCCAGGGGAGCATGGACTGCGGCATCGAGGGCAACACCGGGTGGTGGCAGGTCCCCCCAATCGGCAGCACGCCCTTCCCCGGCCTGGCGGGCACTCCTGCCCCCGCCGTCGCCACCTATGAGCTGGTGGTGAACGGGCTGGACAACGGGCCTTTCTCGTACACCTTCACCCTGCAGAAGGGGACCTGCCCCATCGCCGGAGGCTGCGGGTAGCGGCAGACGCACACTCCGGGGTCTAAAGGTCACGGCCATGCCTGCCGCAGCCCCATCTTGCCCCTGACCGTGGGAGTACGACACTGACAAGCTTTGACCCGATCTCGTCACCGCGAAATCGACATCCCGTCGCTCATTGCCCAACGCGACTCCAGGAGCCTTCGAGGATGGCTTCCCGGTCACCACACGGGTCGTTGCCCGCGGGGTGCAGCGTCAGCGTCTTGCCGTCGCCCCCGATCGAGGCCGTCCAGGTGAAGACTGGGTCGGTATCACCGCAAAATCCACCGTTGTTGGAGTTTGGAAACGGGGGATATTCGATGGTGGGGCGCATCTCTAGAGTTGTGGCCGCTGGGTAGCCGACATCGAAGAGCAGCATTCCTCCATGCGGATCGAGCAATTTCCATCCGACTGAGCCGATTGTCAGGTGCCAGATGCCTGGAGGCGGTGGCATATCTGAGGTCGCCTTCTTCACGTCGTCGGGCGTGACAGTCCGCGTCCATGTGCCAGCCAGACCGGCAGGCGGACTCGGAGATGCGGCGACCACTGCGTTGACAGTACTCGTCGCCTGTTGACCGCTCACGGTAATCACGCGCACCGTGAAGGAATGTTTCCCTGGCGTCAGGAATGAGGTTACGAGCCAGTTGCCGTCGTCGCCGTAGAAGTAAGGCGCCACGTTCTCAACCCACCCCAGTCGGCCGTCGATGAGGAAATCGACCTCCGAGACCTGAGCTGGGGGCACGCTGGGCATGGCCTCCCAGTGGATCCGGAGGGGCAGGCTCGACATCCCGGCGAGCGTTGAGGTGACCACGACGGGTGTCGGGGAGGCTGTGGAGGTGTGCGCTGGCGACGCGCTCGACGAGCATCCTGTCGCAAACAGCAGGATTGCGGCCACACCAAGCAGCAAGCTCGGTCCTGGGGCTCGGGGTCCTCGGCGGTATGTCGTCGCGGACAAATGGTTAGCAGCCCGGCTATGTGGGCGCACGAGACGATGCCTTTTAGCACCATGCCAGCACCTCATGATTCTCACACGCGTATCACGCGCCCGCAGGCTTACGTTCGGCCCGCGAAAATCGACAGTGACCCGCCTCCGAAGAGGTTCAAAGCGTAGACCGTGTCGGTATCCGGGTTGACCGCTATGCCATTCGGCTGTGAGCCGACCGCCTGCTCGCGCGCCGGCGTTTGGCATCCGGAGGTGATCGTGGCGTTGCAGGTGGCGCCATCGACCTCCGAGACCCCGGCGCTCGAGAAGTCGGTGATGTAGACGGTGTCTGACTTCGCGTCGATGGCAAGCAGCAGAGGCGATCGCCCGATAGCGACCATGGGATGGTGTGACGTGCAGCCGGTCGTTGTCGATCCATTGCACGTGGCAGCATCGATCACCGACACGGTCCCAGGCGAGTCGCCGTTGAAGTTGTTGGCGACATAGACCGTATTGGTGTCGTCATTCACAGCGACACCGACCGGACCGAGCCCCACCGTCACCGTCGCCGCGATCTGTCCGCAGCCGGTGTGGTCAGTTCCGTCGCACGTCGCCCCATTGATGACGTCAACCGTGTCACCCGATGCGAACGGATTCCCCACACTCGGGGCGTAGACGGTGTCGGTCTTGGCGCTCACCGCGATGTCCAGGGTGTTGACACCGACGGTAATCAATGCGGGAGTCTGGCCGCACCCCGAGCTATCAGCGGCACTGCAGGTCGCGGCGTTGACGACGGCAATCTCGTTTCCACTGGCGCCAAAGGGGATGTAGAGCGACTTGGTGGCGGGGTTGAGGACAGGAGAGCCCGGGTACTGACCGACGATCAGTGTCGGCGCGTGCGCCGAGCAGCCGGCGCTATTTGCGGCGTTGCACGCCACGATGTTGATCGCCGACACCGTGTCGGAATAGGGATCCGACGCGTACAGCGTGTGCGTGTGGGAATCGATCGAGCCGACGTTGGCCTGGGGGTCAGCCATGGGAATTTCTGCAATCGGCGCGCAACCGGCATGGTGCTTGGCGTCGCAGGTGGCACCATTGATCACGTCGATGTCGGGTTGAGTGAGACTACCCGCGTAGATGGTGTTGGTGGAAGGATCAACGGAAGCCAGGTAGTCGGCGTTCGGAACACGGGGAGCCGGGACTCGACAGGCCGTCGTGGTGATGGCGTTGCAGCTGCTGAGCGTCACCACCGAGACGCGGTTCTCACCGCCTACGTTGACGAGATATGCGCTGTCGTCCTGTGGGAGGAGCGCGAAAGCGTTCGGGAAGCCAGTGTAGCCGGGGTTGTGATTGGATCCGGCCTGAGCGGCAGGAGGCGCCTTTCGGCACCCGGCAGTCGTGGAACCCCGGCAATGTCGGGTGTCGATGGCCGAGAGGGTATCGTCGTTCTGGTTGAGCGCGAACACGGTATGCAGCGAGTCGTCAGCAGCCACGTACGCGGTGCCGGCGCCGGTGCTGGCCACGGGTGGTGTTTTCCTGCAACCGGCGGTCATCGTTGCGTTGCAGCGGGCGCCGTCGATAACCGACACAGTACCGTCGTTGTAGTTCGCCACGTAAACGGTGTTCGTGGCCTGATCGACAGAGGCCCAATAGGGATCGGAGCCCACCGTGACCGTTGGCGGTGCCACGCCACAGCCTGAACCCGTCGTGCCGTTGCACGCGGCCCCGTTGATCACCGACACGGTGTTGCCGTTGCCCGTCCCGACGTTCGCGGCGTAGACGGTATCCGTGGCGGTGTCCACATCCACCGCGTCAGGGCCCAGGCTGTCGGCGATCTCCCTGACCGGTTGACCGCAGCCTGTGATGGTAAGGGCATTGCACCTCGCGGCGTTGATCACGACGATGTCGCCCACAGGCCCGAGGCTGGCCACGTAGAGGGTGCGCGTCTTCGGGTTGAACGCCCCGGCGACAAGAAACCCGCCGATGGCGATCGTGGCCAGGGAATGGCCGCAGCCGCTGGTGACCAGAGCATTGCAGTGAGCTCCATCGACCACTGAGACAGTTCCGGTGCCGTTCTCGACGTAGATGGTGTCTGTGCTCACGTCAAGAGTGGCTGCCAGGGGCGTATTTCCGACCCGAGCCCTGGCAACAACGCGACAATCCGATACGTCGCCGGGGTTGCAGTGCGACGTCCCGATGACGTCCACGACGTGGCTGACCGATGACGTGGCGCAGTAGCTGGTGGGGCACTGGATCGGCACGTAGAGGGTGCTGGTTGCCGGATTGGCGATCGGGACCCCGGGGCTGCCACCAATCTCAATTGACCCGCGTTGGATTGAGATCGTGCTTGCGTGGCTGGACGTCGTCTGCGCGATCGCCACGACGGGAGCTGCCGAGCCAATCGCGAGGAGCAGCATGCCGATGACTGCTCCGGGAGCGAACCTATCTCTCGTCGACCACATGTGACCACCCCCAGTGCTGCTCGACCATATCCCCAGGCCCAACACGACGGACGCTCCAGCGACCGCCATGCGGGCATCAAGGAGTCAGGCGTTCAATCGAGGTGAACGAATGTTCAGTCGCGCAAGGCCGTGCCGGTGGACACTTGCCAGGGGATGGCTACTCGAGGGTCAGGGGTATACACGCATACCGTTCCGGTGTGGATCGTCGCCTCGAGGTGAGCCCCTAAGGCGGCGTCGGCGTTGGCAATTCGTTGCATAGCCGATCTCACGGCGCGAACCACGTTCAAACGGGCTCGCTCGGCGACAGACCCGGCGCGTCGCGGACGCCCTCCCAGCCCGAGCGCGCGGCTCAGCTCATGCGTGATGAAATCCAGCTCCTCCCTTAGGGCCCCGACCTCGCCATCGCTGCCCCAGGTCTGCGCAGCGTCGATTTCTCCGCGAAGCTCGGCGAGACGAGCGCGATACGCGCGACGCGCCTCGGAGTCGAGCAGTTCGCCCGCATCTCCGGCGGCGATGGCTTGTGCAGTGAGCTCGCCGTCTGGGGCGCCGAGCCGCTCGAGCTCCAGCGCGGCGTGCGGTCGGCCGGGGTCCGCGAGGAGGTGCGCGAGAACACGCAGACCCTTGGTGTCGCGCAAGCGAAGTTCGTGCGCCGAGTAGATGATCGTCCAGTATTCGCCCTCGCGTTCGAAGCGGGCGTGGTTCTCCAACGGCGCGGGATCTGCCGCAACACGCTCTTCGACGGGGCGCTGGCGGATCGGCACCGTCCCGGTGTACTCGAGGGCTCGCGCCAGTGCGTTGTCAACGGCAAGGTCCGCGCCGTCGGAGCAGGCGACAAGGAAGGCCGCCTCGCCGAGCTGGGCTTGTGCGGTCCGCGCCCAGTGCTCGTAGCGCTGGCGCTCGTCGGCCAGCATCCGAAATCCCAGCGCATGTTCTTCGGCTTCAACAGCACCCCAGAGGAGAGCAGCGAGCGGATACGCAGCCAAGCCGGTCAGGGCGCCGCCGATCCCGGCAAGGCACAAGAGACGGCTCCGCCGTTCCGACGGCGCGGTGGCCTCCAGGCTGGCTTGGTAATACGCGAGTGCGCCTTGGTAGTCACCGCGGTCGAGCGCCAGGTCGCCGACGCTGTGCAGCGAGTGCCGAACCTGTCCCGGAAACGATGCGCGGGCGAGACGAATCGCATCCGTGAAGATGCGCTCGCTCGCGTCGTACGCGCCCCGGTCGCGCTCGGCGCCTGCGATCAGATGCAGAGTTGCTGCGCGGCCGGCGTTGTCGGCGATCTCTTCGAACAACGTCAGCGCGTCGTGGTGAAGACCGATCGCCACGTCGAGCTCCGCCCGCCCGCTGGCGATCCGCGCAAGACGGTTCAGCAAGAACGCGACTCGCTGACGGTTGCCCAGCTCGCGATGGAGGGCGATGCTCTCGCTGTAAAAGCGCTCCGCCTGATCGGGGTCGGTGACGACGAAATAATCAAGGAGCCCCGCTGCCTCTAACGCGGAGGCGCGCAGCGCAGGCCTGATCGTCGTGTCGGCGAGCGGGGCCGCGTCCAGCCAGGAACACGCATCATGGCGATGAGCGCGATCGATCCAGAATCTTGACAACGCGACGCCAAGACGAAGCGAGAGTTCGCTGACGTCATTGGCCAGCGTCCAAGCGAGTGCAGCGCGCAAGTCGGCGAGGTTTTCATCGAGTTCGCCGAACGTCTCGGGGTTGGATGGCCAGCTCTGCGCACCGGCCATGATCTCCGCTGCCTCGGTGAAGTAGATGCTGTGGCGTCGGGCGAGGTCGTCACGTTCAGCAACGGTCAGGCGCTCGTCAGCGAACTCTTGCACCGTTGCCAAGAGCCCGAACCGGCCCTCCTGGTCGCGACGGACCAGATTCTTGTCAACCAGAGACGAGATCGCGGCGAGGTCTGCGGAACACACCTGCTCGGCAGCCCTAAGGTCGAAGCTGGCAGGAAAGATCGCGAGATGCCGGAACAGCTCACGTTCGTTTTGAGGAAGCAGATCCTCGCTCCACGCGATCGTCGCCCGGAGCGTCTGATGGCGGTCAGGCACGTCACGCTCCCCGCTCGTCAGGAGCGGGAGACGGCGCTCCAACCGCGCGAGAAGAGCGTCAAGGGTCAGCACGTTGACTCGTGTCGCCGCAAGCTCCACGGCGAGCGGCAGGCGGTCGACACGGCTGCAGATGGCGTCGATGGTCTCCCTCTCCACGAACGCCGGATCGACCGCACGTGCACGCTGCACGAACAGGGCGACGGCGTCCTCGGCACTAAGCGGCTCCACGGTGAACCGTTGCTCGCCGCCGATGCGCAGCGGTTCGCGGCTGGTGACGAGGAGATGCACCGAGGAGCAGGCTGGCAGCAACATCGCGACCAGTAGCGCCGTCGCATCGACCACATGCTCGGCGTTGTCGATGACGAGTAGAACTCGTTGCTTGGCCAGATGCTCGATGAGTGGGCCGGGTGCACCGACCGAGCGTGCGATCGTCTGTTCTACGAGGCGGGGATCATGCACTGGCGCGAGCGGCACCCAGTGGACGCCGTCGACGAAGCATTCTGCGGCGAGTTGGGCAACCTCGACGGCCAGCCGCGTCTTTCCAGAGCCGCCGGCGCCAACGAGGGTCACGATGCGATGGGTCTCGACCAAGTTGGTCGCGACCTGCAACTCACGCGCTCGGCCGACAAACGGTTTGAGCTGGACGGGAAGATCCATCACCGAAGCCCTCTACTGTCGGCAGACTACATCAGTCATGCGGCGGTCGTTGAACGCAATGGCGACGCGCCACCGCGGACGGGTTCTCGACCGCGTCGAGGGCGGCGCTCGCTCGCGATCACGCCGCTGCCCACTCACACTACGGACGGCACGAGAAGATTCGATCGGATGTAAGAAAAAGCCGATCTCGCAGGCTCTCTTACTTGTGGGGCTCACCATGGGCGACGCGACGACCCCAGCCAACCCAGGAAGGGAGGCTCGAACGCAGATTGCGTTCGAGGAGTTCATCCTCCCGGAAGCCGTGCGCCTGCACCGGCTCGCCCTGGCCATCGTCGACGACCCTGGTGAAGCCGAGGACGCCGTCCAGGAAACGATGCTCACCGCGTGGCGCAAATGGTCGTCGATTGAGGACTACGCGAATCCCTCAGCCTGGCTGACACGGGTCTGCGTCAACCAGTGCATCCGTCGTCGCCGCCGCCTCAGGCGCTGGCTCCTGGTGTCGCACGATCAGTGGGCAGCGACGACCCCGCAACTCCCCGACCTCGAGGGACGGCTCCTCGATGTCCATCGTGGGTACCAGCGACTCTCGCCGTCGCAGCGGGCGATGGTGACGCTCCACCTGCGAGACGGGCTCACCGTCAACGAATGCGCTGCGATGCTCGGGTGTCGCCCCGGGACTGCCCGGAGTCACCTGGGTCGGGCGCTTAACAAGCTGAGAGCGGAGGTGTCTCGTGCCTGATCTGGATAACGACGAGCTGGAGGGTCTAACCCGCACGTATTTGAACCGCCGGACAGCCCAACTGCCGCCTCGTGACCTGGAGGATCGGGTGACGCGGTTCGTGTTCGCGCGTCGGCGGATGACGCGGGTCGCGGGAGCGATCGGAGTCGCCACCGTGGTCCTGGTCAGCGCGGCGGCTGCAGCGGCAGTGCTGGCCTTCCACAATCCTGCGCCGACTGGTGTGGCGGCCCTCGGCACGCCAGAGCAGGTTCAGATCGTCAGGACTCCCGGAGGTTTGGCGCTCCCGCCGCTCAACAAGACGGTCAATGCGTCTCAAGTGGTCGCCCGTCTTGCAGCGGATGTCGAGGGCCTCCCGCTTCAGCCAGTACCGTGGCACTGTCCCGCTGATCTCGGAACGTCATACCGACTCACGTTCGCTGCGCCCGGAGGAAGTTGGACGGCTGTGTCCGACGTGCAGGGGTGCGAGTCTGTTCAGATCGGGAGCGCACGCTTGCAGACCGCAGCTAACTCGCCGCGCTTCTGGAGTGATCTTGGAAGCGCGCTCGGGCTCAACGCGCTCGAGGTTCGGCCCACGTTTTGCCCGGGAACCGGAGTCGCCGGCACGGTTATCGAGGGTCGCTTGTGCGTCCCACTGAGCTGACGCTGGACGTGTCCAGACTTGGCCCCCCGTTTCGCCGAATGCCGAGTGCGCCTCATCCGTCATCCCGGCAGCTTCCGTACGGCCTGCTGTCGACTATGTCCGCAAACAGAACAAGTGGTGCCTACCACCCCTCCGCAGGGGGTGCCCGCCATATTTGAGGGTCGGCGATTCCCCGCTACGATCCAGCCATGCCCACCGCTGCGAGCAACCGCGATACCGCGGCAGGAATGACCAGGGCGCGCTGGCAAAGCAAGGTGTCGAGACTGGCGCGCCCGGCTGCCTTGACGATGGGGGCCGTTGCCGTCGCAGCCATCGTCCTCGACATGGTCGTGGTCCTCACATTCCCCGCCGCGGTCCCGGGCTCCGACGCCACGCGGTTTTCGTCGCTGGCGCCCACGATCGCGGGGATCCCGCTGGCGGTGGTGGTGGTGGTGCTCACGCTGCGACGGCCGAGGAACCCAGCCGGATGGCTGCTCGGAGCGCTGCTGGTCCTCGTGTACGTCTCGGGGTTGGGTTCCGATTACCTGGATCACTGGCTCTACGGCCATGACCTTCCGCAGACGCTGGTCACACCGCTCGCCCTGATCTCTGCGTCGGCGGGTCCGGCGTCCTTCTTCGGGCTCACCATCCTGCTGCTCGTCTATCCGGACGGGCACCTCCTGTCAAAGAATTGGCGGAGTGTCGTCTGGCTGAACGTTGTCCTGGCTGCGCTAGCCGGCATACCCCCACTTTTCGACCCTCGCGCGATCGGTGACGGTCACCGCCAGCTCCACAACCCGATTGGCATCGCAGGCGCGCACCCACTCGTGAGCGGAGTGAGCACCTTCGCCGAGCTGGCAACCTTCGCCATGGCCGCCATCGGCCTCGTCTCGCTGGGAATCCGCTACCGACGTTCGGGCGCGGACGTGCGCCAGCAGATCAAATGGTTTGGCGTGGGCGTGGTCGTACTCGTGGTCGCAATAACGGTCGGCGGCATCACCTCACCGAATCAGCAGTCGTGGACGACACCGATTCCTGTCATCTCCGAGGTCATCGGCTTCACCGCCCTGCCGGTGTGCATTGGGGTGGCCGTGCTCAAATACCGCCTCTACGACATCGACGTGATCATCAGCCGGGCACTCATCTATGGGGCGCTCGCCGTGTTGATCACCGCCGTGTACGTGGGCATCGCCGTCGGTATCGGGGCCCTCGTCGGCAGTGGCGGGAAGCCCAACCTGGGGCTCTCGATCCTCGCCACCGCGATCGTGGCGATCGGCTTCCAGCCGGTGCGCGAGCGAATCCAGAAAGTGACGAACCGCCTGGTGTACGGGCGGCGGGCGACACCCTACGAGGTGCTCAGCGAGTTCTCGGGACGGGTGGCCGAGACCTACGCTGCGGACGAGGTGTTGCCACGGATGGCGCGGGTGCTCCAGGAGGGGACGGGAGCGGCGTCGGCAACGGTTTGGCTGCGCGGGAACGAGGAGCTGCGCCCGGCTGCGACGTATCCGGATGCGCAGGATATGCGTCCATCGCTGCCGATGAGCAACGGAACGCTACCGGAGTTGCCGGACACGACCCGCGCAATTGAGGTGCGTCACCAGGGAGAGCTGCTCGGGGCGTTGAGCGTGAGCAAGCGGCGTGGTGAGGCACTGACGCCCATTGAGGAGAAGCTCGTCGACGACCTGGCGCACCAAGCGGGGCTCGTACTCAAGAACGTGGGATTGAGCGCCGATCTGCAGGCGCGACTCCACGAGTTGCGAGCCTCACGTCAGCGATTGGTGAGCGCCCAGGACATGGAGCGGCGCCGTCTGGAACGCAACCTCCACGACGGAGCCCAGCAGCACCTGGTGGCCTTGAAGGTGAAGCTGGGGTTGGCGGAGATGCTCCTGAGCCGGGACCCGGCGAAAGCGGCAGCCACCCTGGAGCAGCTCAAGCGCGATGCCGACGAGGCTCTCGAGACCTTGCGCGACCTCGCCAGAGGGATCTACCCGCCGCTGCTCGCCGACAAGGGATTGGTGGTGGCGTTGGAGTCGCAGGCGCGCAAGGCGACAGTTCCGGTGCGGGTGGAGGCGGAAGGAGTCGAGCGGTACGGGCAGGACGTTGAGGCGACGGTGTACTTCTGTGTGCTCGAGGCGATGCAGAACGTGCAAAAGTATGCAAATGCGTCTGCGGCGGTGATTCGCATGAGCGAGGACGCTGGGATGCTGGCCTTCGAGGTTGCAGACAACGGAATGGGGTTCGACACGAGCACGGTGCACAAGGGCGCAGGTCTGATCAACATGAGAGACCGCATCGACGCCCTCGGGGGAAACCTGGAGATCCGCTCCGCACCCGGGACGGGGACGCGCGTACGCGGCGCGATGCCAGCGCAGGTGCGCGTCGCAGCTCAGGTCTGAGTACTGCGAACCGCCGAAGGCGCCTCCGAGCTTTGTCAGGCTGACGAGGATGTCCGTATCCGGCAGCGGTCGTGCCGGGCCACCCATTAGGCTTGGCGAATGAAATGCGCCACGTGCGGTGCCGATAACAAACCAGGGCAACGGTTCTGCAGCCAATGCGGTTCATCGCTCCTGCGCGTCTGCGCTGCGTGCGGCTCCGCCCACGACGAGGGAGCGCGTTTCTGTGGCAACTGCGGATCCCCGCTGGATGCGGTCACAGCCCAGGCCGGGCGCCCACTACCCGGTGCGACACCTGTCGCGGCGACTGCCCCGAATGCGGCTCCGATGGCGGAGCGCCGCCTGGTCTCGGTGCTGTTCGCCGACCTGGTCGGGTTCACGCCGCTTTCCGAGAAACGCGACGCCGAGGAGGTGCGCGAGCTCCTGACACGGTACTTCGACACTTGCCGTTCGGTCGTGAACCGCTACGGCGGCGTCGTCGAGAAGTTCATCGGCGATGCGGTGATGGCGGTGTGGGGAGCACCAGTCGCACACGAGGATGACTCCGAGCGCGCCGTGCGCGCGGCCCTGGACCTGGTCGACGCTGTGGAGGCGCTCGGGGTCGAGATCGGGGGCTCCGGCCTGCAAGCTCGAGCGGGCGTGCTCACCGGGGATGCCGCGGTCACGCTCGGTGCGAACGTCGAGGGGATGGTCGCCGGTGACCTCGTGAACACCGCCTCCCGGATCCAATCCGAGGCCAAGCCGGGGACCGTGCTGGTTGGTGACTCCACGCGTGCGGCGACCGAGGCGGCGGTCATCTACGAGGACCTGGGCGAGAAAGCACTCAAGGGCAAGGCCGAACCGCTCAGGCTCTGGCGCGCTCTGCGCGTCGTTGCAATGGTGGGCGGCGCGCTGAAATCGGAGGGGCTCGAAGCGCCGTTCGTTGGCCGAGACCGCGAGCTGCGCTTGATCAAAGACCAGTTCCATGCAGCGGCCGAGGAGCATAGGGCACACCTCGTCTCGGTCGTGGGGATCGCGGGAATCGGTAAGTCGCGCCTGTCGTGGGAGTTTTACAAGTACATCGACGGCATTGCCGAGCTGAATCTCACCCATCGAGGACGCTGTCTTGCGTACGGGGAGGGTGTGACGTACTGGGCGCTGGCGGAGATGGTGCGCATGCGGGCACGTATCACCGAGGGCGAGCATCCGGCGTCCGCGCTGGCGAAGCTGCAAGCGTGCCTGGTCGAATACCTCCCGGACGCCGACGAGCGCCAATGGGTCGAGCCACGGCTTGCGCAACTCCTCGCCCTCGAGGAGCATGCCAACCAGGAGCGCCAAGATCTGTTCAGCGCGTGGCGACTCTTCTTTGAGCGCCTCGCTGAGAGAGCGCCGACGGTGCTGCTCTTCGAAGACATGCAGTGGGCAGACACGTCGCTGCTGGACTTCATCGAGTACCTGCTGGAGTGGTCGCGCAACCACGCTATCTACGTGGTGACGCTGGCTCGCCCCGAGCTGATTGACCGCCATCCCACCTGGGGCGCCGGGAAGCGCAGCTTCACCTCGATCTTCCTCGAGCCACTCGCCGCCCCCGACATGGAGCAGTTGCTCGACGGGCTCGTGCCAGGGCTGCCGGACGGGATTCGGGAGCAGATCCTGCAGCGCGCCGAGGGGGTGCCCCTGTACGCAGTGGAAACGGTCCGGATGCTGCTCGACCGCGGCTTGCTCGAACGTGCCGGCAATGTGTACCGACTGACTGGCGCGGTCGAGGACCTCGAGGTACCGCAGAGCCTGCATGCGCTGATCGCCGCGCGCCTCGACGGCCTGCGTCCAGATGCGCGGCGCGTGCTGCAGGACGCAGCCGTTTTGGGAAAGACCTTCACTCTGGACGCGCTGGCGGCGATCTCCGCGATGCCCGCAGTGCAGCTTGAACCCGTTCTGGTCGAGCTGGTGCGGAAGGAAGTGCTGTCGCTGCAGTCCGACCCGCGCTCGCCGGAACGAGGTCAGTATGGATTCCTACAGGACCTGGTCAAGCGAGTCGCCTACGAGACCGTCTCCAAGCGCGACCGCAAGCAGAAGCACCTGGCAGTGGCCGCATGGTTCGAGAGTTCATGGGGCGGCGAGGAGGCCGATGTGGTCGAGGTGCTGGCGGCCCACTACCTCGAGGCGTACAACCTCGCGCCGCACGATCCCGATGCCGAGCAGGTGAAGGAGCGCGCTGCGGACGTGCTCTCGCAGGCCGGTGAGCGAGCGGCGTCGCTGGCCGCCAACGCTGAAGCCGAGCGCTACTTCCTCAAGGCCGCCGAGCTGGCGGGCGCATCGACGCGTCAAGCGGATCTCCTCGACAACGCCGGCGCCGCAGCCTGGAAGACCGGGCGGGCTGACGCCGCCTCCCAGCTCTGGGAGCGTGCGATCGAGATGTACGAATCCGATGGCAAGACCCATGCGGCTGCCCGTGTATCCGCCCAAATTGCCAAGGTGGAGTCGTGGCGCGGTCATGGCGATCAAGCACTCCGGCGCATGGAGCGCGCGTACGCCGTGCTCGCTAACGACCCACCTGACGCCGACCTGGCGTTGTTGGCCGATGCCCTGGGCGCGCGTCACTTCTTCATGGGCGACGCCGAGCAGGCAATGAGCCTCAACGGAAAGGCTCTCGACATCGCCGAAGCCCTGTGGCTGCCCGATGTGCTCTCGCGGGCGTTGAACACCCGAGCGGCGATCCTCAGGCGGACTGGCCACTATGAGGAGGCGCTCGCTCTGTTCGAGCACGCGCTGAGGCTGGCTCTGTACAACGACCTCCAGGAGGCGGCGTGTCGTGCGTACAACAACCTTGCGGACGCGTACTCCGGCAGAGACCGCTACCTGGACGCCCTTCCGCTGCTTCGCGATTTGTTGACACTGGCTCGTAAGGTCGGCGATCGAATCTACGAGCGGAGCACGATCACCGAGTTGACGCACGTGCTGATGTTTGTCGGCGAGTGGGATGAGGCGACCGAGCTGGCGTCATCGATCCCTGAAAGCGAGCTGCACGAAGCCGGCGGCGAGTTGCTGTCACTCTTGACGTTTGCCGAGACGTACGTCCATCGAGGTCAGCTTCAGGAGTTCCAGAAGCTCTTGTCGGTGCTTGAGCGCATGGCGGTCTCGGACGACATGCAGGAACGGAGCGCGTACCTTGCTGCTCGGGCATGCGTTCGCCGCGCCATGGGCGAATTCGATGACGCCCTCTCGGATGCCGAGAAAGCCGTGGAAGCAGGCTTGAAGATGGGGGGCGCCCAACAGCAGGCGCTGAAGACTGCGCTTGTGGAAGCCCTGGAGTCTGCGTTCTCGCTGGCTAGTTACACCAAGGTGCGAGAGCTTCTTGGCTGGATCGACGGGCTGCCCCCCGGTGAGCGACCGCGATACCTTCAGGCCCAGGCGGCACGATTCCGTGCCCGACTCCGCGCCACCGGCGGGATTGTCGACGTCGAGCCCGCATTCACCGAGGCCGAGGAGACCTTCACAGAGATCGGAATGCCGTTCTGGTCTGCCGTTACCCGGCTCGAGCACACGGAGTGGCTCATCGCGAATGGCAGGGATATCGAGGCAGGCGCCCTCCTGGCCGACGCCACTCGCACGTTCGAGCGCCTTCAGGCCCGTCCGTGGCTCGACCGCTCAATGAAGTCGGCGCCGGCTGCGGTCGTTGCGTCCTGACGCAGCAGCGTTAGCGAGCACTTGACACTAGCGATTGACGCTATTGATGCGCTAACCTAACTCAAAGTACCACGGCCACGGGGGATCCGGGAACGGCCGTGGGTAGCAGAACCGAGCGTTAGAGACCCGGAAGGGATCAGGGGCGGCCGGAACGCGGCCTCCCGAGGAGGGCTGTTATGGGGACAATCGCCAATCGCACGCGCGGATGGCCGCGTCTGGCCGGTGTCATCGCGGCCGGCGCCGCCGTCGTCGCCAGCGGCGTGACGGCCGTTGCCGGGGGTAACCCGAACTACCTCGGGATCCTTGCGGGGGCCAACCCCACGGGGTATCAGGTCAGCCCGAACGCGTACGACATCTCGAGTGGTCCGGTCACGGTCACGCTTGATCAGTCGGTGACCAACATCACCAGCCAGACGCAGACAGTCCCACTTTCCCTCAGGGTGCGTCATATCCTGACGCTGAACGGCGTCGACATCAGCGACGGGCAACCGGGGCAGACCGGGATCACGTGGACACCCAGTCTCTGGCGCAGCAGCACCCAGGCTGCGGTCGGTCAGACACCGACGATCAGCGTCACCGTTCCCCCGAAGGGCTCTGCAGCGACGCAGCTGAGCTTCTCGTGGACGTTCGATAGTTGCGGCTACTTCCAGCTCGACATCACCGGGATGCCTCCGGCCTCCCTGGGCAGCGGCTTCGTGCGCGTGCTCGGATGCACGCAGACCACGTTTGGTCAGCGCTTCACCCCCGGGTACTGGAAGAACCACGCGGCGGCTACCACAGCGCTGCTGCCTCAGACGCTCGGCGGCTACACGGTTTCGACTTTCGCCGATGCCCAGGCCGTCTTCAACGCCATGAAGTGCAACCAGCCTGCCGACTGCCTCGCCGGCCACCTGCTGGCCGCTCAGCTCGATATGGCAAACGGTTCAGCAACCTGCATCGCTGCGACGATCGCCGATGCGAACACATTCCTGATCAGCATCGGATACAACGGCGTCGCCAGCTACACCTTGACGTCTGCGCAGCAGACCTTGGCGCTGAGCTACGAGGCAACGCTCGACAGCTATACGAACGACAGCACCAGCGGTACCTGTTAGTCCCGGCGGTTGGGGTTGGGCGGACCGGGCGTGACCCGGCTCGCCCAACTCGGGTCAGGAATAGCGCCTGATCGGTCGGAGAGGTCGCCCCGTCAACTCTACGTCGGGCGCCCAACGGCGACCACACTCAACACACTCGTAGCCGGAAACGACGATTCGTCTTGTGAAGCCAAGTGCCGCGGCACTGGGATTGTGCACGACCACTTCGTTCGACCTGCACTCCGGGCACTCAAGGATTTCGCCGTCGCCCATGATCGACCCCCCTGCTGACGCTCTGTGGGTACCTACAAGCCGCGACCCAACCTTCCCCCTGATGTTGCATCCACGTGGCGGATGAGATCCATCGGCGTCGTGGCTGAACGCACCCCTGAACACGATGTTAGATGCTGGCCTGGTGGGTCTGCCACTGCGGGCCGGCGAGCCGGCGCACGCGACATCCCCGCAGGTGAGGCGGCCATACTGAGTACACCCGCAGCAGTCGTGGCTCGTTGCCGTCAGCTGCAGCGCCAGTGACGTCTTCTGGAGGACACGATGACTCTTTCGCTCGGCAGTACGGCGCCCGACTTCGACGCTGAGACCACCAAAGGGAGGATCAGCTTCCACGACTGGATCGGCGACTCGTGGGCTGTCCTCTTCTCGCACCCCAAGGACTTCACCCCGGTCTGCACCACGGAACTCGGCTACATGGCGAGGATTCAGCCCGAGTTCGACCGCCGCAACGTCAAGATCATCGGCCTCTCCGTCGACCCGGTCGACAAGCACGAGCGGTGGGCCGACGACATCGAGGAGACGCAGGGCTCGCGCCCGACCTACCCGATCATCGCCGACTCCGATTTCAACGTGGCGAAGCTCTACGAGATGTTGCCGGCCAGCACCTCGGGTGACCCCGCGCAGCGCACGCCGGCCGACAACCAGACCGTCCGCAACGTGTTCGTCATCGGCCCGGACAAGAAGGTGAAGCTGATCCTGGTCTATCCGATGACCACCGGGCGCAATTTCGACGAGGTCCTCCGGGTGATCGATTCACTGCAACTCACCGCCAAGCACCGCGTTTCAACCCCGGCGAACTGGAAGCAGGGTGAGGACGTGATCATCGCCGGCTCCGTGTCGGACGATGAGGCGAATCAGATCTTTCCCGGCTACCGAGCCCCGAAGCCCTATCTGCGTATCACCGCACAGCCGCGGTAGGGGAACCCAAGCCACAGGCGGCTTCGCCCGAGCGGGCGAAATCAGCCGACTGACTCACCTACGGACTCGAGCTGACCGTGAAGGCGTAGGCACCAGTGGCGGTGGTGTCCGAGTAGATCCGCACCGTCCACGTGCCCGAAATAGGGAGCACCTGGCGCCCCATGTCCCCACACGAGTTGGCAAAGTCTTGGCGGATACCGTCCGGGCGATAGAGCTCCCAGTACAGCAGCGCGACGCAGGTGCCCTGGGCCTTGAGGTAGACGACCTCACCTGCGCTTGCGGAGAAGGTGTAATCGTGCCAGGCGCCGATTTGATCAACCGAGCCCGTGACGGGCTGGCCGACGCTGATCGCTTGCGTGGTCAGCGGGGGCACGGAGAGAACGGTGAAGGCATATGCACCGACGGCGGTGCCGTCCGAGTACACCCGAACTGTCCAAGTACCTGACGTCGCGAGCATCTGGCGCCCGACGTCCCGGCAGGTCAAATTGAAGTCCTGGCGCGTGCCGTCAGGACGGAGCAGCGCCCAGTAGAGTCCGTCCACGCACGTGCTGCTGGCCTTGAGAAAGACGACATCGCCCGCGCTCGCGGTGAACGTGTAGTCGTTGCGCTGGCTTGTCGACCGGAGTGTCCCGGAGACGGGCTGGCCAAGGACGAGCACGCCCCCATTCGTGGTAGTCGCGGACGATGTGCCGACGGTGCCCGACGCGGCGACCGCGGCCGACGCTGCCGCCAACGCTGGGTCACCCGTCGCGCCGACGTCAAGAATGCAATCGTCAAGCAGTGGCTCGGTCTCGACGCCGAGCGCGCCGCAGATGGTCCTTGCGCTCGCCACCGCCGGTGCCGGCAGCGACGACACGGTCACATCGGCAGTTGGAATGTTGAGGTCGGTGAACGTGCGCGTGCTCTCGCCCAGCTGATAGTCGAACAGCGACTCCGACTGCGTGATCCGCCAGCTGTCACCGAACTGCGTGTAGAGCTTGCTCCTGTAGGCGGGATCCGAGAGTTGCAGGACGGCGCCGTCGCGAGCTTTGAGGGCGTTGGATGCACCGGCGCTTCCGAGTAGGCCGGTGAGTCCGGAGCTCGCAGCCGCGGCGGGATGGAGGTGATAGCTGAGTGTGCCGGCGACGCTGGTGATGCTGAGCTGGCTGTTGTCGAGCCAGGTCAGGATGACGGTGCCGCCGTGGCGCTGCAGGCTGCCGCCGTGGGGGAGCTTCTCGGAAATGTCCGCCGCGTTGACCGGTGCGCCGTTGACGACCAAGAACGACGGCTCCCTGGTGTAGACACCTATGCGATCACCGTCGACGTTGGCCGCAAGAGCCGTCGCGACGGTGATATTCGTCTCTCCTGGCCACGTTTGCTGCCGCACCTGTATATGGAGGTTGCCGTCGGATGACTCGATGGCGTCGAACTCACCCGCGGCCTGGAAGTCCACGTGCACGCCGTCGGCGGTCAGGAAATGTGTGTCGCCCCAGGAGCAATAGCCCCTTTCGCACACCTCGCCGTTCGGGCCGAGGCAGCTATAGCCAACACACCAGAACCCACCGCCCGGGGTTTGGGTACAAAAGGCCAATCTGCACGACGGCGGCCCTGGCGGCAGATCGAACGAAGTGCATCGCAGGGCGAAGCAAGTCTGCGGACCGGTAGGGCTTGACTCGTTCAAAGGGGGCGCCGGCGGCGGGCTCGGCGGCTCCCACGGGATTCCACCAGGAGGGAAGTACTTGCCACACTGACCCGATTGTGTGCACGGATACGGAAGGCCACCCGGTGGGAAGAAGTCACCACATTGACCGGATCGCGTGCATAACAGCTCGGTCTGAACTAGGAGGCCGCTGGGATCGCTGTTATTGACCGGGTCTCCGGCGGTATAGCGATAGAGATTCGTATCGCCACCCGCGAATGCGATTGGATCCGGCGCAGTCCAGCGGCCCGTCATCGGATCGTAGTCACGGGCGCCCAGGTGCACGAGGCCGGTGTTTGGGTCGCTGAGGCCGCCGCCGAACGCGAAGGGAATCGTCCCCGGCGCCGTCTCGCTCGTGATTCGACCCCACACGTCGTACGAGATGGCGTCGACGATCGCGCCCGTCTGCGAGTCAAGGACGAGGATCGGACTGCCTACCTCGTCGGTGATCACCCTGTATGTGGAGCCACCACGCTCGACGAGCGCGAGATGGCCGAGGTCGTCGTATCCGAAGCGCTCCACGACGGCCCTGGAGCCGTCGGTCTCAGCGACGACGTTGCCCGCAGTGTCGTACAGGTAGCCGGCGGCGAGCTTGCCATCGACTTCGCGGCCGACTCGCCTGCCCTCCGCGTCAACCAGGTACGTGATCGCCTGCCCGTTCGGCAGCTTGACCGAGCGGAGGCGGCCGAGATCGTCGAACGTGAATGCGGTCGCGCCTGCGCTCCCAGCCACTCGCGTCAGGGTTCCATCCGGAGCCCATGTGTACGTCGTCCCGCCCCAGCTTGTCAGCTCGTCGCGCGCGTCGTACGTTGCCCTGGTCGTCTCCGACGGAGCCGCGACGGCGGTGCGGTTGCCCGCAGCATCGTATGTGTCAATTTCGACGGTGCTCCCCCCGACCTGCACGGTGGACAGCCTCCCTGCAGGGTCGTACGTGTAGGCCGTCGTTGTTGTGGCGCCATCGGCACCGGTCTGGACCACGGCGGTGATCCGTCCGAGGGCGTCGCGTGTGTAGCGGATATCGAGCAGTACCTTGCCTGACGCGCTGGTGGCGGCACGGACGAGCTGGTCGTTGGAGTCGTACTGGTCATCGGTCGTCACCGAGTCGAGCGTTGCGCTGGTGACCAAACCGCTGCTCGGATCGCGAGTGAGCACGAGCTGCCCGATACCCGTCAGATCGCCGGACGCGTCGTAAGCCACGGTCATCGCGGCGGACCCGTCTGCACTCTCCGAGACGGCGCGCCCGTTCGCGTCGAGTGTGACCGAAACCGAACCGGTGAGCGGGCCTGACCAGCTGAGGGAGTCGAGCAAACCGCCGCTGTACCCGTAGGCCGTGGTCACGCCGTCCGGATCCGAGGTGCTCGCGATCAACCCAGAGGTGGAGTCGAATGACGCGCTGGCCGTTCCCTGGTCGAACGTAAGACCGGTGACGCGACCTGCGGTGTCGTAAGCCACGCTGACCGGTTGCGGCCCGAGTCCGGATACGGACACCACATTGCCGTCGCTGTCGTAGCGGGCTGTTTCGATCGTGGCGTCCGAGCCGACCTGCGGCGGGAGGATCGCCGTGGGCCGCCCTGCGGGGCTGGAACCCAGCGTGTAGCTCAGGCCGCCCGGCGGTTGCACCCCGGTCAATCTTCCCGCCGCGTCGTAGGATTCGACGACCGTCGAATCGTCCGCTGCGGTAATCGTCGCCGCGTTGCCGGCGGCGTCCACGGCCTCGGTGGTCACCTGACCGTTGGGCAGTGTCTGGCTGATGGTGCCGGTGGAGGTGTTGTACGCGAATCGTGTCGTCTGCGCGAGCGACCCGGCCCCGACGGTCTCGCCGATCTCGCGACCGTTCGCGTCATAGGTGTAGGTGACCGGCGCGCTCCCCGGTGATCTGCTGGCGACCAGGCGACCGTCAGAGTCGTACGTGTTGATCGTTTGGCGACCGAGCGGATCGGTGACGGTGGTCGTGCGCGATGCCGGGTCGAAGGTCTCGACCGTCGAAGCGCCGTTGATCCTCGCTGTGATGGATCCGGCGACGGTGTAGGGCGAGCCGCCGCGCTCACGCAGATCCTCGCTGACTGTGGTGCGTGAAGTGACCCCGCCGGGACGCGTCTCGACGTCGGGGGTCAGCAACGGCGCCGAGAGGCCCCAGACTGCGCTGGGTTGGGCGCCGATCTGGTGCCGCGTGCCATCGGGCAGCGACAGCGACCGTGATCCGTTGCCCGCGATCGTCTCGACCGTAGTAGCGCCTCCCGGCGAAATGTAGGAGATGCGAACTCCGCTGGCCGCATGCACTGCGCGATAGACCGACACCCGGCCGAGCGCCGTCGTGACCCGGACCTCATTCCCACCGGCGATCGTTGTGCGGCTGAGCTTTTCGATGACCCCGTCCGCGTCCGTCGAGGACACGAGTCGCCCCGCTGAGTCGTAGACGAAGCGGCTGACTCCGCCCAGTGCGTCCGTTTCTGTCGTGACCAGGCCCCGCCGTCCCCACGTGAGTTGAGTGGCGGCACCCGCCGGGTTCGTCACTCCGACCAGATGGCCACTCTTGTCCAGCGCCAGCGAGGTCACCGCGCCGTCGATACCCTGCAGCGCCTCCGGGGTTCCGTCGGGCGCTCGCCGGACGGTGAGGTGCGCCGGTCCGCTGTTTGCCGTGCCGCCAACGGACGCAAGACGTCCCGATGAGTCGTAGGCGAAGGTGAGCAACACGATGCCCAGATGGCCGTCGACGGTGCGGACGAGCCGGCCGCCGGAGTCGAATACATACGCGACGGAACCGTCGAAGCTGGGCACGACGCGTCCGCCCGAGGCGGCTGATACGCCACTCGCAAACCGCCACGAGCCGTCTCCACCAATGAGGATGCCGTCAGCAATGTCGTAGCGCTGGACGACATCGAGCGACCAGCCTCCGAGGCCGAGAGAGCCAGCACTCCAGTTGGGGCGATCCGTGCGCGCCGGCGCCCACTGGCTCGAGTACGTGAGCGAGAGACCCGTGTCAGCTATGGGAATCGACAGGAAGGCGGCCTGCTGGTTGCACGCCACAAACCCCGCGGGATCGCACTCGTCGAGAGTCAGCGCGGCGAGGTCAGGCCCGGGGCTCGCGGAATTGCACGCACCAAGGAGGCTTGAGATGACGAGCATTCCAGCGCCGCACACGAGAGCGGCCAGAGAGCGGTGCATCATCGTCTCGGATCACACGGTCCACGGCGAGTGGCCCGCCTCGAGGATCCGTTCAAAGGGGACTCCCGCCCCCTCGGCGACACGCCGTACTTCGGGCTTCGTTCCCACGAACCGGCAGAGCACGACCTCGTCTTCGCGCAAGAGCAACGAGCCGAGATAGCGCACCCCTTCGGCGGCGCTGCGCGCGACCCGCTCGTCCAGAGCAACGAGGTCCGCCTCTTGCACGCCCGGCCAGAAGCACTCGGCGATGTACTCGGCCACACTCGGACGCTTCATGCCGACATCAACCTAGGCGGCGGCTCGGCCCCGCGAAAGAGGGATATCCCTACCACTCGAGGGAGTGCAACCCTAGACCTGCGCTATCGCAGCGCTGGACCGCGGCGCCTACGGTAGGCATGATCTGCGTCATGGGGGACGATTCGGGGCCGGTCGTCGGGCGAGACGCGGAACTGCGTGCAGTCGATGGGTTCCTCGACGCCGCTCGCCACCGCTTGGAGGTGCTGACGGTCGAGGGTGAAGCCGGCATCGGCAAGACCACCGTGTGGCTGGAGTGCATGCGCCGAGCCAAGTTACGAGGTGCCCAGGTGCTGGCGACGCGTCCGAGCGAGGCCGAGGCGACGCTGTCGTACGCAGGCCTGGCTGACCTGTTGGACCCGGTGGGCGAAGCGATCATCGGTCAGCTGGCGCTCCCTCTGCGGGAGGCGGTCTTGGCCGCACTGCTGCGTGCCCCGGCGCCTCGCAGCGGCATCGATGAGCGAGCGCTGTGTGCCGCGGTGCTGTCGCTGCTGCGCCTGTTGTCGGCCGGCGGTCCGGTGCTCGTGGCGATCGATGACGCGCAGTGGCTCGACTCGCCGTCGGCCCGCATCCTGAGCTTTGTGGCCCGCAGGCTGGAAGCGGAAGCAGTCGGGTTCGTGGTCACGGCCAGGACGCCGAGCGCGTCGACGCTCCGATTCGATGGCGCTGCAGACCCGAGCCGGCGTCAAACCATCGTTCTCGGCGCCATGAGCGTCGCCGCACTCCACGAGTTGATCAAGCATCACAGCCATCGCTCAGTGACACGACCCATCCTCGTGGAGATGGCCCGCATCTGTGGCGGCAACCCCTTCTACGCTCTGGAGATCGCTGCCGTACTTCCGGAGCGGCACTCCGAAGCCGGCCCACTGCAGGTTCCTCCCAGCCTCACCGAGCTGGTCGTTGCCAGGTTGGGGAAGCTGCCCGCCACCACCCGTCGCGCTCTGCTCATGGCCGCTGCGCTCTCCCAGCCGACCACGAACCTGATCGACGCCGGCGCCCTGGGCGCGGCGCGGCGGGCGGGCATCGTGTCCATCGAGCACGGCCGCATCCAGTTCGCGCATCCGCTGCTGGCGTCGGCCCTCTACGGGCGAGCCGGCCCGGAGGAGCGGAGCTCCCTGCACCGCCGGCTGGCGGCCGTCGTGACCGAGCCCGAAGAGCGTGCGCGGCACGCCGCGCTGGGCGCGGTCAAACCCGACGCCGCCATCGCACACGAGCTCGAGGAGGCGGCGATGCTGGCGCGGTCGCGCGGCGCACCGAGCGCGGCGGCCGATCTTCTGGAGCTGGCTGTGGGGCTCACGCCGGCGTCCGACGGTGATGGGCGCGCGGCGCGGCTGGTTGCAGGAGCAGGCTTCCGCTTCGACGCCGGTGACCTCATTGGTGCGCAGGCCAACCTCGAGCAGGCGCTGGCTGGTCCTCTCGCCGGTGCTGTGCGCATTCGCGCGCTCCACCTCATGGGACAGCTGCACGCGCGTCGCAACTCGTTCACACAAGCCGCCGAAGTCGGCGCAGAAGCGCTCGAGGCAGCAGCGGGCAACCCGGGGCTGATCGCCGAGATCGAGCTGGACCTGGCGTTCTACGTCATCAGCCTCGGCGATCTCGCCGGCGCCGCGGAGCACGCACGCGGGGCGGTTGCAGCCGCGGATCGAGCCGGCGATCCCGGCGCGCTCGGCGATGCGCTCGCGGTGGTGACCATGACGGAGTTTGTGGCCGGTCGAGGCTTCGACGAGCAGCGCATGCTGAGGGCTCGCGCCTTGGAGGATCCCACCCGCACACGGGCGTGGCAGATGACGCCCGCCTTCATCCACGGGTCGATCCTGTTGTATTCGGGTCACCTGGAATCGGCGTTGTCGATGCTCGGCCGGCTGCACACGGAGACGGTCGAACGCGGCGAAGAGAGCCCGATCCCGTTCTCGTGCTTCTATCAGGCCTGGGCGTGTGTCTGGCATGGGGATCTCGAGCTCGCCCGC
>Ga0070765_100000294_pt1 | contig 29962 bp, 20 predicted proteins | sample HubBroMetageWFT5_FD_71516 | JGI IMG/M metagenome (GOLD analysis project Ga0070765, IMG submission 71516) | Warmed and freeze-thawed soil microbial communities from the Hubbard Brook experimental Forest, New Hampshire - Hubbard Brook CCASE Soil... | ecosystem: Environmental > Terrestrial > Soil...
CGGACACGCCGTATTCGTTCCAGCGGTGCAGCAGGAGGGCCTGAGCCGCAGAAATGGGACTCTCCCACGGTCTCTGGCCTCGAAGACTAAAGCTGAGGAACATCAGGGCGACAGGGAGCGCGTAAATGAAGACACTCAACGAAATACCTTTGGCGATGCTCTTCCGAACAGCGGTATCAATTCGCATGTGAGACCTCCACGGGGTGGTTGGTAATTGGCTCCACATTCTTCTTCAACGCTTTCTGACTAACCCATAACCCGCCAGTCAGAATGCCTAATGGGACCAAGGTAATGACAATCCCCACGGCAATCTTCTTTGCAAGCAGCACAAGATCTGAAACCTCCATAATTCCCCTCGGAATTACACCAACATTCCTTCTTTGATTCACAGTGTTCTCTTTTCCGCTAGAAAGTGGACTTCGCTATTGCGTCCTCTGGCCTTTATTGCGCGCGTATTGCTCGCGGACGCAGCGAAAACCCAAATGATTTGTTCCGGTTTCTGGGTCTCCCTTGCCCCGCGCTCCCGGCATATAGCGTTCGCAATATTGATCGGTGCAGAGATACGATCCGCCCTTCTGCACGCGTTTCCGCACGCCGGGCTCTTGCGGATCGAAACTGTCACGCGGCCCCTCGGGATTGGCCGCGAGAGATCCATTACGGCTTAGTTGCGCGTAATAATCCGAACGATACCAGTCCGAAACCCACTGCCAGACGTTGCCTGACATGTCGTAAAGGCCGTAGCCGTTCGCCTCAAACGACGCAACTGGAGCGATGCCGGCATACCCGTCTTCAGAAGTGTTGTGGTCGGGAAAATGCCCCTGGAAGGTATTGGCTTTCCATTTGCCATTGGGCTTGAATTTATTGCCCCACACATAGTTTTGGCGATCAAGGCCGCCGCGGGCTGCGAACTCCCACTCGGCCTCGGTAGGAAGGCGCTTGCCCGCCCACTTCGCGTAAGCTATGGCATCGGGCCATGCGATGTGAACCACGGGATATTTTTCCTTCCCTCGAAGATCGCTGTTCGGGCCGTCGGGATGCTGCCAGTTCGCGCCGCGCACAAATTGCCACCACGCGAGAGGATTCTCCAACGAAATCGGACGCGCAGGCGGTGTGAACACTACAGACCCGGGCGCTAACTCGTCGGACTCGAGATTGGGAAATTCTTTTGGATCGAGCGGGCGTTCGGCGATCGTCACATAGCCAGTTGCTGTGACGAATCGCGCAAACTCTTCATTCGTTACGTCGGTACGGTCCATCCAGAAGCCTTTGATTTCGACCTCATGGACGGGCTGCGCATCATCCATGTGATTGGTCCCCATCCAGAATCGACCGCTGGGAATCCACACCATGCCTGCTGGAGCATCCTGTGGACTACTGGACTTTGCCGAAGCGAGGGGGTACGCCACACTCTTCAATGCCGCCGGATGCAGCGAATGACGTGACATTCCGATATCGCATTGGATTGGACCGCTCCTCTGTCCGGCGGCATTCTGAGTACTAGCGGAACGATTCATGACGATCCCGCAAATACATAAGACGACCAACAGAAGGCGTCGTGCCGAAACCAAAAATGAACTATGGGATTTTTCTCGTGGCACCATGCTTACTCCACCAGTTAGTACACGAAATTGGGAAGGGGCCAAAGCTACTGGCCCTCCCCACTCTTGGTTGCAGCTTTCAGATCCTCACAAAATGGTTTGGTGTCTTTGGTGCGGTGAATTCGTCGATTTACTACGTCGTCCCATGTGATGTAGGGATAGAGATGGTGAGCTTTGGCCTGATCTTCGAAGAGAGTTTTTAGTTCAGCCAGTTTCTCTGGGTATTTTTTGGCTAAGTCAATTCGCTCTGTATAGTCTTCATTCAGGTTGTAGAGCTCCCAGGAATTTTCATCGAAAACCTGTTTGCTTTCGGCGTTTCCAGTGACAAAGCTGTTCGGGTACGCCAATTCAGCTTTCCACCCGTCGTGATAAATCGATCTCGAACCATAGATGTAGTAATACTGCAGCGTGTGACGGGAAGGTGCTTTAGCATCGTCAATCGAATAAGCTAATGAAGTTCCCTCGATGGCTTGCTGCTGGATCCCCCTGATCTGCTCGGGGGCCTTGATGCCCACGAGATCGAGTGTCGTCGGAAGAATGTCGATTACGTGGCTGTACTGGTTGCGAATTCCTCCTTTGTCCTTAATGCCTTTCGGGTAGAAGATGATGAGGGGATTGCGAGTGCCGCCTTCGCTGTTCGCGTCTTCCTTCCAGTATTTGAAAGGAGTGTTGGCGGCCTGTGCCCAGCCGAGCGGATAATTCCCCTCTTTGGCGGCAGGCGTACCAATCTCCCCAATCTTGCCCAAGTTATAAGAAATAAGTTCTGCGTCCGTTAACTTTTTGGCACAAAAAGAGCGGTCAACATCCCCACTCAAAGTGCCTTCTTTGCTCGCGCCATTGTCCCCGATCATGACGAAGACAAGCGTGTTATCCAACTGGTTGATTTCTTTGAGGTGATTGATCAAGCGACCGACTTCAAAATCCGTGTACGTCAGATAGCCCGCATATACTTCCATGAATCGCGCGTAAAGTTTCTTCTCGTCCTCTGTTAATTGATCCCAGGCCTTGATGTCCGGGTTGCGAGCGGGAAGTTTCGCCTCGGCAGGAATGATGCCAAGCTTTTTCTGACGCTCAAAAACTTCCTGACGGTAAGCGTCCCAGCCTTTGTCAAATTTGCCCTTGTATTGATCGCTCCAGTATCTGTCGACCTGGTGTGGAGCATGAGTTGCGCCGGGTGCGTAATAGAGGAAGAAGGGCCTGTCCGGAGCTGCCTTTTTCTGGCGATCGATATAACTAATAGCTTTATCGGTGATCTGATCGCTGAGGTGGCGGCCATCGGGACGAACGTGGGCCTGGTCTTCCACCAGGTCTGGCTTATATTGATCGGTTTGCGAACCAAGAAATCCTAAGAAATGGTCAAAGCCTTTTCCCGTTGGCCAACGATCAAATGGGCCTGCATCGGTCGCATCTTCGTCAGGGGTTACACCGTACTTGCCAACCGCGAATGTGTTGTAGCCATTGTCGCGAAGAATTTCTGCAATGGTCCCGGCCGTGGAAGGAATCTTGCCGTCCCAGCCGGGGAATCCCGCGGACAGAACAGTATGTGAAAACCCAGAAACGTGCACGGATGCGCTGTTACGGCCAGTCAGCAACGCCGAGCGTGTCGGGGCGCAGATCGCGGTGGTATGGAAGTTCGTATACCGCAAACCGTTGGCGGCTAAATTGTCGAATGTGGGAGTCTGAATGAGCCCACCGAATGTGCCCGCAGCGCCAAAGCCCACATCATCCAAGAGGATCCACACTACGTTTGGGGCGTCGGCAGGCGCTTTCACAGGTTCCGGCCACCATTCTTTTGACTCGGAGAGGGTTCTGCCAACAACTCCTTGATACGGCTGTGCCTCTTGAGCATGGAGTGCGACTTCCGCACTCGATGCAAATATTAACGTCAATGTCAGCACTCTCAATACGCTGTTCTTTTTCATGCAGCTCCTATTGGTCTGAGTCTTTCAGTCGCGCGTAGGCCAACACGAAGCCTGCACGCTCGATGTGCTAAAAGGTGAACTTCGCCGCCAACTGAATCTCTCGCGAGATCCGTTGAAATGTTGTTGGGGACCCTGCCGAAGAGATGGTCCCGTAAGCCGCACCAGTAGCGATATTCGGAACAAGAGTCGTGCTGGTTGCGGCAGGACCCGGCGCGACGGCGGACGGATTGTTGAACTGCGGCGTATTGAAGAGATTGAAAAACTCGCCCCGGATTTGCAGGACCTTCGATTCGGCTACTTGGAAGTTCTTGAAGACCGAGAAATCGATGTTCTTCGTCCCTGGACCCTGAAGAATATTGCGTCCGGAATTTCCCCATTGCCCATTCGCTAGCGGCCCCGTCAAGGGAACGCTCACAAAGGCAGAGGTATTGAACCACTCGTGAATGGTGCGCTTGTTAGTCGGCAACGAACCGTTGCCGTCACCGGGGACGAGTTCTGCTCGGGGCGTAAGGCCATCACCCACTCCGTTCGCCGAAATCACGGAAAACGGCAACCCATCGAAGTACTGCAGAATGGCATTCACCTGCCATCCTTCGACGGCCGGCTTCAGCTTGCCCGAGGTCTGGAACGGCAACTGGTAAGTAGCGCTGGCCACAAGGCGGTTCGGAATATTGAGGTCTGAATTTCCGTAATCCGCCCGGAGATTGTACGGATTCATCGCGTCACCCGTGGCATTGTTGGTGCCCGGGCTATTCGTATTTTCATCGAGAGCGTGGCTATACGTGTAAGAGGCCAGGAAGCTCAAATTGCGCGCGCGTCGCTCAGCCGTTATCTGCAGTCCGTTATAGCTGGAGATCTGGTTAGTCTGGAGCTGGTAGATTTGTGCGAAGAACGGGTAAGGCCGCCCAACGGTAACGCTCGTGGTACCAGGCGAACCGGCGTTGATATCCACCAGATCATCCAAATGGACTCCTCGCGTGCCGACATAAGCAACGCTGAGCGTGGTCGAAGGCAGGAGTTCGCGCTGGACGGTCAGATGCCACTGTTCGCTGTAGGGCGTCTTAGCATGAGGATCGGTGGCGAAAACAGGCAGGCCTGCGGGCAACGCGCTGGCAGAAGTGGCGGGAGTATGAACAAACCCGTTGGAGGCAAAGTTGAACGGACTGCCGTTCGGCGCGGCCGCCCCATAGATGGACGAGTTGTTAAACACCCAGTAGTCCACCGCCGGAGCGTTGATCGACATACCATCCGAATTCGTGACGTTGGGCGCGGAGTAGTACATGCCGTAACCTGCATGGACGACAGTCTTCGGAGTCAGCTTAAGAGCAAATCCCGCGCGCGGCATGAAGTTCAGATTGTTACCGCTCAGACCGCTGCGTGGAACTCCATTAGTCCCCACCTGAAAGAGCTGTGTCGTCGATAGGGTGGGAACGAAGTCGTACATGCGGTTGCCCACTTCCGTCCACGGCCAGCCTAGGAAGTTTTCATAGCGTATGCCAAGGTTTAACGTCAGCCTGCTCGTGACCTTGTAGTTGTCCTGCACATAAAAAGAGAGGTCGGTCTGCCGGAAGCCGCGGGTGCCTTGCTGGAACTCATACAGTCCGGTCTTCGGCGCTCCGAAGAGCAGATCGGTCCATGCCAGTCCGCTGTACACTGTGCCGAACGAAAATAGGCCGTGCTCATCTGCGGTCTGGAACATGTTGTATTGGAGACGGACGACTTCCACACCTAAGTCGAGTGAGTGCTTGCCTCGAACCAGGTTGACATTGTCATCCCACTGATAATTATTGGTTCCGATCTGCGTGGGGCTGTTCCCAGCATCACCGATCGACGTGTCGCCAGCGAAAGTCATTACGGGCAGTCCATCGGAGCTCGGACTTCCGGCCACCTCGACGCCTGGAACACCGAGTTGCGTCGGAAGATTCAGACCCGCATCCCAGTTCTGTGCGAAGACAAAAAATCGGGACCAGCCGAAGCGCGCCGAGTTGATTGTGGTCGGCGTAAAGATATGCGTCTCGCTGATAACGGCCTGATGAGCGGGGTCCTGCGCGGGTCCGCTGATAACAGCTCCCACCAAGGGCACCGGCAAGATACCTGGCTGACCAATGCTGTCGCGGGACTGGCTGTATCGAATGAACGCGCTGTCGGAGTCCGAGAATTGATGATCGACCTTCACGTCAAAGGCGTCTTCGGTGACCGACCGCTCTGGATTGAACAGGAAATTGTTGGCTGTGGTTGCGCCCGGTACGTTAGGCGATGCGTACTTCTGATACAGTTTCAAAATGTTCGCGCCGGTCGTATTCACATCGCTCAACGGGATGAAGTTGTTGGCGTACGGAATCCCGGTCGTAGGATTCTTTATCGGTGTCGAGTAGGCGGAGAAGTCGTATCCGGTCGGGGTCAAGGTGAAATCCGGTACGGTGTCAACGTAGGTCAAACCCTGTCGCGTGCGCTGCCCGGAGTAGTCCGCAAAGAAGAAAGTCTTCGGGTTCTCTCTTGTGAATAGCGGACCGCCAAAGGTGCCGCCAAACTCATTCATCTTGAAACCGGGCTTGGCAGCGGTATCGAAATAGTTCTTGGCGTCGAGAGCGGAGTTGCGGAAAAATTCGAAGACCTCTCCGTGATAACGGTTGGTGCCGGACTTGTAGATCAGGTTGATGGTGCCAGCGTTTCCGCGCCCGAAGCGCGCATCCGCATCCGTAGTCTCTTCAGAGAATTCCTGTACAGCGTCGATGGGTGGGAAGATGACAACGCCCAGCCCGTTGTGATTTTCGTTGTCCCCGATGCCATCTAGAAGCAGGCGGTTCTCCTGATAGCGAAGGCCGTTGAAGGCATAGGACGAAGGCCCGCGTTGTTGAGCATAAGGAATGCTTGCGATCTGGGTTTGCGCCGGCACCACGCCAGCACCCAATCCGACTAACTCGGCAAAGTTGCGGCCGTTCAAAGGAAGATCCTTGACCGCTTCTTCGGTACGAAGATTGGAGACGGTCGAAGTTTCGCTCTCCAGGAGTTCGTTGGTAGCCTCGACTGTCACGCTCTGGGTGCCAGCATTGCCCACCACTAGCGCCGCATCGGCAGCGGCTCTCTGGCCGACTTCCAGCCTTACGTGCTCCTGGACTTTGCCAAAACCCGAGGACCTAAACTCGACGATGTAGTCACCTGGGACCAGGGGTGGGGAGACATAAAGCCCTTCGGAATCCGTCACGGCGCTGTTCGTTATTCCGGTCGCGGAGTTTCGTATGCTGACTTGGGCCTTCGCGATGACCGCTCCCGAGGTGTCGCGCACTACGCCAGTGATCGTGCCAGTTTCGACGATCTGCGCCCAAAGTCCTGGGACCATAGCTACAGCGAGTAACCCAGCCAATAGCGGGTTCCTTCTTTGCTCCCTGTGCAGGACAGTCCGGAAGCGTCGCTTCCCGTCGCATTTTTCGGTGCCAATCTCTGCGCGTCCGGAATAGGCCAAGCGTGTGTGAGATATGGCGGCAGACATCAGAACCGATCCCGCCGAAAACAATGACCGCCCCAAGTTCGTCATATTCTTCCTTTTTTCAGATTTGACAACACAAGTAAGTCTATTGATTTACTAGTAATACACTTTAGAACTCTCCTCAACTCGCGCCGGACGGGGACAAAGCAGCCCATCCGTGTCCGGACCGGAGACTTACGGATAAAACCGCGATGGTTCAGCCAAAAAACTGGTTCAGCTACAACAGTGCAACGTAGTGTCGGGGGTGGGCATGGCTAGCTTGTGGCGAGGATTCACGAGTAGCGTGATCCCGCGTTGAGAACATAATCGATTTATGTCTACTATGTCAATAGACTTTATGGTTAAAGTTATGTTGCAACAGATCGAAAATTTTTATCGCTTAGCCAGTTCGTTTGATGGGCTGGAGAAGAAAGACTCCTCGATCCAGACGGTCCAGCCGGAGTCTGTCATTGGTGCGAAGGAGGCGATGTGGTGGTCGTACCTGAGAGGTTCACGATTCGCTCGATTTGACCCCTTCGAGGATCGTTGGGCGCTTCGCGCAAAAACTGGCTGAATTCTATCGTTGCTTCTTCACTGCGATTGAGCTGCATCAGGATATTCGCGCGAACCAAGTGCACATCGGGGAAGTCTTTGTTCAGTTCATCCAACTCGCGCAACGCCGCTACGAGTCGCTGCTGACCATAAAATGCCTTGGCCAACTCCAGTCGTCCCTGCCAGAAATCAGGGCGCATCCGGATCGTTTGCCGCGCGGCGGCTTCCGCCTTCTGGAACTCACCCATTGAGTTGTACGCTGTGGCCAGAGCCAGGTTGGCATCCGTTTCGGTGGGATCGAGGGCCAGAGCACGCGTGGCATCTTCGATGGCTTCGTCGAAATTTCTTGAAGCCAGTCGCAGCAGCGCCAGCATGGAGAATGCCGGCGCGCAAATCGAATCGACTTGCAGCGCCCGATCGATCTCCTTCTCTGCTCCGGCAAAGTTCGACCGGCTAAACTCCCGCTGCGCCAGCTTCAGATGCGTCCGTGCTCCCGCAGGAATGCGCAATTGTTGAGCGGAAATAATGTACATCTCCCGCGATGTCTGCGCTACAACGGTTAAAGATGCAAGAAGGAAAACGAAAAAGAGCGAGACCAGAAAGCTGGCAAGGGGCCTGCCTCTTTCAATGTAATGGCTACTAACTTGATTTGCTTCCTTGCTATTGGAGGGGCAATGCGCAGGGTCTAGACTTCCACAACGATTAAACCAGGAGCCCGCGACCATCTCGCGGCCTCACGACTTGGAAATTCACATAATTCAGGAGGCACTCCAGATCAGTTGCGAAGACAGTATACCGCTATTTGTCGAGCCGACCGATGATATCTTCACAAATTGCATAGACATCCTATTGCATGCATTTGCCCGGCAAGCTGATCGATGCATGCATGCGACGACGGTTTGAACGGATGCATGCCCCCAACAAAAACTGAATCTGCTCAAGTTCTCCGCCCGCGAGATGGCATAACCGTCCACAGGTGCGACGCAAGTCATGGGGAGAAATACTCTTGAGGTCGGAACGTTTGGCGGCCGCCGTCACCACGTGCCCTATGGCCTGCACGTTGGAGTGAGCGCGTAAGTGATCTGCAACAAAATGTGGACGAATTGTGCGCAACGCTTGAGCGGAAGATCATAAGACTAGACCGGCAGGTGAGGAAATGCCTCTCAGCTGGGGCTTCGATTACGGCATTTGAAAACAGGAAGCGGGGCTTCTAGGAGTCGAGTACGAGAGATGGACCGCCCGTTAGGCGCAGTCCGCACTGATGAACGCTTTCACTTCGGACGCGCGAACTGCAGGGCAGCGATTTTTATGTACAAGCGCGACCCAACCATCGCTGACGTTTGGCCGATTAGTGGAGACTGTGTTTAAGGCCGGGATTGGCTACGATTCTAAGGAGTTGATCGATAGCGTGCGAGGACAGGTCGGAATTCGTTAGACCGAACCTAAGGTCTTGACGATTTGCCTAGACCAGCGCCATTCCGGGCGAGTGGTCGGCTATCCGGAAGTTATCTAGAAACGGGCTCGTAGGAAGTCAATCCAGGAACACGTCGATCGTCGCTAAAGGTTCGCTAGTGTGAAGAAGAAGCGGTCGGCGCCGAGACCGCCACAGTGGTCTACAGGGTTGTATCGCTTCCGACAAAAACGGATCATGGGCTGTCTCACATCGGCAACGTTCGCAGCGCCATCTCGACTACGCGCTGTAATTTACTTCGGCGCGTTCGCCGTACAACAAACATGCAATGGAGTCGAGATTCTGGGGCACTTGGACCTTTAGGTCCAATGTCGAATCAGCAAATTGCTTGTTATCAAGATGATGGAGTGAGTTCCACCTCCCATCAGCACTAGTAGTTCCTTTATCATATAAGACGACATGTTTCTAGCTTCGTTCGTAATATGTACAGGATCAAGATTGTCGTTGTTCCGGCTTCTCAGCTTCGGATATAGCTTGATTCTGGTTTGTCTGCCACTTTCGCTAATGGGGGCGGCCAATGGCAGTTTCTCAGGGACGCTGACGGACCCAAGCGGGGCTGTGGTCGATGGTGCGACCATTACGTTGGTAAACGTCGCGTTAAAATCGAAATATACAGCGATTACGAATGGCCAGGGATTTTATTCGTTCCCGACTCTTCCAGTTGGCCATTACGACCTGACGATTGAAGCCTCTGGGTTCAAGACACAGAAAACAAACGGCTTGACGGTCGATACCGACGCCGCGCTTAAACTGGATGCGGTGCTCACATTGGGTCAACACTCCGAAACCTTAACGGTTGTGGCCGAATCGGCCGCCGTAGAGGCGCAAGTCGATACGGGAGCAACTCATATGGGCGAACTTGTAACCGGGGCGCAGATGACGGCGTTACCACTGAACGGACGCAGCTACACCGATCTATTACCAATACAGCCCGGAGTCAGTCCAGTGTCGACCTTGCTTCCAAACTCGGTAATCATGGCCGGAGTGACCGGAGGTTTATCGCCATCGGGCGATTTGAATCCTGGGAACTTATCGATCGACGGACAGAGAGAATCGTCGAACGGCTTTTTAGTGAACGGAATTGACGTTCAGGAACACATGAATGGCGGTACCTCCATTGTGGCGAACCTGGACTCGATTGAGGAATTTCGCGTACTGACCAATAATTTCGATCCCGAGTATGGCAACTATAACGGTGGCATCGTGACCGTTATTACCAAGTCGGGGAGCGATTCATTCCATGGAAATGTGTTTGAATTCCTGCGCAACACCGCTTTGGATGCGCGCGGTTATTTTGACCCAAGCCGGGCAAGCTTCCGCCAGAATCAATTTGGCGGGACCATTGGCGGTCCAATCAAGCATCGGACAATTTATTTCTTCGGCGATTATCAAGGGACTCGTACCAACGAAGGTGTGGAAACGGGATTGATCTCTGTCCCATCCGCTCAAAACCGTGTTGGTAATCTGTCCGACGTAGCGAGTTCTTTGACAGGAACCGTGAAGGGCCATGCTCTCGCGGGCTTGCTTTCGCAAGAACTGCATTATGGAGTTTCCGCGGGCGAACCGTATTACACGCAAGGATGCGCGATGAACTCATCCTGCGTATTCCCAAACGCGGTGATACCGCAGAACGCGTGGTCGTCGCCGGCCCGCGCGCTGCTGCAATACATCCCTTCACCCAACAATGGCACCGATCAATTCTCCACTTCGGCTTATTCCCAGACGGTACGTGACGATAAGACTTCCTGCAGAGTCGACGCCAATGTGGGCCGATGGGGCCAACTTTCCGCGTACTATTTCTTTGACGATTATCGCCTCGACAATCCATATCCGGCGCAGCAGGGTGGGGCAAGCATTCCCGGCTTTGACGCTCTGACTTTCGGGCGCGCTCAACTCGTCAGCCTCGGGGACACCAAAGTTTTCAGCAACGGTACGGTGAACGAGTTTCACATCGGGTATCTCCGTAATGCCAACGTGATCGGCCGGCCAAATGGCGGGCTTGGAGTAAGCCTGGCGGATCAGGGCTTCGTGAACAGCGCGGGGAGCCCAGGTTTCACGGTGCAGGCTCCGCAGTTTGAAGGGGTAGAAAACATCGTTTTTCCTTCCTTCGCCATGGGAGTTCCGATCACCAATGTGACGCAGGTCAATAACACGCTGTATGTCAGTAACACGCTCTCGAAGGCGATGGGAGCGCACACCCTTAAATTTGGCGGCCAATTTCACGTGGATCAGGTGAACGAGTATCCTAATGCCACGTTCAATGGAACTTTTAATATCGATGGAACCGAGACCGGCTCCGCTTTTGCCGACTTCCTGATCGGTGTACCCAGCAATTTCACGCAATCCTCGGGCCGCCCTTTCTATTTGCGGAATCGATACGAAGGGCTGTTTGCACAAGATAGCTGGCGGGCGCGAACCGACTTAACGGTCAACCTCGGTCTACGTTGGGATTACATCATGCCGTTCTGGGAGAAGTACAACAACATTCAGACAATCATTCCGGGAACGCAATCGGTACTGTTTCCCGGTGCGCCCGAAGGTCTGGTGGTTCCTGGCGATCCGGGAATTCCCAGTACAATTTCGCCCTCGAAGGGGCGTAACTTTGCGCCGCGGATAGGCCTCGCTTATGCGCCGCAATTCGATCACGGAATTCTAAAGAAACTTTTTGGAGACAGCGGAAAAAGTAGCCTACGCGCGAGCTACGGAATCTTCTATACCGCGTTTCCGGGGCTGTCGGCCGGTATTATGTATGCGATTCCTCCATTTGGCTACAACTACCTGACTCCACAACCGCCGCTGTTTGCAACACCCTACGTCAACGCTGCGGATGGCGAGCAGAATACAAATCCGTTTCCATTAACTTTTCCTCCGCACACTGTCTCCGCTAAGAATCCCGACACCACATTCGATTGGCCGCCTTTAATCCCCATTGCCGCCGCTCCTTATTTTTACTACCGCAACGCCGTTCCCTATACAGACAATTACATGCTTTCATTCGAGCGACAGATCACGAAAAACACCCTGCTGACCATGAGTTATGCGGGGAACCAGGGACACCATATTCTCGCAGTGGTATCGACGAACCCAAGTAACCAGGCTCTTTGCCTCAGCCTGAGCCAACGAAGTGAGGTGGCTCAGGGCAGCCCCACTTGCGGGCCTTTTGGCGAAGATGCTCTTATTACCAGCATCGGCGGCCAGCAATATCAAGGAACGCGAGTTGGTTTGGGACCTAACTATGGGGAGGTTACTGCTCAAAGAACGATCGCGAATTCGAGTTACAACGCGCTGGAGACGAATCTGCGTTATGTTGGGAAGAGGTCGGATTTCCTGTTGGGATACACCTACAGCAAGTCGATTGACCAGGGATCGAATCTCGGCGAACAGCTCAATCCGCTGAATCTAGCGGCTACCCGCACGATTTCCGCTTGGGATATGAGGCACAACTTTGTCGCGAGCTACGAACTACGCCTGCCTTTTGATTTGCTTTTCAGGCGATCGGATCGTTTGACGGAGGGATGGAGCGTAGCCGGCACCGCCCGTTTCAGCACTGGCCTCCCCGTAACTCTGTACGATGACTCCGACAATTCGCTGCTGGGAACGCTGGGAAATGGTATCAATAACTACCTGTTGGATACGCCGCAATATCACGGGGCTCCGCTCAATATCGACACGAACCCGAGAAATGGACGACCGGAGTTTAACAATACGCCGGCGGCATTCACCACGGAAATGTTTGGACATTTGGGAAATGTGCGCCGCCGATTTTTCTACGGCCCGGGAATCGATAACTTTGACATGACGCTGACCAAAACGCTGCGACTAACCGAGTCGAAAGCGTTCGAATTACGGCTGGAAGGATTCAACGTATTCAACCATGCCCAGTTTTACGGCGCCGCCTCGGTGGACGGGGAAGTGAATAATGATCCCCATTTTGGACAAATCGTCCGCGCAGCCGCTCCACGCCTAGTTCAAGTCGCGGTTAAATTCGCCTTCTAAAATAGATTCAGAGACGCGGTTTGGAGCTAATTATGAATAACCCAGAAGCGCACGATGCCTCGGTGATCTCTACGTCCCCGCGCGAAGCGACCGATTGCCGTTTCCCCCTGACGCGCCGACATTTCATTTTCGGTTTTACTGCTGTGGCCGGATTCGCGTCTTTTGGCCGTGCAACGGCGGCTAAGGGCAATCTCCGGCAGTTCCATAACCAACCACCTGAAAGTCCTTTGCATAGGCGCCTTACGGAGTTGTGGGCAGCGGTGGCATCTGAAACAGGCGGCGCAGTGCGGGTGCGGACATTTGCCGAGAACGATCACATCGCCGGCGGCGATCCAGCCGCGCTGAGGCTGTTGGTAGCCGGAGAACTCGATTTCTTGACTTTAATGGGCGGTCTGATCGCACCTCTGGTTCCGGCGGCACAAGTACAAGGCATTCCGTTCGCTTTTAGTGATAATGCGCAAGTCTATGCGGCGATGGATGGCGATCTCGGTGATTATCTCCGCCGGGAATTGATTGCAAAAGGTCTGTATGCCATTCCGCGAGGATGCTTTGAAAATGGCTTCCGTCACATCACGTCTACGGCGAAGCCGATCCATGGCGCTGAAGACCTTCGTGGTCTCAAGATGCGTACGCCCAACAGCCCCATTTTTACGGATATGTTTCAGTCATTGGGCGCCACCCCTGTCGCATATAACGTGAACCAGTTGTACGATTGCTTAAAGAGTGGAGCCGCCGACGCGGAGGAAAATGCTCTGGCGGTGGTCGAAGCGTTCAAACTATACGAAATACAGAAGTACGTCAGCCTCACCAGTCACATGTGGTCTGGCTTTAATCAACTGGCCAATCTAAAACTGTGGCAGCAATTTCCAGCCGATACGCAGCGCGTGATCGAACGCAACACCGCAAAATTTGTTGCGCTACAGCGGGCTGATAATGAAAAGCTCAATGTCGATTTGAAGAAAAAACTGACTGAGCAGGGAATGAAGGTGAATGAAGCTGAAACAGCTTCATTCCGCAGCCGGCTCGGGCCTTTTTACGGGCGCTGGAAAGAAATAGTCGGGAAAACAACATGGGATATTCTCGAATCCCATGTTGGAAAGCTCGCCTGAATCCCGCATCGTGCCGAAATGTCTTCGCGCGTTTGCGCGCGGAAATTACGGAGCTCCTTCGTTCAAACCTGGAAGCGACCATTCCGCTACCGCCATTGGATCGAGCACCGGTTTGCCCAGATTCGGGCAACTTAGTGCGTAGATCCCCGTGTCCGTAGCCGCGTAAATTATGTTCCGGTCCCACTCGATAAAAACATTGCTCACATTCCGTCCCCACCCATAAGGGACATCCCCTTGAGGAGGAATGAAGTACGCGATCTCTTCAGGCCGTGTCAAATTGCCGACGTCGTAGCAACGCAAGCCCGCGATGAAGTACGAAAAGGCGATGAAGTCCTGTCGAGGCCGTCCGGGAGCCTTGAGATGAGGCGGATTATGCGCACCAAAGCGTCCCCGTTTGAAACAGAAGTCGTCGTAGGGGGCCTCGGGCGGAGGGACGGGACGCGGAAACTGCGCCACCGGGACAGGATGTTGTTCGTCCCGAATGTCGATCATCCATATTGGCAGGAAAATTTGGTTGCAGTCCGCGTTGAGAGTTTCCCCATTCGCGGTAACAAACCCGCGATCAAGAAATCCGAGATAGATCGTGTGGAAAGCAACCCCAGTCCTTGAATATTGCGGCGGCGGTTCGAATTTACCTACCTCCTTCTGGTTCTTAGGATCAGAAAGATCGAGAATTCTCATGCCATTACAACCGAACGCTCCGTATCCTCGGTTCCCACCATCTTCAAGTCTTTTAGGAACATAGACCGGGCCGTGCAAGCCTGCAAAAGGTGTTTGATCAGGGGCAACCGCTGGAGGAACTAATTTGGACCACATCCACTCCGCGTACTGAGCCTCCTCGCCTTTTCGCGAGCCCGGCACCCACCACATCGAAACTTCTTTGGCGTTCGTTGGATCCGAGACGTCTACGATCATATTGCCATTAGTCAATGGCCGTCCCGCGTTAGGTTGATGAATAAATGAGTCATCTGGCGCGGTATCCAGGTAAGCGTACTTCCCACCGTCATAATAATTTCGATGGGTGCCTGATCCCGTTGCACCCGTGCTGAATTCCGAAAGCAGAACGATCTTAGAGGGATCCGTGGCATCGTAAAATCGAACGCCACGAAGTCCCTTAATTTTGCGGTACGCCTCAAGCCAATTCGGATTGTCGTATTTTCCGGTCGATTCTTCCGAGACGACAACGGCGCCAGTCGGGCCCGCGCCAGTCATTAGAATCCACTTTTTAAGTGTCTTGTTATAAGCAACCTGGAGTTGCGCCCCAAAACGAGTTTCCTCAAAACCATGTCTGTTGTAGAGCGAGGGTTTGCGCAAATTGCTGACATCAATCACGTCGCCCTTCTGGAGCAAATAGCGGCGGTCGCCGATCGACATCATCTGTAACTTGTCAGTGCGAACTTCACCCGGCAGAATGTGGGCAAGGACTTCCATGTTGCGGATGTACAATCTGCGATCAAGGTAAGTGATGCTCTGCGGCGTAGGAGTCTTGGATTTTAAACCTTGTTGCGCCCACGCCGGGAGCGCACTCCCTGCTAGCGCCAATCCCGCGCCAGTTACCGCCTGACTCAAAAACTGCCGCCGAGTTGACTTACGCGTTCGGATCTTCATAGTGTCTTGGCTCATCTTCCCTCAGTAATAAACGCAACCTACGCGATTAGGCAATTGCAATGAATAAACACGCGATGCCCAGTTTTTAGCTGAGCCCACGAACACTCTAGAATATTAGCTTGAGACCCAACTGAATGGCCCGATTACTTCCTGAGCCCAGCACCGGATTCGTGCCCGCCTGATCAGGAGTGGAGCAGCCACACCCAAACCCGAGTCCGGTCGAAGGGTCGTTGTTGGCATATCCGTTCGGTCCGCCGTAGGGATTGGCGAAGCTTGGGTGATTGAGTATGTTGAAGAACTCGGCTCGGAACTGAGCCGTCAAGCGCTCTTTAAAAATCCAGCCTTTGACCAGTGACAGATCCCAGTTGCGGAACCCGGAATCCCGAAAAATATTGCGGCCCGCAGTACCGTAGCTTCCGGCGGCGGGAGGTATCAGCACAGAGTTGCCCTTGACATAGCACCCAAACTGATTTAGCGACGACAGGAGCCCTGCCGTATTGGCAGCGGCTAAACATGCGGGCCAAGCGTTCGGGAAATTGGGATCGGGTCCGGTGAAATAAGGAATCGGGTTTTGATTCGAGGTGAAATTAGATGGATTCCCGACGAAATTCCACCGTTCGAAGGAAGAAGTTGGGTTGTTGACTTCGCCGGTCAGGCTGAAGTCGTTCGAAGTATCTTGCGGGCCCCAAGGCTGGCCCGTCTGCAACGCTACGATCGAATTGATTTGCCAGCCTTTCAGCAGTTGGGCCCACGAGTCTTTCCCAGGAAGCGCATAGGTGACGGAGAGAGTGAAGCGGTGCCGAACGTCGAAATCGCTGCTGGCATACTGCAAGCCGGGCCGAGTGCTGTCCAAAGGAACGCCAGCCCCCTCGTTTGCCGAGGCGTCATCCAGCGCATGGGAGTAAGTGTAGGCCGCCGTGTACGAAAGCCCATGCGAAACCCTCTGCGTCAGAGTCATCTGAAGACCGTTGTAATTGGAGATGTTCAGGTTAGAAAGGCGGTCAATGTAACCCAGATACGGAAACTGGCTGAAGAATGGTCTGCCAGCCTGTTCACAATGTCCGCAAGCGATCTCGGCGGGTGAGTTTGGATTAACTTGGTTGATGTCTGTTACGCCAACCAGCTTGGACCCATGATTGCCAACATAGCCGACTTCGAGAGCCAAATCTTTTGTTAATGTCCGCTCAATGTCGAGGGTCCAGGTAGTGACAAAAGGAGTACGCAGATTTCGAGCCACAGCAAATGTATTGCAAGGGCTGGGGTCACTCCCGACTCCGTCACCACACTGCACTTGTCCGACAGGAAAAATGCTTGGACCGCCCACTGAGGATCCGTTCCAATTCAGCGCTGCCCCGGGAAGTGAGACAGAAGCGGTACTAATTGTGCCCGGACTCGGAATCAACACGCCGTTCGCTCCACTAAGAATCGCGCCCGTCGGCACCAGGCCCAGGCCAATCGTGCCGGTAGTCGCACTCCCTTGTGCGAGGAAAACATCGTAAGCAAGTTGGTCATAAACTACTCCAGCCCCCGCCCGCACCACCGTCTTGCTGTCGCCTCGCACATCCCAGGCCAAGCCCAATCGAGGCGCGAGATTATTGTGATCGCCGTCATAGGCTGAACTTATCTGTTTGCCGACCTGTACTAGGCCGAGGGCTGGATCGAAATTTCCGAATTGATTGTTCGATTCCTTCAGCACTGTGTTGATCTCGTAGCGGACCCCGAGGTTCAAAGTAAGGGTGGGCTTGATCCGGTAATCGTCCTGGAAAAAGACTGCGAATCCTTCATTGTGGACGTGCCGCGCAGGATTGCCAGCGAGAATCGCGCCGGTGCCAGGTTGGCCAGCAAAGAAATCCTCCAGCGGTGTGGCGCAAGGAGAGTTTGCCGGAGGACACGTGGCGGCGAAGGCGTCGACGTTTCCAAATCGAATTAGACCGCGAGCGTTCGTATAGGAGGCTCCGGTAAAGCTGTCGCGAAGAAACTCAGCGCCAAATTTGAAAGCGTGCTTGCCATGCAAGTAAGAAGTTTGATCGAGTATTTGAAAAACCTCGTCAGGCCCTTGAACTCTGGGTCGGCCGCCCCCGGCTCCCAATTGAAAGCTGGCAAAGCCGTTCAGTCGAATTACAGGGAACCCAAAGTAGAGAGGATTTGTTATACCGGTGTTAATGCCGTAACTCGTAGGATTTATTGTGTGGTCCGCCCCGAAGCCGGGCTGGTACAAATGGCTTAGCCCAACCTTTAGTTCGTTGACCCAGCGGGAGCCCGGCGTCCAAGTCCAACTACCCGAACCCGCTTGAGCCCGTGTGTGGAGGACGGATTCCCAATCCTGCTTCACCTGATTCGGCGCGTCATTCCATTGGCCATCCACTTGTCCGAAAAAGTACATTCCACTTAGGGAGTGGAGGTCGTTAATGTGGTAATCGACCTTCGCGACTCCATTATCTTCTCTGATGAAGCTCTGTAAATTCGGGGAAAACGACGTTGTGGGTCCAACATTTGCCGGGAACAGGTTTCCTGTGCACTGAATAGTCGGGCTGATCTTGCATCCCGCTAGTTGCAAGCTCAATGGGCTCGGAGTTAATCCCGCAGCCAGTACTCCTGCAACCGCATCGGGAAGACTGTTCGCGGGATCTCCTCCCAGCGACGTTACAGTTGGAACACTCACTTGATTCGTACTTCCAACCGAATAACTCAATCCCTCATATCCCAGGAAATAAAACAACTTGTCCTTCTTCATCGCGCCTCCCACGGTGGCGCCGTATTGCTGCAGGTCGATGGGCTGTTTCTCCGTACCCACCTGATTAAAGTAATTTCGAGCATCCCACCAATCGGAACGTCCAAACGCATAGGCTGTGCCGTGAATTTTATTCTCGCCGGATTTTAGTCCTACGTTAACAATCGCTCCCGGCTTCCAACCGTATTCCGCCTTGGGATTTTCTTCGACGTTGAATTCCTGAATAGCGTCTATCGGCAGGATCGTCGATGCATCTCCCGCGATGGTTGCACCATTAATGACGCTCATTCCGGAAAATGGCTCGTCGTTGTTCAATCCCTCGATCAAATAAACGTTCTCGTCCGGTCGGCCGCCATTCGTACTTTGCGTAAACGCTCCACCACCGGGATAAATGGTCACTCCGGGACGCAGTTGCAAGAGGTTTTCATAATTGCGGCCATTGAGTGGCAGGTCATTAATGGTGGCATTGCTCAGGGTTCCCCCCAAGGTAGCGCTGGTATTGTCCACCATCGGTAAGTCAGCCGTCACCAGAATCGTGGAATTGACTTCGCCTGGGTTAAGGACCACATCCACTCGGGCATCTTTGCCGACTTCCAATTGGATATTTCTATGTTCAACCGTTTTAAAACCAGCGGCTTCTACGTGAACGCTGTACATCGCCGGAAGCAAATCCGGCGCCACGTATTCGCCGGCCTGGTCGGTCTTGAGGGTTCGGGTAATGCCACGGTCGACATCGGTAACGTTGACAAGGGCACCCACGACTGCCCCCCCCGATTGATCCGTAACCGTTCCCGAAATTCGTCCTGCGCTGCCCTGTGCATGTAGCGGTCGGCAGAAAACTAGCGACATAAGCAGGAAAGCTGTCATCCGTGACGTTAAGGAACTCATAGAACGGTTCTCCCATGCTGCGGTAAGTTAGAAAATGAGTTTCAGACCCAACTGAATCGCGCGATTGCTTCCCGACCCTAATACGGGGTTCCCCGCAGCTTGGTCGGGCGTGGCGCAACCACAGCCGAACCCGCCAGGACCCGGAGCGGAAGGATCGTTGAGGCCATAGCCATTCCGCCCCCCATAGGGGTTCGCAAAGTTAGGATGGTTGAGAATGTTGAAGAACTCAGCACGAAACTGAGCGGTGAGGCGGTCTCGGAACTTCCAGTTCTTGCTTACCGAAAAATCCAGGTTGCGGAAGCCGCCGTCACGGAAAATGTTGCGGCCCATGGTTCCGAATTGTCCGAACGCAGGAGGAATCATTATCGATTTGCCTTTCGCGAAGCACCCTAACGTCGCCAGCGAAGCGTCCGCGGGACCGTTTAGGTTTCCGCCGTCCAAGGCCAGAGCCTGCGCATTGCAGGCTGAATTAGACGTGGGATTAGGGCTACCAGGATTTCCACTGCCGGGAAAATAAGGAGTTGGGTTTTGATCGGATTTGAAGTCCGACGGGTTACCGAAGAAATCCCACCGTTCACCGGTAAAGTTAGGGTTGTTTACCTCTCCAGTTCCACTAAGATCGTCCGACGCATCCAGGGCACCCCAGGGCAGTCCGCTCTCCAAAACCGCGATCGAATTGATCTGCCATCCTTCCAGCAACTGTCCCCACGACTTCTTGCCAGGAATGGCATATGTAACTGAGAGCGTAAAACGATGCCGAATGTCGTTGTCGCCATTGCCATATTGCAGCCCTGGGCGCGTACTGTCCAACGGGATCACGACCCCACGCCAGTTGCTGGAGGCGTCATCGAGAGAATGCGAATAGGTATAACCCGCGGTGAAGGACAATCCATGGGAAGTCCGCTGGGTTAAGGTTGCCTGGAGGCCGTTGTAGTTCGACTGATCACGATTGGTCAGATAGTTGATGTACTGCAGATACGGAAACTTGACGCCATAGGGTCGGTCAACCTGGGCTTCGCAGTGGCCACATGAGATCTCCGCCGGCGAGTTCGGGTTGATCTGGTTGATATCCAGGTAACCTACTAGCTTTGTGCCATGGTCACCGATATAAGCAACATCCAAGGCAAGATTATTGGTGATAGCTCGCTGAATATCCAGAGTCCAGGTAGTGACGTAGGGGGTACGGAGATTCCGGTTCACCCCAAAAGTGGTACAGGGCGCGGGATCCGAACCCAAACCGTCGCCGCACTGAACCGCATTACCGGATGGAAAAATCGTGGATCCATTAACTGCCGAGCCATTCCAGTTTAGAGACGAACCCTGGAATGTGGTGTCGGAGATCGCGATATTGCCGGCACCCGGTGTCGAGGTGCCGTTCTGCACCAGGGTAGCTCCAGTGGGAACAGAACCCATTCCCAGCGCGCTGCCCAGTGCCAAAAACACGTTGTAGCTCAGTGTGTCGTAAGTGACACCCCCTCCTGCTCGGACTATCGTTTTGCCATTACCCTGAACATCCCACGCCAGGCCGAAGCGCGGCGAGAAGTTGTTGTGGTCGCCATTGTAAGGAGAGCTGACTTGTTTGCCCACTTGCACTAGCCCCTGCGTGGGGTCGAAGTTGCCAAACAGATTGTGAGATTCTTTTAGGACAGTGTTTAGCTCGTAGCGCAGACCAAGGTTCAGAGTGAATCTTGGGCTAAGGCGCCAGTCATCCTGCAGGAAGACCGCAAACGCATTATTGTGCACATGACGGGTAGGATCGCCAACCAGAAGAGATCCCGTAGTCGGTGCCCCTGCGAAGAAATCCTCCAAGGGCGTGGCGCCACTAAAAGCATTGCCATTCCTGAAGGTAATGGTCCCCTTGCCAGGCTCGTAGTTGCCTCCAGCGAAGCTACCGTAAATAATCTCTCCACCGAATTTGAAAGCGTGGCTGCCATGCAGATATGAAACGTGGTCTATGAATTGGATACTGTTGTCTGGCCCTTGTACCTGCGGCCAGCTCTGCCCCAACTCGAAGTTGCTGAAGCCGCTGATCTTGACGATCGGGAAGCCAAAAAGCAGCGGGTTCGTTACGCCCGTATTGATGCCGTAGGTTGTCGGATTGACATCGTGATCCGCGCTAAAAGTGGTTTGATAAAGGTGGCTGTAACCAATTCTGAGCTCATTGACCCAACGGAAATTCGGGGTCCAGACCCAGTTTCCCGAGCCCACTTGGGCGCGCGTGTGCAGCAGCGACTCCCAAGCAGGAGAAAGTTCGTTGGGGGCATCATTCCAGGTTCCACCGTTCTGACCGAAAAAGTACAAGCCATTTAACGTGTGGTGCTGGTTGAGATGATAGTCAACCTTCATTAGACCGTTGTCCGATCGATTGTTACTTATTAAGCTAGACGGGAAGTTCGTGGGAGCCTGCGCATCGAACGTTCCCTTGTTAGCCGGGAACAAGTTACCTGTGCATGTAACGGGCGGACCTAGTGTGCAGCCCGCTAAGTTCAGGCTGAGCGCGCTCGGCGTTATCCCCGCCGCCTGTAGACCAGCAACGGCATCTGGAATACTGTTCGCTGCATCTGCCCCCAACGATGTGATGGTTGGGGTTTGGTAGGTGAACGAGCTTCCCACGGTGTAGCGTTGCCCTTCGTATCCGCCAAAAAAGAAAAATTTATCTTTGATCAAGGGTCCACCCACGGTTGCGCCGAACTGCTCCAAAGCTACTGGAATGTCCCCTGGGATAAAGTAGTTGTGCGCATCCCAAGCACCGTCACGGCCGAATGCATACGCCGTACCGTGAAGGCCGTTGGTACCCGATTTCAATCCAACGTTCACGATGGCACCCGGCTTCCCCCCGAATTCCGCCTTAGGATTTTCTTCGACATTGAATTCTTGAATGGCATCGATGGGCAGGATAGTCGATGCATCGCCTGCTGCGGCAGCAGCATTGATCACGCTCAGACCAGAGAAAGGTTCGTCGTTGTTCAGGCCGTCGACCATGTAGACGTTATCCTCTGGACGAATACCATTGGTGCTCTGGGTGAATTGACCGCCTCCAGGGTAAATGGTCACTCCTGGGCGGAGTTGGAGCAGATTCTGGTAGTTGCGGCCGTTCAATGGCAGGTCGTTGATAGTTTCGTTGCTGAGCGTTCCTCCCAGCGTGGCACTGGTGCTGTCCACCATAGGGATGTTTTCGTGGACTTCGACGACCTGTCTCACATCCCCGGGCTGCAAAACGATGTCCACGCGGGCGTCTTTTCCCACTTCAAGCACGATGTCGGTGCGCTCGAAGGTCTTGAAGCCTATGGCCTCAACCCGGATTTTGTAGGAACCAGGAAATAGATCAGGCGCCACGTATTCTCCGGCTTGATCGGTGGACAAAGGCCGGGAGATGCCTCGTTGCACATCGATGACTGTGACCGAGGCGCCAAAAACGGCACTACCGCTTTGGTCTTGAACGCGGCCCAGAATCCGGCCAAAATTGCCCTGCGCGAACAGGGAGAGGCAAACGCCAAGTGCTAAGAAGCCTGCGCACAGGACTCGGCTGATTTCCCGTAAACTTAAGCAAAAGCTAGGTTTACCACTTAGATGCCGCAAATTCATGTATTCTCCAAATTGCTAGGCATCGCGCAATATGACCGCCGCATTGGTCCGACAGCTGTACCACCCTATGCTAAGCCTGTCAAGAGATTTTTTGAATCGTTGCAATAGATTAAGCGAGTTTGGTACTGTGGTATGGTGACATGACCATTGATTGCCTAGCGATCATTCTTAGGTTTGATCGAGGGCTCTCTCGGTGTAATCATCGGCGTGTTTCGTTCGTGGAGCAGCTTAATCCCGGAGGATATTAGTGAGAATGAAAAATGCCCTACAAACGGTCTTCGCCGTCGCCGCAATCTGTCTGGTTTTCGCAGGCGTCTTGCAGGCGCATCACGGAACAGCGAATTACGATATGACAAAGCTGGTCGTTATTAAGGGAACAGTTACTGATTTCCAGTTCATCAATCCGCACGTGGAAATTTTTATCGATGCTAAAGATGACAAAGGCAACGTACAAAAATGGCAGGCCGAAACCAACAGCCCAAACTTGCTGCACAGGGCTGGATGGACGAAGGACTCGTTAAAGCGTGGAGACGTAATTACCATAACTGGCAATCGGGCCAAGGATGGCTCGAATCTGATGCGTCTCGATAAGATCGTGTTGTCTGACGGAAAAGAACTACCCCTCGCGAACGGGTCGAATATTCAGTAAGCCAGATCTATTCGAGACTCCGAGTTCAATCAAGCACGAGGTCTACACGAATGCCTAGTTTGTTCTCTCTCTGTCAGTGGCTCGAGCATACGTCAATTGGAACGGCAGTCCGAGAATCTCTATGGCTTTTCCCAGTAATCGAAACCGTGCATCTTTTTGGCATCGTTATTCTGGTCGGATCAACCTCAGCTCTAGATCTGCGGCTGTTGGGGTTGGCGATGCGCGAACAATCCGTTTCAAAACTCGCTGAACGGCTTTTACCCTGGGCTTGGATTGGCTTCATCATCCAGGTTGTAACTGGAGTCCTGCTTTTTGCCTCAGAAGCCACGAAGTGTTACACGAATCTTGGATTTCAAATCAAGATGCTGTTGATCGTGTTGGCCGGTGTAAACGCAGTTGTTTTTCACTCGCTGGCCTATCGCAGTGTTGCAAAGTGGGACGATGCAGCTTCGGCGCCTTTTATGGCGAAGTTCGCTGGCTGCATGTCTATAGTGTTGTGGTTTGGCATCGTTGCCGCCGGGCGATGGATCGCATTCCTCTAGCAGCAATACGACGGAATCGATCTTTTTAGCAGACACGATTTCGAACCGATTCTGAATTGGATTTAAAACATCGGAGGGAATTCAAGGTGCGAACTCGACTGATCAGTGTGAGTACCCTGCTGATTGTGCTAGGTATCTTTCCGTCCATTTCCACGTCACAAACCAGTGCATCTTCGGTCAAAGAGAAACCGCAAGTCCCGGTATCAACCCCTGACATCTCGGGTGTATGGATGGGACGCGAACTCAGTAAGACATTCAAAGGCGATCCCCTCCCCCCTCTCCAGCCTGCGGCGGAAGCCACATACAAGGCCACACAAGCAAAAGACCATCAAGATCACCTTGGAACCGATCCCTATCTCAGCTGTTATCCACCAGGCGTTCCGAGGATTCTGCTCATTCCCTTTCCGTTCGAAATCATTCAGACGGGAGGGAGGGTTCTCATGTTGTTCGAGTATGACCATTTCGTTCGACAAATCTATACCGACGGTCGAGAGCACCCTAAAGATCTTGATCCGGCGTGGATGGGAAATTCAATCGGCCACTGGGATGGCGATACACTCATCGTCGACACGATTGGTTTTAATGACAAGACTTGGCTCGACATGCTAGGTCTTCCTCACTCCGAAGCTCTCCACGTAGTCGAGCGCATTCGTCGTGTTGACCATGAGACTCTGCAAGATGACATCGTGCTCGACGACCCGAAAACATTTGCGAAGCCCTGGAATGTCCAAAAAATATTCAAGCTACGGCCGAAATGGGACATTATGGAATACATCTGTGAAGACAATTTCGGTAAAGCTAAAACGGAAACCGGAAAGTAGCTTGGCGCGCCCAACTCACTATTTTTGATTTTCAGGAGGCATCCATTGAAACGTCCGCTTTTCGGCTTCGTCGCTGCGGTTTTCTTTGTCTTTGCAATTGTGGGGCCGTCGTTCGCCCACCACGGGGCGTCGATGTTTGATATGACGACCCTTGTAACCAAAGCGGGCACAGTGACGGATTTCGAATTCATTAATCCCCACGGAATGATTTATTTCGATGTAAAGGATGAAAATGGAAACATCGTAAAATGGAGTGCGGAAACTCGCGGCGGTCCGGGCGTATTAGTAAGGGCGGGTTGGACGAAAGACACACTGAAGGCCGGAGATCGAATCACATTCGTCGGTCATCCTGCGAAAAACGGCTCGAATAATATGCGATTGGCTAAAGTGATTTTTCCTGATGGGAGGGAGTTGAGTTCCGACTTAAAGTGAACCAACCTGCTGGCTTCGTACAGTTGAATTGCCCCGACCATTAGAACTCATCTGATTTTCATGCAATCGTAATTGAGAGTTCTCCCAGGCCCTCGATGTGTCCGACCATCCTATCTCCTGAAACAACTGGTCCCACTCCGTCCGGTGTTCCGGTATAGATCAGATCACCTGCCGCAAGGCTGACTTGCTGGGATAGATGACAAATGATTTCCCGCACGCCCCAAATCATCATCTTCAGGTCGGCGTTTTGCCGCTCGGTACCGTTCACGGTGAGTTGAATCGTTCCCTTTTTCAGGTGCCCGACTTTTGAGACCGGGGAAATCGCCGAGCACGGCGCAGCTTGGTCGAAAGACTTCCCGATCTCCCAGGGTTGACCCTTTGCTGCTGCAGCTTGCTGCAAATCACGCCGCGTCATATCGAGCCCAACCGCATACCCATAGATATGGTTGAGGGCGTCATCGGCCGAAAGATTTAGGCCGCCTGATTTCATAGCGACTACCAGTTCGATTTCATGGTGATAGTTATGCGTCAGGGGCGGATACGAGATGGTCGCGCCGTTCTGAACAAGCATGTCACTCGCCTTGGCGAAAAAGAACGGCGGTTCGCGCTCATCATGCCCCAGTTCGCGTATGTGGGCTAAATAGTTGCGTCCTACGCAATAAATACGTCGAACGGGAAATCTTCCGTCAATCCCGCTAACGGGCAATGACGTTACTGGCAAAGCCGGGATGACCAGCTTATCTCGCGCGGATACAGTTGAAGCAAAGCCAAACTGCCCGGCTGCACCGAGAACTCCGGCATTTCTAAGAAATGTGCGACGGGTATTCATTTCCCGCTCCCTAAAGTGAGTTCACTTGGCAACTAGCAAGACCCCGAACGAGCCGGCCTTCATTGGCGGGCGGCGCTGGCCCGCGGCTGTCGCCCCTTCAAATACCCCGATTGGAAGAAATATGTTGTGCGTTTTGAAATCGATTGCCATCGTTCGCGCATATTTTTTGGTGGGCACATTCTCAATCACGCTGTACTTATCTGGCGAGTCTTCGTGAATCACGGTAAGGTTTCCGGCACCTCCGTTCGAGCTGAAAGCAAGTTGAGTCTCAGGATCGAATCCTGAGGCATCCGGATCTTCGTCGATCGCAGGCGTCGCGACAACTTTACCCGTATCGGCGTTCAGTACCGCCATCATGCTGTTGTCGCACACTGCGAAGAGACGCCGGTTCTTGGTGTCCATGGCCAACCCGGAGGGCTCTTTACAGGGCGCGAGTGGCCAGCGGCTTGCTACCGTCAACTTCTGTGCATCAATCTGAACGATTTCCGATTTGTCTGCAATGTTTACGAATACACGGCCATCGCTGGCGCCCGCTGCAAACTCAGGCTTGCCTGCCAGTGCCAGAGTGGCAATTACTTTGCCTTCCGCAGCGCTGATGAAGGTGACGTTATCGGTCTTACCATTGAAGACGAGAACGCGTTTTGATGCTGCATCATAAAAAATTGCATCGGGGTTTTGACCTTCGACAGCGACTGTACCGATGGTTTTTACGGTGTTCAGATCGAAGATTGTTACTGTGTTCGTCCGGCCGTTACTGGTGAATCCGCGACCCAGATCCGGGGCGAGAGCAATCCCATGCACTCCTTCGGTATTGGGGATGTCGCCGACGACTTCGTAGCTGTCTGCATCGAGCACAACAACGTGTGTCGCGTGAGAGATGTAAATGCGCCGGCTGGCACTATCCACAATGGCGTAATCCCACTGCCCTTCGCCTCCAACGGGGATGGTTTTTACAACACGGTAGCCGGAAGCGGCAACGGGTGCCGGGTGCGCCTGGGTGACCATAGCGAGCACTGCAAAGCCAAAGACGAAACTTAAAGTTAGGAGAAAACCGATGCTTTTCCGCATGTATTCGACCCTTCGACCCTGAGTTGTGATCGGTTCGACCGCCCAATCTCGGAAAGTATATACGATTTTCATTTCACTTGGTATGGTGGTCGGACAATCATACTTTTGCGAAAAAACCAGGGGCCAGCGGCTACCGTTTGCTCAGCTGGCCCATCTTTTACGCAATGTGCCTCGAAGAACGGTTCAAGCGGGGTTCGGCCCGATCAATCTCCTGCGGGCTCTGTTTGAGCGCTTGCGGAATTGCGAAACCGGCGAGTTCGCTATTGTCGAGTCGCTCTTGAACGTCCTTGCCACGAACATATTTCAAATACACCATGGTGGACGCGAGGTCCTTGTGGCCGAGCCATTCCTGCAGTTTACGAATGCTGCAGACATTGCCTTCCAGATTGACGGCCGCAAATGTGTGCCGAAACTTATGCAGGAACCAGTTGCTGCAATAAGGCCCCTCGGAGCAGCGGTTGCCGTGCCGCGATGCACATGTTCCGCAGTTACGGGTGATCGAAGGATCGAAGCCTTTTCTCGTGCGGTGATAGTTTGCGTCTTCCCCGCGCCTCGCTCCAGAGGCCTACTCCAATCTCACTGCCGGAACCCTATGTCGTGCGCGATGACGGGGCTCGATTCGGAGATGGTCGGGCTACCGCCGTAAGAGAGATACTACGATTTGTAAGTAATTGAAACCAGAGGCACGGATCGCAACAATTAGAGCCATAAAGCACTCTCAGAAACGCTTATCGAACCCTCGTGAACCCTCGGCTGACGGATTGAGGAACTAGAGTGACGCGAAATCACTAGCTTCAACCAGAGTTCTGAACGGCGGACACCAGCGCCTCCTTGCGTAGGCGAAGGGATCGTTTGTCTCCGGCACGCTAAGACTCATGATCCATTCGAAGTTTGCCGAGGCGGCCGCCGATGCACGTTCCTTTTCATTCATAGCCTCAATTTGTGACTCAATTCCTGAGTCCTCATTGAAATCGCCTTTTTTCACGTAAGGCGATTCCCGAGGGACACACGCGACTCGACCATGGCTCGGATATCGCAGTTTTCCAAAATCAAGCTTTGGCGCTCGTGCGTCTGTCGCAGCACAAGATCCACCATGGCTCGGGCCAGATCATCGGCGCGAATGACCTGGTTTGGGAACAGCACCCGGAATACGGGATAGACCGTGCGCAACAGCCGGTAGCTGAAGTTCGGTTCGTTCCGCGGCTCGACGGGGTAGATATACGCAGGCCGGAAAAGGTAAACCTGCGGGAAACCCGCCGCTAGCACTACGTTCTCAGCCTCCCCCTTGTAGCGCGCGAACGCAAGCCGGCTTCGTCCCGTCGAGTCCGCGCCACTCCCGCTCAAGAACGAGAACGCGGCGTCAGGACTGTTAGCACGAAACACTCGCGCGAACTCGATCGCGTAGTCGGCGGTTATGACACGCAGTTGGTCGTTCGATACCGACCCGGTGTAGGTCCCCAGGCAATAGACCACCGCGTCCTGGTTTGAGAGTGCGTCTGCGAGCGGAGAACAGTCTGCGAAGTTTTGATGCAAGACCTCTTTGAGCTTTGGGTGGCTGATGCCGAGGTTCTTGCGACCAATCGAAGTCACGCTATTCACGCCGGCATTGTTGAGCGCGTAGCGAAGGGCGTAGCCGCCGACCATTCCAGTCGCGCCCACAACGACAAGACTCTTTTGGCCGACCGTTGGATTGGTCATCGACACATCCAAAGACGCCTGGTTTTAGTTGTCATAAATTTCGTGGTTCTCGATCCAGCGCAGTCACTCCCAGGACTCGTTCCTAAACCTGCCTACCAAAACAGCCACCGTAGTCGCTATGTAGAGAACCCCCGTCACCCCTTCCAGTGCCGTTAGAATACGGGCCATTCCGCTGAGCGGCACGATATCGCCATATCCGACGGTTGAGAGCGTTATTAGACTGAAATAAAGCAACTCGGTCTGACGGTCCGATGGGTCGCTTCCAATCCGGATTGAACCCGGAGAGAAAGCGTCTATCGCCAGATAAATCGCCGCCCACAGCAACCCAAGCAATAAGTAGATGTTGACCGCAGTGTAGAGCTCCGCCTGAGCGATCGAACGAGAATTCCTGAGATATGAGAAAAGACCTGTGGCCGTGAGCCCGAAGAAGGCAGCGAGAAATGCCCATCGAATTCCGGTCAGCGTCGGGCTTGAAAACGTATTGCCCGCCACCACAAAAACCGCATTGCCCAATGCCAACAGAACCGACGGCCACACCCACCTTTTGATCTGCGACAACCGGATAATGGACAAGACAATTGGTATGAAGGTGACGGCCGCGAGCACCAGCCGCCTCCAATTGTCCTGGTTCAACACTGGAGTCAACAGAATCGCCGCCAACAAGGACAGGAGAAGCAACAAGTCCGGTCGGGAGTGAACTTTCGTATTCAATTAGAAACCCTCAACAACGCGCACTCACCTCAGCCTCGCCATTGCGCTCGTACCTTTTTATTCGTAGAGCCAAGGCTTATAGGCAATCTCGATGTTGTATCCGTCCGGGTCGCCGATGTTTGCCGCGAAGTAGTCGGCACGCCATTCGGGCCGAAGGCTCGGTTCTTTGTTTGAAGTAGCTCCCGCGTCTATCGCCGCCTTGTAGCTGGCCCTGACAGCGTCCGCGCTCTTGGCGGTGAATGCGACGTAAAGGTCTTTGGCGACTTCGCCATTCTTCAGCCAGAAA
>Ga0070765_100000295_pt1 | contig 29908 bp, 18 predicted proteins | sample HubBroMetageWFT5_FD_71516 | JGI IMG/M metagenome (GOLD analysis project Ga0070765, IMG submission 71516) | Warmed and freeze-thawed soil microbial communities from the Hubbard Brook experimental Forest, New Hampshire - Hubbard Brook CCASE Soil... | ecosystem: Environmental > Terrestrial > Soil...
ATTTTACGTGTTCGGGCCCATAAGCAGATCATCCTGTCAGTAAGGTTCGGAGAAAAACTATGCAATGGACCACACCACAATTTGAAGAAATCAGCCTGAACTGCGAAATCAATTCGTACGCCAGCGCGGAGATGTAACACACCTTAAGGTCATCGCCGAAAAAGCGGGCTTGGGGGCATTCAGACCCAAGGCGGTACTGCCATCAGTTTCTGTTCCGCGATTTTCACGGTGACGCCGTAAACGGTCTTTCCCGTTGAGCTACCCGGCGAATTCGAAACGGCACCGATCGCGGCGAAGGCGCAATCTGACCAACCACGACGCGGCATACGGCGGCATCCGGTGGAAGTAAGTCGGGGCGATGCGGGCGGCGGCAGTGGCTCCGAGACAGATCCCACGTTTGGCAAGAAGCGGCAAAGGTGGGGCACCAAGCAGCGTTGCCTCCCACCCTTTCGCAAAAAGCGCGAAAGAGTGGGGCAACCGCATCTGTCACTCTGTCTGCGAACGCAATTCGTCGGCAGGACTCTTTTCTGATTGCGGGATCGTCTTGAAGGTTTGCATGGGTTGCAGGGGAACGACCGGTTCCTTGATGGAATATTTCAGCAGCACCCAAAGGGCGCGTACGCCGTCTTTCCAACCGATCTTCTTGCCTTCTTCGTAGGTGCGTCCCTGGTAGCTGATGCCGACTTCGTAAATGCGCAGGTGGCGTTTGGCCACTTTGACGGTGACTTCCGGCTCAAATCCGAAGCGGTTTTCTTCGAGCGGAATGGCCTGGATGATCTCGCGCCGGAAGACTTTGTAACAAGTCTCCATGTCGGACAGGTTAATGTTGGTCAGGCAATTGGAGAGCAAGGTCAGCAACCAGTTGCCCACCGAATGCCAGAAGTAAAGCACCCGATGGGGTCCGCCGCCCATGAAACGCGATCCGTAAACCACGTCCGCCTTGCCTTGAATCAGCGGTTCGAGAAGAAAGGGATAGTCCTTGGGATCGTATTCGAGATCGGCATCCTGAATGAGCACGAAATCGCCGGTGGCCTCTTGGATGCCGCGACGTAGCGCAGCGCCCTTGCCCAGGTTGCGAGGTTGCAAGACAACCTTGATCTGCGGATGCTGGGCTCGCAGAGCCGCGAGAATTTCCCTGGAACCGTCGCGTGATCCATCGTCGATGCAGATCAACTCGATATCGAGCGGGACCGACAGGACGCGTTCGACGACCTCGCGCAACGTAGCCTGCTCATCGTAAATGGGAGTTACAACCGACAGTTTCATGGGCATTCCACGCGAATTACGCTGACAGCAGTTTAAGGCCAACCAGCGGCGGCGCAAGCAATAAAACGCAAGCAATAAAAACGGGGCCGGACGAGCCGGCCCCTGAAGTACAGCAGTGAAATTACTTTGCCAGGACAGTCACACTCGGGTGGGTCACGGTTGGTGACTCGTTAATGAGGTAGATGGTGGAGCCGTTGGTCACGGCGACGGTGTTTGCACCGAAAGCACCGGTGCCATCCGCCGCGAAAGTATACGGCGTGGAAAAAACCATCTGGTTCTCGAGAAGGTAGGGTGCAGCAACCAGGCTCATGTCCTGCGTTCCGGAGAAGTTTCCTGCATTGAGGTGGAAGTTTCCGTTTCGGTTGATGACCGAGTAGTCGACATCTTCCTCAGTGCCAACGGTGTAGTTCCCGGCTGAGGGCCGCGCGCTGGTTTGCGCTGACATCACGCCCGACGTGGCCGGGAAGTCGTTGCCCGCAAGCAATGCGCTGACGCCGGGAACTCCGGTCACCAGATAACCCACGGGGGTGATGAAATTGCCGCTGAAGGCGACGCGTCCGCTGAGGGGATCGACTGCGTACGTGCCCTGCACGCCCCATTCGGAAGCGGTGCCACTCTTGTACTGGAAAAGCGTACCTCCGGTGATGGCGCTGACACCGTCGAAGACTCCGGTGGCGATGTTGGCGATGGCAGTATCGCCGGCCGCCAGACCGACGCCATGAGCGATGTAGTTACCAGAGAGGTTCGCGGCGGAGAAAGGACCGCTGGTGGCCAAAGCCTCGCCAGCGACGATTGGATTGGGTGGAAGTGGGTCGGTCGAGGCAAAGATCACCTCGCTAGAGTTGACGACATAGAACACCAAGTGCAGATTGTAAGGTGCGATAGAGAATGACGCGGTCCCTCTGCCGCTGGTGTCAGCGCCGGTGAATGCACCGGTGCCGCCGGTTAAGTTGGAGCCGGTCGCGCCGGCATCATCGTAGTCAAGCGCCAGATTGCTGAAAGCGCCGCCTGACGCGGAGACCGAGCCGACGATTCCAATGCGGCCTGCGGCTGAATCGGTGCCGGAAAGCAGGAATGCGTACATTCCGCTGAGGCCTGCGCTAAAAGCGGAAGTGTTTTGAAGCCGGAGAATGCCCGAGCCGCGGGTTCCGGTTCCGTTGCTGTCGTCGAACTCGGTGATTTGACCGGTGGTGAAAGCGGCCGAACCGTTGATTCCGCCAACGCTGTAGCGGAAGGTGGTGGTGCCGCTGGCGGTGGTGAGATTCAAGCAGCCACGGTTGTCAGCTCCCAGGCTGTAAGTGCCGCCAGTGATGGCAGCGCTCTGCGGGCCGGTGGTGCGGTTGGCATCTTCCTCGCCACCCGTGATGTTGCCATTGCCGTCCGGGACGAAGCTGCCAGCCATGGCAACGGGGCCGTTGATGTCGAAGCCCTTGAGCATGAATGCGTAGGGTTGCGTCCCCAGGTTCGATTCGACGCCGGCGCTGCAGCCGTGCACATCGTTGATGTGAAGGCTGAGGCCATTGGAAACGGCTGAAACGGTGAATGCGTCGGTCACCTGGAAGACGAGAGCGTTTATGGTGGGCGTGGTAGGTGTGCCGGTAATCGCCCCGGTCGCGGGATTAAATGCCAAGCCGGCCGGCAGAGTACCTGATTGCAACGACCACCGGTAAGGCAGGGTGCCGCCGTTTGCCTGCAAGGTGACGGAGTAAACGGAGCCGGCGTTGTCCATGGGCAGGAAGGCAGTCACCACACCGGGCGCCGAAGCGGTGTGAATGCTGAGCTGACTGGAGAGAGCATTCACGCTGTTGGTATCGGTCACCTGGAAAACCAAAGAACCGAAGTTCCCGGATACGGTGGGAGTTCCGGCAACGACGCCGCCGGCAGCGAGAGATAACCCAGCCGGGAGAGATCCCGACTTCAACACCCAAGCGTACGAACCTGTTCCTCCGGTCGCTTGCAACGACGCGGAATACGCCGCCCCAACCTCGCTGGCGGGCAAGGAAGCCGTTACGACCGAGGGCGCAGTAATGACTTGGATATCAAATTTGGCAGAATCGGCGACGGTCTGACTGGCGTCGCTCAATTGAAACACGAGCGAGCCGACAGTACCGGCCGTTGTAGGTACGCCCGTAATTGCGCCCGTGTTGGCATTCAAAGACAAGCCACCGGGCAGCGCGCCTGACTTTAAGGACCATTTATATGGTGCCGTGCCACCAGTTCCCTGCAAGGTGACGGAATACGATGCGCCGACCTCGCTGCCGGGCAGCGAGGAAGTCATCACCCGCAGTAACATGGGATTAATCTTCATCTTGAGTGCGCCGGAATCGGCGGTCGAATCAGTGGCATCCACGACCTGAAAGACGAGCGAGCTGAAGGTGCCTTGTCCGGCGGGTGTGCCGCTGATGGCGCCCGCGCGACTTAGGGACAAACCTGCGGGCAACGATCCCGATTTCAAAGACCAGGAATAAGGCTGTTTACCTCCGCTGGCTTGCAGAGTAGTGGCGTAAGCTGCGCCCATGGTGCCGCTGGGAAGAGAAGTGGTCACGATGCTGAAGGCCGATGCACCACCGCCGGCACCAACAATGCTGCTAAGCGCGCCACTGCCGCAGGCTGTGAGCTGAAGCAAGAGAAGAAACAGGCAACCAAGGGAAAGAAAGGACACGACACGATTCGTCATTAGATTGAACTCACCTGAGATGGAATTTGCACGCTACGAATGTGCTCCGAACTGTTCAAATCGATGTTTAGGATCGAATCGGGGGACCTACTGAGGGAGAAAGTCCTGTGAGGGAGTGAATACTACCGGGTATTGTCGAAGAAGCCCGGATTCCCGACAAGAGTCCTACGCCTTGGTTGAGTAGGATCGAAGGCGAGGAGTCTTTCGTCTCTATACGGCTGCCTTGCCCAACTGCGGGTTTGGGATCGCAGAGGCAGGCTTCGGAATGGGAGGAATGAAGGGGCTGGCGGTGCGAACTGGGGCCCGGGATTCCAAGCCGAGTTCGATCGTCCGATGAGACTGTAAAGCCGACCTTTTCGGCGGGGTGGGGACTGGCTGGTGCAGGGTGAGGGTTGCGGTTGCAGAGTGCCCACGGTTGGTTCGAGTAAAGTGGCAAAAAGCGTCGTTGGAGGATGGTTCGCCACTAGAGTCTTTAGTCCCTAAGAGCTTCAGCCCCTTGCGACGACATGGCGTAGCCGTTATCGTTGCGCCAGTTCTTGGACGTGCTCTCCCCATGGTGCGTTGGTCAATTAAACGAGTAAATCCCCCTTTAACCCACGGTAAACGACTGGGCAAACTGCTCGGTGCGGATGTGTAGAGATTTGCATATTTGGTCAGGAACTATTGTCAAGGCCATAAGTTCACTGCCAGCATGTGGAAGTTATTTGCCGTTTTTTCATTTGATTGTATGATTCTGGTCCCACCGCTGGTTGATGGATACATATGGCCGAGCGAGTGCTCTTCCGATATCGAACATGGAGAGCGGCTAGGTTTTAGTCTTCTTGCGATTGCAGCTCCAGCAAGAGGGTGAATTGCCGGACCGGTGGGCAAATTCTGGGGTCACGCAATGTGACTGAGAGGGCGGAGCTACATCAGTTGGCGGGCAATACGAGTAACAGGGTTGAAGCCTATGATGCGGCTCCGGCGAGGCAAAACCCGGAACCAGGACGATGTTCAAGTCTTTACGTGCTGGGCGGATTAGCGTAGCATGGGCAGCAAAGCGCAAGCGGGGCGGGGCTTTTGTCAGAGTCCAGGCACGGTGCGCGGTGCCGCCACAAACAAACCCAAAAATCAATGATGTTCTGAGTTACTTGAGAGGGACCATGAAGAAGAATCGCAGATTTCCGATCTTAGTTGCAGGGATGCTGGCGGCGTTGTTGATGGTGTGCGCAGCGCAAACCGGGCCGCAGAGCAATGGGCCCGTGAACGTGGCATCCGCCAACTCGCAAGCCAGCAACGTGCCGCAGTTTCAAGAGCGCGATGCGCGTTACCGGATGGTCGCCGGCGATGTCTTCGATGTGAATTTCGACTTGACCCCTGAGTTCAATCAACAGGCAGTGAGTGTCCAGCCGGACGGGTTTGTGACGCTGCGTGGAGTCGGAGACGTCAAGGTGGCGGGGCTGACCACGGCGGAATTGCGTGAGACGATTCGCAATGCTTACGGCAAGACGCTGCACGATCCGATCATCTCGATTACGCTGCGGGAATTTCAGAAGCCATTTTTCATCGCCGACGGTCAACTTGGCCACCCTGGACGGTACGAAATGCATGGTCCGCTGACCTTGAGCGAAGGCATTGCACTCGCAGGCGGATTTCTGGAGAGTGCGAAGCACTCGCAGGTGGTGCTGTACCGGCGGGTGAACGATCAGTGGACCGAGGCTAAACTCATCAATGTGAAGAAGATGGAAAATAGTCGGGACATGAGGGAAGATCCGCTTCTACATCCTGGGGACATGTTGTTCGTACCCAAGAGCCGTTATTCCAAGATAGAGCGCTACCTCCCGACTCCCAACGTAGGTGTGGCAGCATATTCAGCCCAATACTAGGAAATCCAAGAACAACGAGGTTCGACTATGAGCAATCAAGAATTGATACTTCCCGGCGGGGCGCAACCTTCCAGCTTTACGGTGCGGGATCTGCTGGCGATCGCGTTTCGCCACAAACGGACGGCGGTCATCTGCTTCGCCGGGGTTCTGCTGGGGACGGTGTTCGCGGTGCTATCGAATCCCTATCGCGCTTCGACCAAGTTTCTGGTATCGCATGAACGCATGGACCCGGTGGTGACATCGTCACAGAGCGGTCCCGAGATGCGGCCGCCGGATGTTTCGGAAGAAGAGATCAACTCCGAGATCGAGATTCTGAAAAGCGGGGATGTCGCGCGACGGGTGGTACTCGCGGTCGGGCTGGACAAGAAGAAATCGCTTTCCGAATACATTTTTGGACCGGCAACCCAAGAGGAGAGAACATCGAAGGCGGTTGACCGGCTGATGGGCGACCTCAAGATTGAGCCGGTGAACAAGAGTCACGTCATCACCGTCACCTACACGTCGTCCGATCCTAAGCTGGCTTCGAAGGTGCTTCAGGCCCTGGGCGAGGCGTATATGCAGCAGCACAAGGACGTATTCACGCCGCCGGGGCAGGTGGAGTTTTTCGATAAAGAGGCCCAGCGTTACAAGCAGGACCTGATGTCCGCGGAGAGTGAGATTACGAAATTCTCCGACCAGCAAAATGGCGTAGCGCCACACGTGCAGCGAGACATCGTTTTGCAGAAGCTGAGCGATTTCCGGTCGGTATTGCAGCAAACCAAGGCCGATTTGGCTACCGCCGACGAGAGAATCGGTTCGTTGCAAAAACAGGCGGGAAGCACGCCGCAGCGTCTGACAACCTCTACCTGGAAAGAAGACAACTTTCAGGTGCTACAGGGATTCAAGAACACTTTGATGACCCTGCAATTGAAACGTACCGAATACCTGATGAAGTATCAGCCTGACTATCCGCTGGTGCAGGAGGTCGACAGAGAGATTGCGCAAACCCAGGCCTCTATCGCCGCGGAGGAGAGCAAGCCCATCCGGCAGGAAACCACAGACCGCAACCCAACCTACGCCTGGATCAACGAAGAATTGGCCAAGACTGCGGCGGAGCGCAGCGGCCTGCAGGCGAAGTTGGCTGCGACTCAGGCAACCGTAGAACAATACGAAGTACAGGCTCGAGATCTGTCCCAGAAGGGACTGACCGAGACGGACTTGTACCGTACGATGAAGAACGACGAAGAAAACTACCTCCTGTATCTGCACAAGAAGGAAGAAGCGCGGATGACGGAGGCGTTGGACAACACACGGATCGTGAACGTTTCGATTGCAGAGCAACCCGTCGTCCCGACCGCGCCGTTTAGTTCTCCGGCACTGATCGTGGTGATCGGTACCTTGGTCGCGGCGACGCTGACCATGGGGGTCGTGTTTGCTCAGGAATACCTCGATCCATCGTTCCGTACGCCTTCCGAAGTGGCCACTAGTCTGCCGATTCCTCTACTGGCGGCGGTCCCCTACCGTCTCAGCGGGTTTCACAGCAATGGCAATGGGAATGGGAATGGGCACGGACCAAACGGGGGCAGCAAGGCGCATTCCTCCGATGAATCGGTTTCGATGAATTCCTGACCTGATTCTCATAAAGACAAATCGACAAGAACGGATGCCTGTTTCAACTCCGTTTCGTCGGACAGTAAGCCAACCAGCAATCAGAATCTTTCGAGCAAGCACCATCTCGGCCGAATCGGCCAAGGAAGGGAATTAGGGGCACCAAATGAGCAGAAACTTTGAACTCTTGAACCAGATGGGTAAGGGGGTTGCGCTGCAACCTGAAGCGGAGCCAAGGCCGGTTCCGGCGGCAGATCCGTCCAGCTTTCTTCCGGCACTGGAGCTCGATGGGATCGCTCGTGACGAAATCACGAAGCTGGTTCATCGGACCTTTCTCCTGGCTGGGGCGGAGGGACCACGTCGCGTGGTATTCACCTCCACGGAATCGGGGAACGGAGGGACATGGGTGTGTGCTCACGCGGGCGAGATGCTAGCCTCTCAAGTCGGCCGTTCGGTGTGCATCGTGGACTGCAATTTGCAGTCTCCTTCTTTGCATCAACAGTTCATGGTAAAGAATCATCACGGACTGGCAGACGCATTGCTTGGAGATGGGCCCATCCGCGAATACGCAACACAATTGCGCCACAATCTTTGGCTGGTAAGCTGCGGTGGATCCAGCGAGAGTGCGCTGGGGCTTCTGACCTCGGATCGAATGCGTCGGCGAGTCGCGGAATTGAGCGCTGAGTTCGACTATGTCTTGTTCGATGTAGCGCCTCTCAATGGTTCAAACCACGGGGTTATCCTAGGACATCTTTCCGATGGGGTTGTGATCGTGCTGAAGGCGCACGCTACCCGTCGCGACTCCACCCGGGAAACGATTCAGGGGCTGCAAGCTTCAAGAGTCAAAGTGCTGGGCGCAGTGTTGAATCAGCGGACTTTCCCGATTCCAGAGAGAATCTATAACCGCCTGTAAATGGCGGGCATGGCGAGCGCGGGGTGAGGAGAGCCGCAAATCTTCAATCCAGCCTCAACCCCGTTGAGCGGCACCGAACTTCCCCTGATGTTTCTTTCCCGCCGGCCGGTTTGCCCGTTGACTGGCCAGTATTTGCAAAGCATCTTGCTTGATCCCAAGCGGTTTGCAGCAAAAATCAACTGTTGAGAGGACTTCCGGATGGGCACGATGAAAGGCCAAGTGCTAAGCAGCATCACCAAGCTTTGCGACTTGGTCCTCCTGATTCTTTCGTTCACAATAGCCACGCTGCCTCATATCGGGGCCTCCGGTTCAGTCTCACTCGTCCAATTCCTCCATCTCAAGATTAAGCTGCTCGATCTCGTCATCTTCTCCGTCCTCTTAGGGACGTGGCAGTTCATCTTTGTGATGCTTGGACTGTACGGGTCCAAGCGGCTGACGAGCCGGAAGAGTGAGGCGGTAGACGTTTTCAAGGCGACAACGCTGTGCGCGATGGTCCTCGGGTTTGCCTCCTTCCTGCTCAACTTCCAGTGGGTGACGCCGAATTTCGTGTTGACTTTCTGGGCCTGCAGCACCGGCCTGGTGGTGTTCACGCGAATGGCGGTCAGGACCTGGCTACGACGAGTGCGGATACACGGACGCGACTCGCGCAATATGTTGATTGTTGGATCCAATGGGCGCGCGATTGAATTCGCCAAGACAATCCGCTCGAAACCGGAGCTTGGCTATCGCATTCTGGGTTTTGCCGACGTGGAGTGGGGTGGGATCGAAGAACTGCAAAACCAGGGTTGGTCGGTGGTGTGTGATTTCGACAACCTGCACTCATTCGTTCGGCGCAGTATTGTGGACGAGATCGTGCTTGCGGTGCCGATGCGCTCGTTTCACGATCTCGCCTCCAGCGTCGTCGCCATGTGCGAGCAGCAGGGCATTGTGGTGCGGGTGTTGTCGGATTTGTTTAATTCGAAGCACGGGCCGTCGAAGACCGAGGATTTCGAGGGTTCCCCGCTTATCACGCATTATGGCGGGATGGTGGAGGGATGGCCTGCCACAATCAAGCGTTCGATTGACTTCACGTTGTCGCTGTTGCTGATGATCGCAGTAGCGCCGGTGTTGGTACTGGCCGCGATCCTGGTCAAACTAACGTCTCCCGGCCCGGTGTTCTTCGTACAGAGGAGAATCGGCCTCAACAAGAGGGTTTTTCACATCTATAAGTTCCGGACAATGGTGGCGGATGCGGAGGAGAAACTTCGGGACGTGGAGCACTTGAATGAGGTCTCGGGGCCGGTTTTCAAAATCAAGAATGATCCGCGCCTCACGCCGGTTGGCAAGTTCTTGCGTAAGACCAGCATTGACGAATTGCCACAGCTCTTTAATATCCTGAACGGCGATATGAGTCTGGTAGGTCCCCGTCCGCTACAGCTGCGCGACTATGAGCTGCTCACGGAAGCAGGGCAGGATTGGCAGCGATGCCGCTTCAGCGTGCGACCTGGGATCACCTGTTTATGGCAGGTGAGCGGCCGCAGTTCTCTGCCGTTTCACAAGTGGATGGAACTCGACCTGCAATATGTGCGCAATTGGTCGCTGTGGCTTGATGTACAGATCCTGGCTAGAACCATTCCGGCGGTCTTCCGCGGAATCGGCGCGGCTTGATGTTCTCAGGCCTCGTAGTTCCGGGCCCTGCGTAACGCTATACCAACAATGAACAGCGGACTCAACGATGTTTCCTCAGCGCCGGAATCGGGAGTGGTGGGTGTCGAGCCCCGACTCGAATGGAGCCAAACGGCGTGTGACTATCCTCGGGAACAATGCCTGCACGAGCTGATCGAAGAACAGGCCGAGCACCGGCCAGAACAAGTTGCGGTGACCGGATCAAGCCGGCGGCTCACGTATCGTGAATTCAATGTAAGAGCCAACCAGTTAGCGCACTACCTACGCAGCCGCGGAGTGGGACGAAGCCAGCGAGTTGGAATTTGTCTCGATTCTTCATCCGAGCTGGCAGTCGCGGTGTTCGCGGTCTTAAAGTCGGGTGCGGCGTGCTTACCTCTCGACCCCAACTATCCCAAGGACCGCCTGAAGTACATGCTGGAGGACAGCCAGGCACGGGTTGTGATTACGGACGAAGGCAGACTCCCGGCGGGGGTTCCGGAGGGTTGCGAAGTGATTTTCCTGGCCGACGCGGCGAGTGCGATTGCAGGCCATCCGCAGACGAATCCAGAGAGCGATGTCACAGCAGAGGATGTCGCATACGTAATTTACACTTCGGGTTCCACGGGAAAACCACGGGGAGTGCTACTCAAACACGCAGGGCTGGCAAATTACAACACGAACGCGGCCCGCATGTACGCCATCACTCCGAAAGATCGGATACTGCAATTCTGTTCCATTAGCTTCGACATCGCGATTGAGGAAATGTTCATCACCTGGCTCAGTGGGGCCACTCTGGTGGTCAAGAGCAAGGATATGCCGCTCGCGGTTCCGGAGTTTTTGAAGTGGACAGAGCGGCAAGGCGTTACCGTGCTGGATTTGCCGACCGCCTATTGGCATGAGTGGGTTCACGAATTTTCTCAACTAAAAGAGTTGGTTCCAGCCGGTTTGCGGCTGGTGATTGTGGGAGGTGAGAAGCCGTCGTCGCAGGCGTATGCGAAGTGGGTGAACTCGGCGGCGAAACGAGTACGATGGATCAACACTTACGGACCGACGGAGACCAGCATCTGTGTCACAGCCTTTGAGCCTGGGTGCGAGGCGGGCGTCCCGATTCCCGAGAATATTCCAATTGGGCGTGCGCTCCCCAACGTTCAGGTTTATCTGCTTGATTCCGATCTTAATCCGGTTCCGGCCGGCGTTGCAGGAGAACTGCACGTGGGGGGAGTGGGGGTGGCGCGCGGCTATCTCAATCGCCCTGAGTTGACTGCGGAGAAATTCATCCCAGACCCGTTTTCATCGAAGCCGGGGGCGCGGTTGTACAAGACTGGAGATCGGGCCCGATATCTGCCTTCTGGCGACATCGAGTTTCTCGGCCGGGTTGATGATCAGATTAAGATCCGCGGTTTTCGGGTTGAACCTGGCGAAATCGAGACGCTGCTGGGCAAATACCCCGGTATTCGTGATGCGGCGGTGGTGGCGAGAGAAGATGCGGGCCGAGGCAAGCAACTGGTTGCGTATTTCACAGTTATCCCAGGAGCAAAACCGGTTGTGACTGAACTTCGCCGCTACCTCCAGGAACAACTGCCGGACCACATGGTGCCCTCCGCCTTTGTTGGTTTGCCAGCCATGCCTCTAACCCCGAACGGCAAGATTAACCGGCGCGAACTCCCGGAGCCGCAGCTCGAGGCATCGTCAGCAACGTTTGCGATTGCGACTGATCCATTGCAAGCCCAATTGGTAGGGATCTGGGAAGAAGTGCTGGGCAAGCGGCCGATTGGCATTCGCGACAACTTTTTTGAGTTGGGTGGTCATTCTTTAACGGCGGCCAGGCTCATGCATCGCACCGGGCAAGCGTTAAGCAAGACCTTGCCGCTGGCGATGCTGTTTCATGCTCCGACCATCGAGCGATTGGCGACGGTACTGAGTCAGGACGAATGGGCGCAGCACTGGTCGTCGCTGGTTCCCGTGCAAACCGCGGGCACGCAACCGCCATTTTTTTGCATTCATGGAGTTGGCGGCAATGTTGTCGGTTTTAACCGCTTGGGACGACACATGGCGCCGGACTATCCGTTTTATGGTTTGCAGTCGCAAGGCCTGGACGGGAAGAGCCCGTGTCTTACCAGCATCGAGGCGATGGCCTCGCACTACATCTCAGAGATGCGCAGCGTGCAGCCGCGTGGCCCCTACTTTCTTGGCGGGTTTTCTTTCGGCGGGCTGGTGGGCTACGAAATCGCGCAGCAACTTCGCAGCTTAGGCGAAGAAGTGAGATTGCTGGTGTTGTTCGATACTTATCCCGGCGACGTGAAGACCGGAACTGTTTCTTTTCTGAAAGTGCTGTTCAAGCCATCGCGGAAGCATTGGTTGCACGATGTGCCCCGAGCGCTGAGCAAGAAGATTCGACGGACCTGGCGAGGTTTGCACGTTCCCCGGTCGCTCTGGGACGTTCATAGCGCAAATCGTGCAGCGGCATCGAAATACGTACTGCAGCCGTATCCGGGAAGAGTAACTCTAGTACGCGCCACTGAGAAGCCTCTGGAAGGCTCCTTCGATCCTCATGCTTTGTGGAGGGATCTGGCGGGCAACCTGGTAGTTCACGAGATTGCCAGCGATCACTACGACATTTTGCTGGAGCCGCAAGTTCAGCAGTTGTCCGATCGTTTGAAGGTCTGGATTGGCGCCGCAAAGTCTGACTACATCGGCGAGCAGGCGTCTTAAATTGGCCTACGCAATCTTCGCAACAAAGTAAGCACGGGCCCACCTTTGCCAGAGACAAACATTCAAGAACCTGAGAGTGCGATTGAGGATAAGCCTGCGACTGGACGGCTTGCTGCCGTGCTGGAGCGCGTGTTTCCGTCGCGGTTTCTTGGTATCAGTCACGAGACGGTAATATCCCGGTTCGTTCCCTGGCTTCACAAGGGAGGCTGTGCAGTTCTCGATCAGGCACTGATTTCCGGTTCCAACTTTGTGGTGAGTATCCTGCTTGCCCGCTGGCTGGTTCCGGAGCAGTACGGGGCCTATGCGGTTGCTTTCGGCTTCTTCGTTCTGCTGTCGCTGGTTTATGGCTCTCTGGTGTTAGAGCCGATGGCCGTCTTCGGCGGATCGGCCTACCGCAGCAGCTTGCGGGGATACCTGGGGTCTTTGATCTGGATCCATGTGGCGATGTCGCTGGCGATTGCGGCGGCGTTTGGGGCTACCGCATTCATCGCCTGGAGAGTAGCGCCGGCGGGCGGGTTAGGCGGCGCTCTGGCGGGAGTGACCATCGCGTCCCCCTGCGTGTTGCTGTTTTGGCTGGCTCGTCGCACCTTCTATCTTGAGCTGTCACCGGCAAAAGCCGCAGTCGGGGCGTTGATTTATTTCACCATCAGCTTGGGCTTGCTGTTTGTGGTGTATCGGCGAGGACTACTTTCGCCATTCAGCGCTTTCGTGCTGATCGGGATAGCCGCTCTGGGCACGGGAATCTATCTTTTGGTGCGGTTGCAAAGGGAACTACGCCCAGGCGCTTTCGATCACCCAGTCAGTGAGGTTTGGGGACGTCATTGGCGCTACGGACGCTGGGCGTTATTGAGTTGCGTGGCCAGTTGGATTCCCGCCAACATCTACTATCCCCTCCTGGGGTCGTTCAGAACCATGGCGCAATCTGGACAACTGAAGGCGTTAATGAATTTCACCTTGCCGGTCGAACAAGTGAAGCTCGCGCTTGGACTGCTCTTCCTGCCCTACGCAGCTTCCGTGATCGGACGGGAAGGAAAAGCCAGTGCTGGGGCCCTGAGCCGAAGACTGACGCTGGTCGCGGTAGGCGTAGCCATCGTGTATTGGGCAGTGCTCTTTTGGTGGCAAGGGCCGGCATTTCACGCGCTTTACTCTGGGCGCTACCTGGAAGTCAGCCATTTGTTGCCGATCGTGGCATTGGGTTCTATCGCCTGGTGCGGCAGTTTTGGCTCAGCCATCGCCTTGCGGGCGATGGAATCTCCTTCTTCGGTGTTTGTGGCGTTCGCACTCGCGACTGCGGCCTCATTGATTATCGGGATTCCGGCCACTTGGTTTTACGGCCTTTCTGGAGCCATTTGGGGCACGAACGTGTCAGACTTGCTTGCCTGGGTGTTCTTGGTGTGGATGCTCCGCCGTAAGATGGCCGGGCGTACGCTCGGAATCGAGCGGTTTGCCGCATGGCGCGGGAGACAGGGAGCGAGCGTTGTTGAGGGAGTGTCCGAGTAAGCTGATACGAGGTGAGGGCGGGTGCTCACCCGACGGACGGTAGTGACGGGACTTTACAAAGGACGGGACTGAAGAATGGCAAAAAAGTTTCATGATTTCGAGCTACCGAAGCGCGGACTCTACTCCAAGCAGCGGAGTAAGCCGACCAGTGCCTATCGCAAGCTGCGCCGTAAGTTATCCAGAACTGCGCTGCGAACACCTCTTATCTGGTTACGCCATCATGGATTCCGCCCCGCCGATGTTTTCCTTGGATCCTATCCGCGGTCTGGGACCACCTGGTCGCGGTTCGTGCTGCTGGAAATTCTTACCGGCCATGAGGGTGGATTCGATGAAGTGAACGGCATCCTGCACGGAGTCGGCAACCACGCAACCGGGGCTTCCGTACTTCCCGGCGGCGGCCGTTTGGTGGCTACCCACGAGCAGTACCGCAAGCAATATCACAAGGCGGTCTACCTGGTGCGGGACGTGAGGGATGTCATCCTCTCGGAATTTGCCTACACCACCGCTCTGGAATTTTTCAAAGGCGACCTGGATGCATTCATCTCCCAGTTTCTGCGTAAGAAAGTGAACCCCTTCGGCCCCTGGCAGAAGCATGTCACCTCCTGGTTGGATTCTCCGATTGCAAGCACTCCAAATTTATTGACAGTTCATTACCAAGACTTGCGCAAGAATCCGCTCGAAGGGTTCATGCGGATTGCAAAATTCCTGGGTGTCGATCGCGATCCGGCTCTGATCCAGCGAGCGATCGAGCACAACACAATTGACAAAATGAAAGAGAAGGAGCGGGTGGCGCCGCAGCGGGCTTCCGTAAAGGGCCGGTTTGTGCGCAGTGGTGAGGTGCAGGGATGGCGAGCGAAGCTGACCGCGGAGCAAGTGCAATTCGTCGCTGAACATGCGGGAAGTGTGTTGCAGAGACTCGGATATCCGCTCTCCAGCGAAACGGCTGCGGGGGATCGCGTACTTGAAGTTTTGTCGAGATAAGTGAGGGAGAGAAGGAATGCAGGGTAATGTAACCAGTCGTCCGGCGAAGAGTTGGTTTTCGTGGAGCATGATCGCGGGAATGGTCGCGGCTACGGCATTTGCCTTGGCGTTCATGCCCATATTGCCGGCCTCGTCTTACGAGGATGGAACCATTGGCATTCTTGCCGATGCGGGCCTGTTCTTTGTTTTGCTTTGCATCGTCGTTGGTACGGCGATCGTGCAAAAGCTCGACACGCGACATTTGATTTTTCGCCTGGCCCTCACGATTTGGTGGATGTTGCTGGTGGACGAAGAATTCTTCAGCCGGGTCAACGCCAGTTGGGGAAAAGGGTTTTCGCTGAATGCCTACGCGGAAGGCGCGATGTGGCTGGTGTGCGGAGCGGTGTTATTCATCCTGACCTTACGCAGGCCAGGATACCTGCTGCAACTGTTCCAGGGTTCCTCCAAGTGGGTAACTTTCTTTGTAATGGTTTGCATTATTTCGATCGCCTGGGCGCCGGGCCCGGCGTATGCGATGGCGTGGGGTTTCAAGCTGGTATTGGCGGTTTGCCTGCTGCAACTCTGTAACAGCCTGATCGAAGACGTTTCTGACATTCAACTGTTTCTGAAAGTTACGGTAGTGGCATTCCTGTTCTTGACGATACTGCCCGTCTACTACGCCACCAAGGACCCGGACGGATTCTGGTTTGAAGGCAGGCTGAATGCCGACCCCGATCTCTTGAGTCCATTGGCAGCATCGCTGATGGTGATGTCGATGATGCTGTACGCGATGACCAAGAAACGACAGTGGGTGGCCACCGGGATGATTGGCGCAGTGATCATGGTGATGGGCTTCGGAAAAGCTGGAGTCGCCGGAGGCTTCATTGCGGCAGCCATTTTCACGCTTCTGCAGAGGAAGGTGGTGCGCGGTCTTGGACTGTTGCTCGGCTTGGGCGTTTTGGCAATGCTCATCATTTCGGTCACGCCATTGGGCAACTACCTGCAGACCTATCAAGGCGGTTCCACCCTAACGGGCCGGACCGTGATCTGGGGTATGGCGCTTACGGCCATGAAACAGACTCCAATTCTGGGACGCGGTTATCTGGGTACGTATTTTTCATGGGAGAACACCAGCGGATTGAAAAGCGGCGCAGTTCACGTGCACAACGGCTTTCTGGAAGTGGCTTACAACAATGGTGCGCTCGGCGTGCTGCTGCTGCTTACGATTCATTTCATGATGCTGCGCAACATCTTCAGCGCGATGAAAACCTGCAAGGCCCTGCGGAGCCTGCGGCCGGACAGCGAGCAAGTCTGGCACGTTTATCTTCTGACCATTGGATGCCTGGGCTTGTATGTACATACTTTTATTCAAGGTCTGATGGGCGGACACTTTGGGGGAAGATGCATGAGCCCGTACATGCTGTGGCTCGCGTTGGCCATGCTGACCGCGGCGACCCGCCGGGTGAGTGAAACCATGCTGCAGCGGGCAAGAATTACGCGGGAACCGCTGTTTGCCGTCGCCGATTTGGAGACGTTCCAACTAGCTCCCGTACAAAATTGACTCCTGTGTTTCCAGGAGATGCGACACCCAGCTGAAGTCAATGAAGATTGCTTTGGTTCACAATACGTACCTCGAGCAGGGCGGGGAAGACGTTGTCTTTTGGCAAGAGCGACGCTTGCTGCAGGAGGCCGGACACCAGGTTCTGCAATACCAGCGCTTTAACCGGGAAATGGAGCAGTATTCGACGGCGCGCCGCCTGACGATCATTGGGCGCACGGTGTGGGCATCTGACTCTTATCGCGAGTTCACTAAGCTGCTGCGGGAGAACCGGCCCGACGTTGTGCATGTGCACAACACTTTCCCGCTGGTTTCGCCCTCCATCCTGTGGGCCTGCCGGAGGGAGCGGGTGCCGGTGGTGCACACCCTGCACAACTACCGGTTGCTTTGCCCGGGGGCAAACTTCATCCGCGACGGAAAGCCGTGCGAGGATTGCACCCAAGGCAGCATTTGGCAATCGGTTGCGCATGGTTGTTATCGGGATTCGCGTCCTCAGACTGCGGCGGTGGCGTTGATGCTGTCCGTACATCGCGCCAAGAAGACGTGGACGCGCACCGTGGATCGCTATATCGTGCTCACCGAATTCGCGCGGAGCCGATTCGTGAATGCTGGCTTCCCGCCTGAGAAGATTTCGATCAAGCCCAACTGCGTCGATCCCGACCCCGGCAAACGGACCGGTGACCCTTCGTATGCCCTGTTTGTTGGACGTGTATCGGAGGAAAAGGGAGCTCCCACCTTGCTGAAGGCATGGCGTCAACTGCCGAAGCATTGCCGTCTGCGAATCGTTGGGGACGGGCCTTTTAGCGCAGAAATGGAGTCGCAGGTCAGATCGGAAGGGCTGTCCAATATCAGTTTCACCGGCCGCCTGCCGCGGGAGCGCGTGATCGAGGAAATGAAAGGCGCCCACTTCGTGGTCTTCCCCAGTCAGCTTTACGAGAACATGCCGCTAACGATCATCGAGGCATTCGCGTGCGGAGTCCCGGTGCTGGCTTCAAGGCTGGGCGCGATGCAGGAAATCGTCAGCCAAGACAGCACTGGATTGTTTTTTGAGGCGCGCAATGCAGACGATCTCGCGCGCACAGCGAAATTGGCATGGGACCAGCCGCTGTACATGCGTCGACTGGGCGACAACGCACGCTCTGAATACGATGCCAAGTACACTGCGGCAGCCAATTATCGCCGGCTCATGGAGATTTATCACGAGGTCATCATGAACAGCGCCGCCGATGTTGGCCAGGCCAGCATCGAGGAACTTGAAGAGCTGTCGTCAGTTTGATGGCTATGCTCGGTTTGCGGCAAGATTCGAGAGTTTCGGCGACGGATGCATGAGGGCATAAGTTATTATTTGTCAACGTTTTGCGAGCTTTTGTCCGGCAGGGCATCGGTTTGACGCTCTTGTGGCGAGATGATGCTTTACACTACAGGGAAGTACGGATAGCAGGTTCGACCACTTCGCGCTAGATTGAACTGCCAAATTTGTGATCGGGCACATGCTAGTCTTCCACGCTTCAGGCCCGAAGCTCTTGACGCAGCCTTCACAGCGTCCTTGATGAAATTGGAGCCTTGGTAAACGTCGTGCAAGATTTGGAGGTATGGGTTTGAAGCCGTCCGTCCCCAGCCCGAGAGAAGACAGTCCCTTCCCAACCATGAGTGCGGAATCATCGTCTGGTCTGAAACAAAACGGAAACGGAGATCTGCGGCAGAAACTGCTGATCACCGAACTGGTGAAGTCCCGGGCGGAGTTGATGCCGCATGGTCCGGCACTGGTGTCAGAGACGCACGCCCTGACTTATGGTGAACTCGAAGTTCGCGCGAATCAGCTCGCCCATCACTTGTGCAAGCTCGGAGTCGGACCCGAAATCACCGTGGGGCTGTGTCTAGGTCGTTCCCCATTGATGGTGGTCGCAGCTTTGGCGGTTCTGAAGGCGGGGGGAGCGTACATCCCGGTAGACCCGGACTATCCGGCCGAGCGCCTCCGATTCATGTTGGATGACGCTAAGACCGCGGTTTTAATTGCTCGTCAAGACATTGGCGACCGGATTGGCAGCGGACGTTGGAAGACTCTGGATATTGAAAAAAGAGCGCTCCAGATCTCAGACTACCCAGAAACTGCTCCGGAGGTAAGTCTCTCCGGAGACAATCTGGCATATATCATTTATACTTCCGGCTCGACGGGGCGCCCCAAGGGTGTTCAGATCACTCACCGGAGCCTGTTGAACCTGGTCCAGTGGCACCAGCGTGCATTTGCAATTTCTCCGTCGGACCGCGCCAGTCAAGTGGCAAGCGTTGGGTTCGACGCGGCGGTGTGGGAACTTTGGCCTAATCTCGCAGCTGGAAGCAGCGTGCATTTTCCGGACGAAGCGGTGCGCGTGGCTCCCGAACCCCTGCGGGATTGGCTGGTGGCGAAGCGGATCACAGTCAGTTTCGTTCCGACTCCTCTAGCCGAGGCTCTGATCGCACTGGAGTGGCCGCGCGAGACCGTTCTTCGTCTTCTTCTGACCGGCGGAGATGCCTTGCACTTCTACCCCCCGGCCCACCTCCCGTTTCAGCTGATCAATAACTATGGGCCGACCGAGTGCACGGTAGTAGCCACGTCGGGTCCGGTGGTAACGGACGGTCACCCGGATGGAGCTCCACCGATCGGTAGGCCGATTGACGATTTCGAAGTCTACATTCTCGACGAGCAGCTGCGGCCGGTTTCGAATGGCGCCACCGGGGAGTTGCACATTGCTGGGCGTGGCGTGGGCCGCGGTTATGTCAATCGTCCAGATCTGGATGCGCAGAAGTTTATTGCCAACCCTTTCAGCCAGACCTCTGGGGGAAGGATGTACAAGACCGGAGACCTGGCGCGCCATTTGCCCGATGGCCAGATCGCGTTTGTGGGACGCATCGATGAGCAGATCAAAGTCCGGGGCTATCGCATTGAGCCGGAAGAGATCGCCACGCTTTTGAATCGATGCTACGGCGTCGAGTCCAGCGTGGTAGTTGCTCGAGGCGAAAACGGCGATACGCGATTGATTGCCTATGTGGTGCCCACTCCTGGCGTGAAGCTTGACCACGATTCCCTACAGGCATATCTGAAGAAGTATTTGCCTGACTACATGATTCCCGCAGCTTTCGTGCGGCTCGACAGGCTGCCGGTGGGTCCCACCGGGAAAATTGAGCGGGCGATGCTACCCGCGCCCTCTCCGGAAAATACAAGCGAGGACAAGATACTGGTCGGTCCCTCCACGCCTGTCGAAACCCGTGTAGTGGCAATTCTGGCGGAATTGCTGGGGATCAAGAAGGTGAGCGTGCACGACAATTTCTTTTTTCTGGGAGGGCACTCCCTGCTCGGCACGCAGTTGATTGCGCGGGCTCGCGATTCATTCGGCATCGAACTGCCTCTGCGCACCGTCTTCGATTCCCCAACCGCATCGCAACTCTCGGCCGAGATCGAGCGCATGCTGCGCCAAGTGCAGAGCAGCGCAGCCGACTGATTTCTATGGTCACCCAACCAGCCGCCAGCTCTGCTCGCGGGGATGTTTCCTCAGCGCACGAGCAACCTGTCTTGAGCCTGTACCAGTTGCTGGATCCGGAGGTCCTGGCCGATCCCTATCCTTTGTATCACCGGTTGCGCAACGAAGATCCAGTTCACTGGGATCCCTTCCTGCACGCCTGGGTGGTGACGCGGTACGAAGAAGTAGTTCGCGTGTTGCAGGACTTTTCCGCCAATCGCACTTTCACGCCGCAGCAATTGGAAGAAATGGGACTTTTCCAGCTGAGTCCCATCGCGGCAGTGATGGTAAAGCAGATGCTTTTTATGGACCCCCCTGCTCATACCCGGCTTCGGGGATTGTGCTCCCAAGCTTTCACACCGCGACGAGTCGAAATGCTGCGTGCCCGCATCCAGGGTATTGCTGACCGGCTAATCGATACGATGTTGCCAGCCGGGCGTATGGACGTGATCCGGGACTTTGCTGCGCCCTTGCCCGCCACCGTGACTGCGGAGTTGCTGGGCGTACCCACCTCGGACCATGTGCAGTTGAAGGCGTGGTCAGCCGATTTCGCCGAGATGCTGGGCAATTTTCAGCACAACCCTGATCGCACTCAGCGCGTCCTTCGCAGCGTGCAGGACATGACGACATACTTCCAGGCAGCCATCGCCGCCGCTCGAGAGCATCCAGGGGAAGGGTTGATCCACCATCTTTTGCTGGCGGAGGTGGACGGCAATCGTCTGAGCGACGAAGAGGTGATTGCAAACCTCATCGTCACCATGGTTGGTGGCCAGGAGACCACCACTAACCTGATCGGCAATGGACTACTCACCCTGCTGCGTAATCCTGATGTCATGAGGCAGCTGCGGTTGGATCTGTCGTTGATTCCTTCCGCGGTTGAGGAACTGTTGCGTTATGAAAGTCCGAGCCAGCACACGGCGCGCATCGCCCCCGCGGATGTTGAACTTGGCGGCAAGAGTATCAAGCGCAAAGACGCGGTGATTGCGGTGATGGGGGCAGGCAACCGCGACCCGCAACGCTTCCCTGATCCCGACCGCCTGGACGTCACCCGCAAAGATAATCGGCATGTGGCTTTTGGGGCCGGAGCGCACTTCTGTTTTGGAGCTCCACTGGCACGGATGGAAGCGCAAATCGCTTTTTCCTCACTTCTGCAACGCCTGCCAGAGTTGAAGCTGGAACCCGGCTCAGTGACATGGCGAAACAATCTGGGCCTCAGAGGCCTGACCGCACTTTGGGTAGGTTGGCCGGGCGAGTCCCAGCCGTCGCAGCCAGCAGCCAGGATTAGCGCTTGAGCACGCAACTCGCACACAATCCGAGGGGCTTAAAAGAGGGCAGCGCATGCCCGCTGGATTCGTGTGGCTCGGTGGATGCCGTATCAGCACCTGAGCCGGGGCAGGCGTATGCGCCCGTGTCTTTTGCGCAGCAGCAAATCTGGGTGCACGCGCAGCTGGTTCCGGAAATACCGATCTATAACGAGCCCATTACGTTCCACCGGAACGGAACCCTGGATGTACAGGTTTTGGAGCGTGTTCTGACGGAGATTGTCCTTCGTCACCAGGCGTGGAGAACCGTTTTCCGCGCGGTGGACGAAGAGCCTGTTCAAGTGGTACAGGCCGCAACGCCGGTTCGCGTGCGCATTGCTGATCTGCGGGGCTTACCCGCTGATGCACGGGAATCGGAAGCGCGAAGGCTGGCGGTCGAGGATGCTCTGCGCCCGTTCGATTTATCGCGCGGCCCGTTGTTCCGAACCTTGCTGGTGCATTTCAACGACACCGAACACCGGCTGTTTTTGACCCTGCATCACATCATCTTTGATGGGTATTCGATTTACCGGATACTCCTCCCCGAACTGGCAAAACTCTATAAGGCCTTTTCCGAGAATAAGCCTGCGGATCTTCCCGACCTTCCCACTCAATACCCTGGCTTTGCGCGATGGGAGCGAGAGTGGCTGCCGCAAGGCGGACGTCTGGCAGCGCAACTGGCATATTGGAGAAAGCAGTTGGGCGGAAATCTGTCCATTCTCCAGTTGCCGACTGATCAACCCCGGCCGCCGGCGCAGAGCTTTCGAGGTGCCATTCAGCCCGTAAGTTTCTCCCCAGGGCTACGCGACGCCTTGAAGTTGTTGAGCCAACGAGAGGGCGCGACTCTTTTCATGGGGATGATCGCGGCGTTTGCCGTGCTCTTGTCCCGTTATTCGTCCTGTCAGGATGTCAGCATTGGCACGGTAAGCTCCGGGCGTAAGCGATCTGAATTGGAAGGCTTGCTGGGATATTTCCTGAATCCCGTGGTTTTGCGAAACGACCTCTCCGGGGATCCGACTTTTCGCGAGTTATTGCGACGGACCCGAGAGGTGACGCTGGATGCTCTATCAAACGACGATGCGCCGTTTACGCAGGTTGTCAATGAGGTCGATCCCGACCGCAGCCTGAGCTTCAATCCGTTATTTCAAGCGCTTCTGACTCTGGAACCACCGATGTCGGAGAGCCAGGATGGATGGACGGTGGCATTAACACAGTCGGAAATCGATACTGGTCTGTCGAAGTTGGATTTGTGCCTGGAACTCGATGATCGTGCCTCCGGGCTGGTGGGAAGATTCAAGTACAGCAGCGATCTGTTCAAGCCCGAAACAGTTTTGCGAATGGCCGGTCATCTGACGACTCTGTTTGAAGGGATCGTCGCGAATCCTGACCAGCGCATCTCCCGGTTGCCGATGCTCACGGAGAGCGAACGGCAACAACTGTGTGTCGAGTGGAACGATACCGGAGCGGAGCTTCCGGCCGCAACTTGTCTGCATGAGTTGTTCGCCGGGCAAGCGGAGCGCACACCCGACGCCACGGCGGTGGTCGATGGAAATTCTCAACTCACGTATCGAGACCTTCAGGCCAGGAGTGAAAAGTTGGCTGCCTTTCTACAAGCTCGTGGGGTGGGCCCGGAGAAGCTGGTCGGGCTCTATCTGGAGCCCTCCTGGGAAATGCCCGCGGCAATTCTGGCCGTCCTAAAGGCGGGCGGGGCATGTGTCCCCTTGGATCCAAGTTATCCGGTTGGGAGGCACTCGCACGCACTGAAAGAGACTGGGATGAAGGTGCTGCTTACCCAAAGGCGGCTGCGCGGCCAAATCCCCGCAAACGGCGTGGAAGTGGTGTGCGTTGACGACGAAGACATTTACGCTGGAACGGCGGACCCGGTTCGATGTGGGTTTCGAGCGGATAACCTGGCGTTTGTGATCTATACCTCCGGCTCTACGGGAAAGCCCAAGGGGGTGCAGGTTACGCATGGGAATCTCATCCATTCAACTTGTGCGCGTCCCATTTACTACGGCACGAGTCCGGCAAGATTCCTGCTGCTGTCTTCCTTCGCTTTCGACAGCTCGCTGGCGGGAATCTTTTCGACCTTGTGTTACGGAGGCACGCTGGTATTGACATCAGGCTCAGTAACGTCGAGCCTGACGCAGCTTGCCAGCTTCGCTGAGCAGCATCAGGTTTCACATTTGCTCTGTGTTCCCTCCCTCTATAGTTTGCTTCTGGAACAAGCCAAAACGGGGCAGCTGGCGTCCTTGCGAGTGGCTATCGTGGCGGGCGAGGCTTGCCCGGTGGAACTGGTTGAGCGCCATTACAGGAAGCTGCCACGTGCCGTTTTGTTCAATGAGTACGGCCCTACGGAGGCGACTGTCTGGAGCACGGTGCACAAGTGCGCACCAGGGGAATCTGAGCAGTTGGTCCCGATCGGCCGTCCCATACCGAATACTCGGGTGTATGTGCTCGATACGCACGGAAATCTACTGCCCATTGGAGTGCCAGGCGAGCTTCATATTGCAGGTGGTGGAGTGGCACGCGGCTACCTGAAACGGCCCGAGGAAACCAGGGAAAGATTCGTCCCCGACATTTTCAGCGAAACGGCCGGGGCTCGAATGTATAAGACGGGAGACCTGGTTCGCTACTTGCCGGACGGAAACCTGGAGTTGCTGGGACGCCTGGACCACCAGGTGAAGATCCGCGGCTTTCGAATTGAGCCGGAAGAGATTGAAGCGGTCATCGCTGAATACAGCGGTGTGCGGCAAGCAGTGGTGGTAGTGCGCCAGGCGGAGGCGCATGAACCGAATCTGGTCGCGTTCGTGGTCCCCGTTTCCTTCTCAGACTTCGATGCCGACAGCCTGAAGCGGTTTCTCGGGACCAAATTGCCCGGAGCAATGGTTCCTTCCAGCTTCGTAGTGCTTGAGAGATTGCCGTTGATGCCCAACGGTAAAGTGGACCGGAACGCCTTGTCGGTGCCATCACAGGTGGTTTCGGAAGGGTCGTCACTCCCGGCCAGCGGTGAGGTCGAAGCCCGGCTGTTGGAGATCTGGGCAGGAGTCCTCGGGAAGCGCGGATTCGGCATGACGGAGAACTTTTTTGATCTTGGCGGGCACTCGCTTCTGGTCGCGAAGCTGTTACTCCGCATCGAGCAGCAATTTGAAAAACGATTGTCGCTGGCGAATGTTTTCCGGGCGCCTACCATCCGGCAACTGGCTGAGATGCTTAACGGCAACGGCCTCGTGAGCCATCATGCAGCGGTTGTTCCGGTTCAGGCGCATGGTTCCAGGCCGGTTTTGTACTGGGTGCGAGGAGGTTCCTTCTTACTTCCGCTCGCGAAACGCCTGGGGCCGAATCAACCGATCCTGGGGCTGAACCTTCCCGCCGCGGACGCCGGCAGGCTTCCTATTCCCTACAAATTCGAGGATATTTCGGCCGCCCTGGTGCGCCAGCTACAGGAAGTGCAGCCCGAGGGACCGTACTTTCTTGCCGGCTTGTGTGTAAATGGAGTGATCGCCTACGAGATGGCGAGGCAACTCAGGCAGAAGGGGCAAAAGATTGCCTTACTGGCAATGTTCGACGCTCAGAACCCCGCCTACTACGAAAACTTTTCTCATCAGAGCCGCACGGAGTTGCTGTTGCAACGGACCGGGCATCACCTCAGGAATTTCCGCCGGCAAAAACTGACAGATTACGTGAATGACCGCATGACCGGTATCCATCGGAGAGCCAGCGTGCGCTATTGGCGAGTGCGCCACGCTCTGGGTTTGTCGGTCGACCAAAGGCATCTGCAGGATTTAGATACGATCGTGCATCCAGCTTCCTTTGTTTATCGACCGGGGGCTTACGCAGGCGACGCTGTGTTTTTTCAGTCTACCGACTGGCCTCACGGGCAGTATTGGAATTTCAGTGCCAGTTGGGATGGACTGATCGGGCGTGGCGTGCGGGTGTTCAAGATCTCCGGGGGCCACGAATCGATGTTTTATGAGGAGAATGTGGACCTCCTGGCAAGCGAACTCGAAAGTTGTTTGTCGGAAGCTATAAAGGGCCACGCTCCGGCCATTGAGCAGGTTGCCTAATGGCACTTTCGTCAAGATCACCGATCGAACTTGTGACTGTCCCTTTGAAAACTGAAAGGCGTTTCAAGACTGCCCCGCCCCGCTTCCGCGAAGCGGTTTTTGAGGACTATCCGCAGATCGCAGACCTGGAATCCCGCTACGGATTGCACCCCAAGAGCTACGAGGAATGGAAGCACCTGTGGCTGCACAATCCTGCGTATTACGATTTCCGCCGTTGGCCGGTCGGTTGGGTGTGCGAAAACGAACGCAACGAAATCGTCGGCAGCCTGGGCAATATCCCGCTGGCTTTCGAGTTTGAAAATCGACGTCTGGTGGCGGCGACCAGTCGGGGACTGGTGGTGGATGCCCGATATCGCGCCTACTCCTTCTCTCTGTTGAGCCATTTTTTCGGGCAGAAGGACGTCGATCTTTTTCTGAACACCTCGGTGAACGAGAAGGTAGCCCGCTTGCATGAGCTGTTTCACGCTCTGCGGGTGCCGGCTGGAAGGTGGGACCGTTCTGCCTTCTGGATTACGAACTACCCTGGATTCAGCGCCAGCCTGCTGCGCAGGAAGGAATTCTTCGGACCGCGAATGTGGAGCTACCCTTTGGCCGCCGGACTATTCGTCCGGGACCGATTGGCGAACCGAGGAACACGAACGAAGCCCGAACCTGCCCAGGTCGAGTGGTGCACGCAGTTTGACGAAAGATTCGACCAGTTCTGGGAGCAATTGCGGAGGCGCAGTTCGGGGCGTTTGCTGGCCGATCGTTCGCGTGACGTGCTCGAATGGCATTTCAAGTATGCGTTGCAGAAAGGCGAGGCTTGGCTGCTGACCGTCAATCAGGGCTCTAGACTCGCCGCCTACGCGGTTCTATGTCGTCAAGACAATCCAAGCTTCGCACTCAAGCGGATGCGGCTGGTAGACTTTCAATGTTTGGATGAGTCGCAGCAGGGATTGAAAACCTTGCTGGTTTTCGCTTTGGAAAGGTGCCAACGCGAAGGCATCCACATGATGGAAGCCATCGGCTACTCGTCCGAGAAGCAACGAATCATAGACAGTATGAATCCTCACTACCGCGACCTCAGTTCCTGGCGTTATTTCTATCGCACTAATAAGCCATCTTTGTCGGCCAGCCTGCGAGAAGCGAGTGCTTGGGATCCAACCTGCTACGACGGGGACAGCAGCCTGTGACCGTTAAGGTACCGAGCGTCCCAGATCGAGAGAATGAACAATGCCGCAGCTGACCACACCCCCGTTTCCGAGTGTCGCAGAGACGACACCGGCTTTTCAGCCTCGTCCGGATCCCTTATTCGTGGTGGGAATGTTTCGCTCGGGGACCTCGCTTCTCTATGCTCTTTTGAATCAGCACCCACAGATCGCATTGATGTACGAAGGCGACCTGGCGCATCTCCAGGCCTTGTTCTGGGTTCCGCGCGATACGACCCGCTGGCTGAAACGATGGGAATTCTGGAACACTGCGCTGGCTCGGCATAAGTTCGACACCACTGTAATTCCCGACGGTATCAGGGATCTCAGGACGGCCGTCGAGGCTGTATACACCGAGTATGCCCGTCAGAAGAAAGGGGCGACCATCTGGGGATGCAAGTCGCCTACCTATCATGACGAAGTGACGCGGCTCAGCAAAACATTTCCCAACGCGCGGTTCATCATTATTTGGCGGGATTTAAGGCATGTCTGTCGCAGCATCCTGGAAGCGGCGGAAACATCTCCGTTCTTTAATCGGGCAGGGATGACTTTGCGGGCCATTGTGGGCTCGGAGGACTTGAAGGCCCAATGTGATTCCCTCATCAAGCGAGGAGGGCGGGTTCACCAGCTCGATTACGAGGACATGGTGCGGGATCCCGAAGGCCACATGAGGGCGATTTGCAAGTTCCTTGAGGTTCCTTATGACAGCAGGATGAACAACCTGGCGGGGGCAGACCGCGGAGCGATTGCTGATCTTCGTCATCACTCGCTAGTGAAGGGCGAGAAAATCCTTGCCACCCGAAACGGGCACGAGGGGCTTCCCCCAGAACTGCAAGAGAAGATTGAGCGCTATGTCAAGATGTGGCGAGGGCGGGATAACGGAACTTGGCCCGCCTACCCCAAGGCCCTTGAGACCAACCCGGCAAGCCCATCACTTTGGGAGAGATTCGCGGATCGGGTCGCCTACAACAGCCTTCAGTTTACCCATCATTTTGCTCCGGTTATTTTCTCGTTTGTGCCGGTGGCGGTTTGGAAACGATACCGAAGCTATATCGCAGCCAAGAGGATTCGTCGGCTACTGGCAAAGGCGACCCCGGAAAAGCAGGAACTAATACGGAATGCCACTCGCGGAAATGAACAGCTGCTCAAGGATATGGGCATCGATTTGGACGACATTCTAAAGAAGGCACCTTAGAACAGCAGTCCCGCCCCTCCCTCCCGAAAACCTCCCGATTCTCTGGCCGTATGACACTGGATATCTCATTGCAACAACCAAAGCTCCACGTGTTTTCCACCTCTCCGCAGTCGAGCGCGGTGGAGCGGGCGGACTACATTGCCAAGGTCATCGAGGTAGCGCGTTGGAGCGAAGAAGCGGGCTGCGAAGGGATCCTGGTGTACACCGACAACTCGCTGGTCGATCCCTGGCTGGTGGCGCAAATCATCATCCAGAACACTACGAGATTGTCGCCCTTGGTTGCCGTGCAACCGGCTTACATGCATCCCTATGCAGTAGCCAAGATGGTGAGTTCCCTGGGGCATCTTTACGGTCGAAAGATATACCTGAACATGGTGGCGGGCGGGTTCACCAATGATTTGGCGGCGTTGAAAGACACCACCCCGCATGACAAGCGTTATGCCAGGCTGGTGGAGTACACAACGATCATTCAGGAATTGCTAAAGGGCCCGGCGGCGGTGAATTATCACGGCGAATTCTATGCTGTTGACAAGCTGCGGATGACTCCTCCCCTTGCTCCGGAGCTGGTTCCAGAAGTTTTCGTGTCGGGCTCCTCGCCCGCAGGTTTGGCGGCTGCGCAGGCGCTGGGTGCGACGGCTGTCAAGTATCCGCAGCCGGCAGAGCAGGAACCGGATTGCCATGAGACAGCCATCAAAACGGGCATCCGAGTCGGCATCATCGCGCGGAAGTCTGAAGAGGAAGCCTGGCGGGTTGCGAATGAGCGGTTTCCAGGGGATCGCAAGGGTCAAATCACTCACCAGCTCGCCATGAAGACATCCGACTCGGCCTGGCACAAGCAGCTTTCACAAATGTCAGCCATGCCCAGCGAAAACGGCAGTCACTATTGGCTGTGGCCTTTCGAGAACTACAAAACTTTTTGTCCCTATCTGGTTGGAAGCTATGAACGCGTCGCGTTGGAACTGGCTAAGTATCTTGAACTCGGTCATCTGACATTTATTCTGGATATTCCGGCAGCCAAGGACGAGTTGGAGCACATCTCGGTTGTGTTTTCGAGTGCGCGTCAGTTGGTGACCAAGTGACCCAGCTCCTGCAGAACTGGATTCCTCAGAAGGCGCAGCAGCGTCCGGAGGCAGTGGCCGTGGTAATGCAGGACCAAGTTCTGACCTACGGCCAACTGGAGGAATCCACAAACCGGCTGGCGCGACTCTTAAAGGAGGCAGGGTGCCAGCGAGGAGATCGCGTGTGCTTTGCGGTCCCGAAATCTCCCGCTGCCATCATCGCCATTGCAGGGATTCTCAAAGCGGATTGTATTCACGTACCCATTGATACAACGAGTCCGGCCCTGCGAGTGGCGAAGATCATCCGCTCAAGTGACCCGCGCTACATTCTGGGAGTGGAATCCTCCTCCAGCTTGCTGGAAGAGCTGTTTGAACAAGGCGAGGTGCGGGACTCGGTGGGCGTCGGATGGATGGAAACGGCGGGCGGCGAACATCGTAACTTCAGCACGAAGTTTCAGTGGGCTGACATCGACGGCTATTCCGCTGAACCGCTGGAATCAACCCAACACTCCGATGATCCGGCGCACATTCTGTTCACCTCGGGATCGACCGGTGAGCCCAAGGGAGTGGTGATCACCCACGCCAACGTAATTCATTTTGTGGAGTGGGCAATCCGCCATTTTGGAATTGACGAATCGGATCGCGTTTCCTGCCATCCGCCCTTACATTTTGATCTTTCCGTCTTCGACATCTTCGGTGCATTTGCCGCGGGTGCGCAGCTCCATTTGGTGCCTCCAATGGTAGCGTTGTTGCCGAACAAACTGGCAGAGTTCATTCGGGATTCCGAACTCACGCAGTGGTTTTCGGTGCCGTCGGTACTGAATTACATGGCAAAGTTCGACGTGGTGACGGCCGATGATTTCCCCGCCTTGCGGCGATTGCTTTGGTGCGGGGAGGTGTTGCCGACTCCGGCTTTGATGT
>Ga0070765_100000297_pt1 | contig 29785 bp, 27 predicted proteins | sample HubBroMetageWFT5_FD_71516 | JGI IMG/M metagenome (GOLD analysis project Ga0070765, IMG submission 71516) | Warmed and freeze-thawed soil microbial communities from the Hubbard Brook experimental Forest, New Hampshire - Hubbard Brook CCASE Soil... | ecosystem: Environmental > Terrestrial > Soil...
CAGGAGAAGATTATGTCGGCGCACTTGATGCGCTTGTGGTGGCGCTATCGTTGCAGAACCGCAAGCCGGTACCGGCGGAGAAAGCCGAGCGACCGCCCAGGCCAAGTGGCGAAATTACCTTAGCGGGTCTTGCCACTGCGTTGGGCGTGCTACTCCCCGAAAACGCGATCGTCGTTGACGAGGCCATGACCTCGGGTCGAGGCATCATGGCTTCTACCACTGGGGCTCCGCCCCATGATTGGCTTGCCAACACTGGTGGTTCGATTGGCATCGCTCTGCCGTTGGCCGTAGGTGCGGCAGTCGCCTGCCCCGCACGGCGCGTCTTGTGCCTCACTGCGGATGGCAGCGGGATGTACACCGTGCAAGGGCTGTGGACGATGGCGCGCGAAGGGCTGAACGTCACGACGGTGGTTTTCGCGAACCGCTCCTACGCCGTGCTGAAGCGGGAATTTTCAGGTCTCGGTGTTGGCGCGCCTGGCCCGCGCGCTGCGGATTTATTCGATATCGGCCGCCCCGCTCTCGATTGGGTGCAGCTCGCGAAGGGCATGGGCGTGCCTGCAACCCGTGTCACTTCGCTCGACGCATTCGCAAAATCATTACGAGAAGGATTTGAAGGTGAAGGACCTGCGTTGATTGAAGTTCCTCTGTAAGAATTCGGAGACGGACTGACTTCTTGCGAAAAGGATCGCGTGCCGCAGGCGATGAATCGCTACTTCGGAGCTGCTGGCGACGCCGCCAACTTTGCAAGCTCGTCCTTCCGAACCTTGCCAGTCGGGCCCACAGGCAATTCGGGCATAAGCAAAATCTGCGAAGGCCGTTTATAGGGCGCGAGGTTTCGTCCGGCATGATCCGCAATTTCAGCAACGGTCGCAGCGGCGCCGGGCGACAATTGCACAAAAGCGATAACTTCCTCGCCTCCTTCCACACCCTGAACGGATCTTCCAATCACCGCCGACCGCACGACCGCGGGATGAGCATTCAACACCGCCTCAACTTCGGCGGGATACACGTTCATCCCAAAACGCACAATCAATTCCTTAGTGCGCCCGACGATAAAGAGATGACCACCCTCCACTCGAGCGAGATCGCGAGTATTGAACCAGCCATCTGAGTCAATGGCCGCGGCAGTTTCCTCCGGAGCGCGGTAGTAACCCTTCGCCACATTTGGCCCGCGCACCGATAGTTCGCCCACTTCCCCGTCTCCTACCTGATTTCCATCCGTCCCTACCAACCTTATCTCGACTCCAGGCAGAATCCGGCCGACCGAAAGGTCGCTTCGAGGCTCCTCTACCCTGGCTTGGGCGATCGTAGGCGAACATTCCGTCACGCCGTAGCCATTGTGGAGCGTCATCCCGAAGAGGCTCTCGACGGCCGTCTTCACCGCGGCCTGCAGCGGTGCGCCGGACGAAGAGATGATCCGCAGCGCTGGGAATTTCAACGGACCTGACATGCCCTTCGATTTTGCATAGTCGGCCCAGAGTGCGAACATCGCCGGCACGCCGAGTACGATTGTGAGCCGGTCGCGTTCCAGCGCTGCCAGCGCCGCGACTGGATCGAAACGTGGCGCCAAATAAAGCGTCGCGCCGCTGAGCAATGTGCCCAGCAAAACCACGGACAGTCCTACAGCGTGGGACATCGGCAGGACACCATAAAGACGATCATCCGGAGTGAGCGAGCGGATCTGAGCCGACACCGCCGCAATAAATAGCAAATTCCTATGGGTCAGCACGACGCCCTTTGGAAGCCCGGTGGTGCCGGAGGTATAGATCAATGCAGCCACTCGATCAACGCTATTCCTCGCGATCGGCTCGGGTTCAACCGCTTCGTTGGCAGGTCCGAAACCGATCGGGCCGAGACCCGCCACCTCTCCGATCACCGCACCATGCCGCTTGGCATGTTGCGTGGCCTGCGGCGAGACGCTGGTCATGTAAATCACACGTCGCGCGCCACAGTGATCGCGAATCGCATCAATCTCGGGAGGCGAAAGCCGCGCGTTTGCCAGCACCGGCCAAGCATCCATCCCCGTTAAGGCCAGCAAAACCGCAATGAATGCCCGGCAGTTCTCGCACACCAGCAGCACCCGATCGCCGGGGCGTACACCGGAATCACGTAGCCACGCGCGGGTCTGGTCGACTGCCGCGCCCAATTGCCCATAGGTCCAACTTCCAGACGTCTCAACCAAGGCCATCCGATCCGCAGAGTGGTTCGTCCAAAGTTTGACGACGTCGCTGATGTTCTCGGGTAGGGATTGCAAAAGTTCGGGTACTTGAATCTCAATCATAGAGGCATATCATAGCAGTTCGTTCTAGACCGGTGTGCAGTGGGCCGCGGCGGCGGTGATCTGGACTACGCTAGAAATTTGTTAACGGAAAGCCGCGCAGAGGATCGCAGTGCAACGGCGCGGCGACAATGAAGTGAGATATCGCACAGTCGCCCGTCATATTTTAGCGAAGTCATCCGCGTACAGCGGGAGCCAGCGTCGAAAGCGCTGATGCGTTGGCTCTCTTCGCTAGCAAAAACTGCAACCAATTGCGATATACGAGTGTCGCTGCCGGTTGCCAGGTGCCCTGCAGCGCGCTCGCCATCGCAGCCGCAGGAAATTTTGTCATGAGGTCCTCGCGGGGATCCGCTTCGACAGCCATTCGAAAATTCAACAGCGCTCCACTCGCCTCAGCGTCGAAGTATCCCTGCGGCATCGTAGGATATGTTTCTCTCTCTCTCTTCAAAAACCTCTTTATGTCTCTGCGATATTCCTTCAGCAAAGTCCGCACGCTGTATTCCGGATGACCCTGGAAATGCACGAAGAGGCTGTCCCTTTTCTTCTTCACGAATAGGTCCACTCCCGCTTCTGCGGATTGCGTCAGGACTTCGTAGCCACAGGCTCTCAGGGCATCTGCTCGCACTTCGTTCCAACGCGAGTGCGGAATTGGCATCGTGTCTCCGGCATGGTCCGTCAGCGCGTGGCGTCCAAGCTTTTTGTACTCGAATACGCCAAACTGTTTGTCGCTGAGCCGGTGACGCGGAATGCCATCGCTGTGCAGGACGCCGGCGTGCGCCGCCAGGCAGGACAGAACCGTCGACGCCGTGTTGCGTTCAGCCCACTCCAGAACTTCGGTCAGAGCCGGCCAATAAGGTTCATCCCGCAGATCCGGCTGGCGTGGCTCGGTGCCAGTCATGATCGCGCCGTCAAAACGGTTGTGCAAAAGATCTTCGATGCCGTGATAAAAGCTGTTCAGATGTTGTTGTCCCGCCTCGCTACGCGGAAGTTCCGGCAACGAGAAGAGTTTCAAGGACACAGGGAGAGCCCCGGCAGCGGATTCGAGCAGTTCGAAAAATTGTACTTCGGTGTCTTCGAGCGCGGAGTCCGGCATGTTGTTAATCAGCGCGATTCGGAGGGGCTCCGCGGAACTTTCAGTGCTTCCTGCTGTGCGCGCGACGCTCGAGGCATTTTTCCGCGACAAAAGTTTCGGAACGCGCCCTCCGTCGATTGCGATTGACATCCACTATCTCCCAAGCCGATACACACTACTTTCCGCACAAATTTACTGCGTCGCTTTGTCCAGCGCCTGCGCCAGGTCCGCGATGATGTCGTCAATGTGTTCGATGCCTACGCTCAGCCGGATCATTTCCGGTGTCACGCCCGCCTTCAATTGTTCTTCCGGCGTCAGTTGCCGATGCGTGGTGGACGCTGGATGGCACGACAGCGACTTGGCGTCGCCCATGTTGACCATGCGTTTGAACAATCGCAACGCGTCAAAACATTTCACACCCGGCCCGAAACCGCCCTTCACTCCGAAGGTCAGCAGCGAACAGGCGCGATCGCCCAGATAGCGATGCGCCATCGGATAAAGCGGGCTGTCAGGAAATCCGGCGTAATTCACCCACGCTACCCGCTCGTGGCCGCGCAGAAACTCCGCCACTTTGCGGGCATTCTCCACGTGGCGTTCCACGCGCAGCGCCATCGTCTCAATTCCCTGCAGCAGCAAGAAACCATTGAAGGGAGAAAGGGTCGAACCCGTATTTCGCTGAGCCACGGTGCGGCAACGCGCCACATACGCGGCCGCTCCGTAATGCTCGGTGTAAACCACTCCGTGATAGGCGATCTCGGGCTTGTTGAGCATGTAGAAGCGCTCCGGATGATCGCGCCAGGGAAATTTTCCGCTATCAACAATCATCCCGCCCAGCGTCGTGCCGTGCCCTCCCATGAATTTCGTCATGGAATGTACCACCACGTCCGCGCCATATTCGATCGGCCGCAGCAAGATCGGAGTCGCCACGGTATTATCTACGATCAACGGCACACCGTGCTTGTGCGCCACCCGCGCCAGTCCTTCGATGTCGGCAACATTCCCAGCCGGATTGCCGACACTCTCGCAGAAGATCGCCCGGGTGTTCTCGTCAATCAACTTTTCCACGGCATCCGGCGTGTCGTTCTCCGCAAATCTCCCGGCAATTCCTTGCTTCGGCAAAATATGTGCGAGCAGCGTGTAAGTGGCGCCGTAGAGCTGTGGCAGCGAAACGATGTTGTGGCCCATCTCGGCGATGTTAATGAGCGAATAATGAATCGCCGCCATTCCCGAGCTTACGCTCAGAGCTTCCACGCCGCCTTCTAGCGCGGCAACTCGTTTCTCCAGAACTGTGTTCGTTGGATTTCCGATGCGTGTGTAGATGTTTCCCTGAACTTCCAGGTTGAATAGCGCCGCCCCATGCGCCGCATCGTCAAACTCGAACGCGACTGTCTGATAGATCGGCACGGCCACGGCCTTCGTCGTGGGATCGCCATCATAGCCGACGTGAATCGCTATCGTTTCTCGCTTCATGCTCTACACATCCTCGGCGCTGCAAAAATCGCTGCGGGAGCGTTGATTCTCTGCGCCTCGCGAGCGATCGCGCCGGAAGCAAATGCGGACAGGCTTCGTTCGCCCGCTCATTCGGCGATCGTCGACATCCGCGAAGCCGCAACGCGCGCTGGCTTCCGCGCGAGCAATTTCGCCATGGCTTGCGTCAGCCGTTGTGCGGCGAAGCCGGCACCGAAAGCGAAGCGCATTACCGGTCCAAAGCTGTTTGCCGCCGCAATCCCGACGAAGTAAAGGCCGGGTACGGATGACTCAAAGTTCGTCGAAAGCACCGGAGCGCCGTTGACGCACTTTAGTTTCGCGCGAATCGCCGGATTGAGGAAAGCCAATCGTTCCACATCCACTTTGTAGCCCGTCGCCGCGATCACGTGTTCGGTAACCAATTCGCGCGTCGAGCCGTTCAATCCACGCAGGTGCAAGTGTACTTTGCCATTCCGTATCTCGGCGCGCTCGACGTTGCATCCTAGTTCGAGAGGCACGCGCCCCATCACCTTATCCTTCACGAACCATCCAGCGGAGGGACCTAATGTCGTTCGGACCAGGTCAACGCGCAATCTCTCCGGCAAGTAATGGAACAGCGCCGCTCCATCAGAAAAAAATCGCGACCGCATTCCAGGACCGAGTCCCGAGTCCGGGTGCCGCATTCGCTGCAACCAAGGTCGGCGTTTGCCAGGCACTGGCGCGGTGTGGAATTTCAGCGAGGTGGCGCGAGCCACCAGCTGTACATCCGCGTCGGCGTCGCGCAGCAATCCAGCCATGTCGATTGCCGAAGAACCGGCTCCGAGCACCGCTACGCTCCGGCCCTTGAATTCTGTAAGATCGTGATGACGGTAGCTATGCGACAGCAACTGCTCCGGTAGATTCGCCAGGTTACCTGGCACGTGTTCGAAGTGCGTGATCCCCACCGCGAGCACCACTCGCCGAGCCTTGACCTCTTCGCCATCGTCCAATCGCAGTTGAAATCCATCCGCCGCGCGCTCGATACCCGTAACGACTTTGTCTTCGAGCTCTGGCACCATCCGATCCCGAAAGGCGAGCCCATACTCGCCAAACGTCGCGAGGCGCACCGGAACTCCCATATCGGCGTACTCGATCCCTCGCTCGGCGCAAAATTGTTTTAGAGTGAATTTGCTATCGGGGTCGTAGATGTTTGATGCGAAACCGTCCGATTTGAGCATCATGCCTTTAGGCATGTGCGCCAACCAGCTGTCCATCGGCCGGCCAAAAATTCGGAAGGGGATACCGCGGCTGCGGAAATGCGCGGCGATCGAGAGCCCGTAGGGACCCGCGCCGATAATTGCCGTTTCGATCATAAGTTTTTGTAAAGAACCTCGCTTCGTGGTTTCTGTCGCTTGCCGCGGTTGGCGGGACCCGCGGACGAAGGCAATTTCCAATGCTGTCTCGGATTTGAGTGATTGTCCAGACACTCCGCTCGGGGCTGTACCTCGTAAGACAGGCCCACACACCCGTTTATGTGCAATCCTGTTGCCTGTCAGAGATTATGTAACTGTCCTGTAATAAATAACATACAAGGCCAATGAGCGGCACACTAGGGAAATTCTTTTCCCTCTGCGCCAAGCGATTACCCTCGACCTATCGGAGTCGGATGCCGATTTGAAGGTGCTCGGCGGCTGGACTTGGCTCTAGCGTTCCCAAATTCGGTGATAGCGCGTTTCTTCGACGCGCAACGCGCCAGCCGTCGAATTGATCCGACCCCCTTCGAACCGCCGCAACCTGGCGAGCTATGTCAGGTGCAACGAAGCTTCCGGCTTGCCATCCAACCGACCAAAAGTTAGGTATAATCAGAAAGTAGGGAAGTAGCGCCTAGGTAAGGGACACACGATGCAGCATTCTACAGTAACGAGAAAGGGCCAGACGACGATACCAGGAAAGGTTCGCAAGGCGTTGCGAATCAACCCGGGTGATACGCTGGAGTACGTGGTGGAAGGGGATCATGCCACTATTCGCGTGCATCCGGGTGCGCGGTCGCTTAAGGGTGTGCTCGCAAGCGAGAAGGGTCAGGGGATGTCCTTCGCTCAAATCCGCGAGGCCGCAGCGACGGCTGCGCGCAATCGCGAGGACATCGGGTGAGCAAACGAAGGCTTGTCGACACCGATCTGATCGTTCGCCACTTGGTACAAGATCATGAAAAACATGCGAAGGCCGCTGGAAAACTCTTCGATCGCTGCGACCGCGGCGACCTCGTGATTGTGGTCTCGCCCGCCGTTCTGGCAGAGTGCGTGTTTGTATTAGATTCTTTCTACCAGCATCCACGGGAAGATATCGCTTCGGCGCTCAGCACCCTCATCTCAAGCCCTGGTGTTGAGATTAGCGAGGAGGCAATTCATCTCGACGCCTTAAATCGCTATCGAAAAACAAAGATTCATTTCGTGGACTGCTTGATCGCGGCGACCGCATCGTTCGAGAACACGCCAGTCGCCACCTTCGATCAAGACTTCCGAAAATTCGCCGACGTGCACGTCGAAACCCAATAGTTTTTCTCTTCGAATTATCGATGTCAATCCTCGGATGGTCAGCTGCCAAGGACGTCTCACTGAGCCACGAACTGTCCACGAATCCAACGTTTTCGCATCATCGGGGTTATACTTGCCGCCGCGTTCTTGTTTATGGCATGCCGGATTCGCCGAATAGAAGAGGAAACCGGCGGGGATTATGCAGGGCGAGCTATCGGCCATGCTCGCAAATCACTTCGAGTGGTGGAGAAAATGCAACGAAGAATCCCTCAACTCGATGCCGTCCGCGGCCTCGCGATTCTGGCCGTGATGTTTCATAACATCAGCCCGAAATATCCCCTGTTTCATTCGGACAAGTTGTTCGGCGACGGCTGGATGGGAGTCGATCTGTTCTTCGTGCTGTCAGGACTATTGATCACCGGGATTCTATTAGATACCAAACAATCGGCGGCCTATTTCAAGAATTTCTATGTCCGGCGCTGCCTGAGAATTTGGCCGCTCTATTATTCGTTGCTGTTCTTCATGTTCGTGGTGATTCGCTTCTTGAATCCTTCCGAATATCATGTCGTCCTTCAAACCTCCTCGCCCTGGTGGGCCTTTCCCCTGTTCTTGCAAAATTTCCTGCTTCCAATCTCAACCAATGCCGCGGGGCCCCTGGGCGTGACCTGGTCACTAGCGATTGAAGAGCAATTTTACTTGGTTTGGCCTCTAGTGGTGCGATTCTGCTCGTTCGCTCAACTACGCCAGCTCGCTATCGCCGAGATTTGCGTTTCTCCCGCGCTGCGCTACTACCTCTCTCTGCACCACGTCGACCTCTACACAAGCATCTTCTGCCGCTTGGACGGCTTGATGGCAGGCGCGGTTCTCGCTCTCATCATCCGGTGCGACGATTTTGTTCCGTCGAAGCTGCTGAAGCGAGCCTGGATTCTGCTACTCATTGCGGCGCCGCTCGCATTTCTGACGGAGGCCTTCCATACAAGATGGATTGTTTTCTCGTTTACGGCGCTAGCGTCGACAGCATTCGTCTATGTTGCGATGTTCTCCAAGAGAAAATGGCTCGAGACCGTGATGACCAACCGATTCCTCGTTAACACCGGGACCGTCAGTTACGGGCTGTACTTGCTGCATAAAATCCCGTTCGGAATGGTGCAAGTCCTTCACCTGGACCGGCATCCCTACCTCCCGTTGCCCGTTATTTTCGTTGCGAGCTACGCCCTCGCGGCGCTTTCCTGGAATCTGCTCGAAAAGCCATTCCTCAAACTAAAACGGTTCTTTGAAGCGCGGCCGACAAACTTGGATCAACCGGGTGGCCCGCTCGCGATCGCTCCACCAGGACGCGAATCGGTATGACAGGGACGTTGTTGCGCTGCCGCTTTTTGTTGGGATATTGCGAATCGCAAAATCAGGCATTGCTTCGCTGCGCCCGGCCGTTCAATCGCTGAATTGTTCGAATCGCGCACCAAATTTAAAGCGGCAGCAACAGAACGTCGGGGAATTGGCGTAGAATATACTTTGATGCAGCTATGGACCTGTGGACTCCCAGTCGCCACACAGGAAGGGGGGAGTTCGTGCACGGGATTGAGTTATGTGCGATTTGCGACAGGCCAAACTGCGGTGCAACTGTCATAGTTTCCAGACTTGGATCCGAGAGGAAGCGATTTGACTCGGAGACTGCTTCCATCGAGATGATCTGTCCCGCTTGTGACAAACCGTTCGAATTGTCAATCACTGAAATGAAACGCGTGAACGTCTCGGACGATCAGCTTCGAATGGGTTTTTTCGGAGGTCACAGGACCGCGGGTGCTCGGTCTGCAGGTGCGGGCACTGGTTAGCCGCGCGCGTAGAATGGGTTAGTCGTACGCGCGTCCTGGTTGCGGGGGCGCTCGCTACGGTCGTTTTTTTAATCTTGCGACGCTCTTCAAGGAACGTTCGCTGCGACTCTCATGCCCAAAACCCGCACTCTTCGACTGCGTCCTCCGGCCACGCTGCGCTGGAAAAATTGAACGCCGGTGGCGAGCACAGTTATGGTTGGCATGTATGTTTACGGACGGCACAGGCTCGATTCGAAGCCAGCCGTTTCTCTGATAGCCTAACGCCATCTACGGCACGGTGACGCTAGCTGGACTTGAATCAGCACTCTCGACACCGCTGGAATTAACTGAGGTCACTACGTAGTAGTAAGTTACGCCCTGGCCGGACTGTACCGTCGCGTCTGAGTATGTCGTTCCGGCAACCGGTGACGCGTTGAGTTTCGAGTACGACCCTAGCGTCGTTCCGCGGTACTCGTTGTACCCTACAATGTCGGAAGAGGTGCTAGCAATCCAGGACAGCGCTACAGATGCGGGCGCAACACCAGTGCCGGAAAGCGAAATCGCACCCGGAGAGTTCGACGCGTTGCTCGTCACGGTCAGCCCGCCAGTGACACCTCCCGGCGTTGCCGGATCGAAGGCTACGATGAGCGTCGTTGTTTGATTTGGCGTGAGCGTGGTTCCGGCGCTCACACCGCTAGAGCTGAAGCCGGCGCCCGTCGCGCTCACGCTCGAGATAGTCACGCTCGCATTCCCGTTGTTTGTGAAGGCCACGCTCAGCGAACTGGTGGTTCCGTCGTTCACGTTCCCGAAGTTTAAGCTGGTTGGATTGGCTCCCAGCAGTAGGCTCGTGGCGACGCCGGTTCCACCCAAAGGAATTGTAAGCGGCGAGTTGGGCGCATTGCTGACGAGCGTGACCGATCCGGAAACGCCGCCGGACGACGATGGCGTGAAGGCTGCGTTAAACGTCGCATTCTTTCCTGCCGCGACAGTCAAGGGCGCGCTTAATCCGGAAGTATTGAAGCCAGTTCCCGTCACGGTGGCCTGTGAAATCGTCAGGCCCGTATTGCCGCCGTTCGAGATAATGATTGTCTGCGAGTTATTGTTGCCTACCACCACATTCCCGAATGCGACGCTCGATGGCGCGGCCGCGATTTGTGCCTGCGTTCCGGTTCCGCTCAATGCGATAGCCATGGGAGAAGCCGGCGCGTTGCTTGCGAACGAAATGCTCCCACTGGCGCCGCCGGCGGAGGATGGTGTGAAACTCGCGGAGAGCCCCACGCTCTGGCCCGCGCTCAGTGTCGTCGGCGCGGACAACCCAGCGATGGCAAAACCAGTGCCGGAAACACTGGCAGAGGAAATCGTGATGCTAGCAGTGCCGGAGTTTGTCAGGGTCATGGACTGCGACCCGTTGCTGCCTACGGCCACGCTCCCGAAACTCACGCTCGTCGGATTGGAGGAGAGTCGCCCCTGAAGCCCTGTTCCGCCTAGTGCGATGGTTGCCGGTGACCCTGGGGCGTTACTGCTAACCGAGATGGCTCCCGAAGTGCTCCCCGCCGATGCCGGCGCGAATTGTATTGCAAATGTTACGCTGGCACCCGCGCTAACGGTTTGGGGCAGAGCTAGGCCATTGATGCTGAACCCCTGACCAGACGGTATCGCTGACGAAATTGTGAGCGCCGCGTTTCCAGAGTTGGTCAGAGTGATATTTTGGGAAGAACTGCTTCCAACGTTGACGTTGCCGAAGCTCACGGTTGTCGGGCTGATGCTCAATTCCGACTGCGTCTGTGTCTGCGTCTGCGACTGCGTTCCCGTTCCGCTCAATGCAACAGTCATTGGAGAGCCCGACGCGTCGCTTGCAATCGAAATGCTTCCGTTGGCCCCACCTACGGAGGACGGTGTGAAGCTTGCCGAGAAGCTCACGCTTTGGCCCGCGCTAAGCGTCATCGGCATGGCTAATCCGGCGATGGCAAAACTAGTGCCGGAAACACCCGCAGAAGAAATCGTGATGCTGGCTGTGCCGGAGTTCGTCAGGGTCATCGGCTGCGATCCGCTGCTGCCTACTGCCACACTCCCAAAACTCATGCTGGTCGGAGTAACGATGAGTTGCCGGTGCGTGTGGTTCCGGATCTTTCCCGCTGGCGCGGGGACGCTCCCCGGATTGCTGCTCGCCGATGCTAGTGCAAATCGCTCCACCAGTGCCGCTCTCGCACCTGCGCTAATTGTTTGTGGGAGCGTGAGTCCACCGAGGCTGATAGTCGTTGCGATTGCAGCAAGGGCGGTGGTGAGTCGGCGAAAGCGCGTGATATCGGACCGCTGGTGTGACGCCGGCCCATGAACTTGCATTTGATTGTTGCGATTCTGCGCGCACTTTTTCACGGCACGCACAGTGTAAGAAGGGCGGGGTTTGCCTATCTACTGGACGCGGGGTCAAAAAAGGTTCAGCCGGTTTTCGCCTGTTCGCCCAGGGAGTGTACCTGTCCCGAACGCGCGAAGCAGTGCACCCGGGAACACCACCTTCACTGATGTATCTTGCTTGCATATTTGGAAGTTAGCGGTAATTCGTTGGCGGGAAGTCGCGTTTCGTGGAAGGACAGGTCGGATTGCGAACATTTCTGGACGCGCAATGCTCTGCCGCGAAATTCGATCGCGACTACGCGCGGATAGAAAATCAGAACGAAATTTCCGATCCAGGCCTCTGGACAATGTCACTCGAGATGGCGACCTCAAGAAAAGAACCTCGACGACGCTATCCGATTTGTAGCGGCCGCGAGGCACTGAACAGCCGCAGCGCTGATCATCTAAGACGACAATGTTTTCATTTGTTTTAGCAAGCGTTCCGCGGTTACGCTTCCGACCGAGCCTGCACCGCCCGTTACAGGAATTGTCGTCAGATTCTGTTGTCCGCCTCGATGGCGCTCTATCGGAACCGCCGCCATCGTTGGTTCGATGGACGATAGACAGTTCATTTTGCAATTTCGATTTTCCAACACTCGCAATGTACTTTCTCGACCAGATCGACCGATGCTTTCGGGAGACCCCGCGAGAGAACGGCGTTGCCGCACAGATGAGAGGGCACAAAATCTTGACTGTTGGCACCGCCAAGACTATATGTAGCGTGCGAGAGGAAACCCAGCGGACTTCCAAAGCTTGGACGGAGGAGTACATGAATAATCGCCTGGCTACGCTGTCCGTTTTCATGCTCGGAGCGACGCTGTTTGTGTCCTCCGCGCAAGCCCAGAGACGCGTCGCGTTTGCATCTGCTAGAGCGAGTCGAACGGGAACGGCCTGCTCCCGGGGCGGCGCCGTGCGGACGACTGACGTCTCCCTGCGCCGCGCGCGCCGGTTTTCCGGTGATTCCGCATTTGCACCGTACTTCTTTTCTGATTACGACTCCGAGCCAGGGATAGTCGAGGCGCCTCCAAACCCGATCGTCGAGCAGACCGCTCAGCCAGCCTCCCCGGCGCCTGTGCCGATTCCACCTGGGTCGCTAGTGCTTGAATTGCAGGGCGATCATTGGGTGCGAATTACGAACTATGGACAGTCGCAGACTGGTGGACAATCCGGCCAGGCAGAATCGGAGCAAGCATCCAATTCACCGTCCGCGTTAGGTCCCTCTGCCCCTCGCCTTACGACCGCAGCCGAGCTCCCTAGCGAGCTTCCTCGCGCCGTGCTTGTGTTCCGCGACGGGCACAAGGAAGAAATAGGAAAATATATGATCAAGGGCGGAACCGTATACACCAGCGCAGACTATTGGCGGAGCGGTTCGTGGACACGAAAGGTTCAGATTGTTGAATTGGACGTTCCGGCAACCCTGACTCTGAATCAGGAACGGGGCGCGAAGTTTAGTCTGCCGTCCGGACCGAATGAAGTGATGATCCGGCCGTGAATTCCACCCCCTGCCAAGCGAACTGAGTCATACCCACGCGTTCCGTCGTACCGAGACTGACGGTGGAAAATGCGCAGCATCCCAGCCTCATCCCGCACGCTAAAACACGGGGCACCTAGGTCAGCCGCGGCGAAGTTCCAAACGTGGGCCGCGCTTCATCCCACGGTTTTCCGTCTACCTCGGCCATGTGTGCGCTACAAACACGTTTTACCACGAAGGGCCACTTGGCAACGTACTTCGCTGCTCGCGGACATCGTTGCGCTTCACAATCCCTGTTGTCGGCAAGCGGCTCGAACTCGGGACCTCGTCTTTTTGTTTCCATTGCAGCGCCTGCACCGTTTCGCAGCATCTAGCCCCGCGATTTACTCCCACCCGAGCGGGTTTTCTTTTGCGACATCTTCTGCGTCATTAACCGCGAGAGCCTTCGTGACCTTCAGCGGAGAGAGGGGTCAACTCTCGGTTCTTCGGACCCACTGGTCTTTAGGGCTGAAGTTGGGACGACGTACGACACTGGTTTTCGCCCAAGGAACGGCCCGGCGTATCCTTTCTTGAAATAAAACTAGAGCAACCGCAAAGCCAAGAATTGTCGCCGTCGAAGTGGCGAGTAGGAGCAGCACGGCAAGAAATTCCTGCACCATATAGATATTCACAGCGTCAGCGCGAGGAATAAGCTCAGGACAGCAAAAGGCGACGAACACAGAGCGAGCTTTGTCATCTTGGTCCCCGAGCCCGAGCATGGCTACAGGATCAATCCATCACACATGCAGTTTCGATTCCAAGCGAGCAGTAGGAATCAAGTGATGGTGAATCAGGTAATTACAATGAATGAAGCGGCGGGTCCATGCACGCAATGGATACGTCGTTGACTGTGCGACCGCATCCAATTGGTTACACAACTAACAGGCTGGAATACGCAGGCTTCCTCCATCGGACGCCAGCGGGTTGTGGTGAAGGCTTGACGCGCGGCCTCGGCCCAGGTCCTAGCACGCGCGTCGCCCGCTAGAGTCGTCGCAGGCCTCCGACTCGCTAATTGGGTTTATCTGACGGCGCTATCGGTACCTGTTCGGCAGGAACCTCGTCTGATTTTCGGGTCTCGACGGAGACCACGTTGAAAGTGCCGTTGATGTCACGCACTTGAATGGTTTTTGTTTGCTGCGTGCCGGAGGCATCGTAGCGCACGATATATTTCGTTCTTGTACTTACTTGCAGTCCGCCGTTCGGGTCATCAGGATTGGGCTGCTTGACCTGCTGCTCGGTTGTTTTTCCACCTGAATCCGTTTTCTGGACGGTCGTTACTCGCCAGTTCAGATGCAGGCTGCCATCGGGAGCTAATCCAGGAACGTAGGTAGAATATGTCTCGCTGGTATTGGATTTTTCTCCGGCGGAGGCTTCTGTCTCCTCGCCAATGGTGCGCGAAACGTCTGAAAGCCTGCCGTCTGAATCGGGGCGCGAAATGCGCTCTTCGCTGGTTCGACTCTTGCCACCTTCCTTGATTGTGCTTTCTCTTACTGCGCTCACTTCCCAGTTGCCGTGGGAATCCGGGTGCAGCATTGTCTTGTTTACCTCGACCCTGTGGTCAGCACTACGCTTTTGCAACTCCCGCGTCTGGACGTGCGGAGTCAAGCCGCCGTTGACGTCCGGGAGGTAAATCGTGGTGTTCGTCTCCTGCGCGTCCGGGCTTGTCTCTCTTGTGTCCGCAACCTCACGTTGCACAACCTGAAGATTTCCGTTCCCATCAGAATTCGAGGTGGTGCGTACCACCTGGGCATCGCCGCCTGCAGAGCTTCGTGCTTCTTCTTCTGTTACCTGCAGCAGATTCCTTTGTCCATTCACATCCCACCTGTAGGTGCGCACCACCGTACGAGTCGTCGTGGCATCTACCTGGACCGTTTCCTTGTCGGTTTCGTAATCGGGCTGGTACCGGCCATTGAGCCCAGGCACCTCCACCGTCTGTTTATCGAGACTCTGGTTGCCGGATTTGGCGTGGCTCTCCGTCGTCCGCAATGGATTGGTGTCGTCTACTGAAGTTTGCCTGGTCACCGTCCAGGATTCGTTGGTGTCGTTCGGCGGGGCATTTTGCCCGTGTGTGCAGATAACGGAGCCGATGCAAAGAATTACAGAAATCGTCGCCTCGACCAGAAGCTTGGTCGCAGACATTGCGACCCGATTTTCAGGCTCGGACGATGCCATGTTGTTGCTCCCTTCACTTGGTGCCGTGCCGTCGAGCACGAATCAGCCGGGATTTCTGATTTAGACCGCTAACTTGTGCATCGTATGCTTCTCCTGCCCTGGACACAACGAATTTGCCACCAGGGCACCCCCCAGCGAGTTCAGCGGGTGCCCGTATCTGCGGCTGCGGTGCGCCCCTTGCCCCGCGGTGTTCTCCTAGTGGCGACCATCGAAGGCTTAATTTGTCTCTTCGTGCTCTCGGATGGCGGCGGACGTGAAGCCGACCAATCGGAAACTGCGTTCGACAGAGGACTGAAGGTACCGTAGCTATCGCGGCCCTGCGGGGGATTGTGCTTAAACGATGGGCCGTGCGTACGGTTGCAGTTGTAGCGAGAGAATGACGTGTGGAATACACGCGGCAGTTTTTTGGAGCTCCACATGCGCAGAACGCTGCGGAGGTAGGTAGCGAGCGCACTGATTTCATCGGACCGAGATTTGACTGAGTGCTAGAATTGGACAACACAACCAGAATGGCGAATGGAGCGGCATGAACGATTCGAAACACAAAAGCGCGATTGAGATATACGACTCGACGCTGACCTCCCTGGTACAAGAAGGCCAGAGAGTCATAGTCGACCTACAGCCAGCCTATATTCACCGGAGCACCGGGATGCCAGGAGTTGACCCCGGCGGCGGATGGGCACAGGATGTGATCTTAGTGGTCGAGAAGGGAACGATAGAAGGAGACGTCACTGAATTGCCATGCGATTTGTGGGAGGGCAGCCTTCAGGTGGGCAATGAAACGATCGCAAATATAATTCCACTCCCGCTGGACTACCGTGGAGTGGTCGAGCTGACGCTAGTGACTCAGACTGAAAACCGAGTCATTATCCGCGGCTCGGCCATTTCCGCGACTCCGATCGGCGAATCCAAATTCATTGAAGAATTTCCAGGCGTATCTTAGATTGCATTTCTTTGTGCTTTGTTCTGCTTGAGTGGCAACGAACTCTGGCGTCGCCCGAGAACTGCTTCTCAATTCGGTAAGTGGAATTCGATGCTGACGTCCTTTTCCGCTTCAATCGGCTGGCCGTTTCGTAAGGCCGGGATAAAACGCCATTCTCGAGCGGCTGAAAGTGCCGCGAGTACCAGAGGGCCGGGACCACTCAACTCTCGCACGCTACGCACGCGACCATCCGATCCAATGAGCAAGTGCAGTGCGACAGTGCCTTCGATGTGTTTCTCCTTGGCTTCGCGCGGATAGAGTGGCTCGACGCGGTAGAGCAGGTAACAATCAGTTCGGCGTTCGGCACTGGCCGGAGGTGACGGGTTCATTTCAGGTTGAGCCACTGCCAGATTGTGAGCGCCGGAAGAATCAACGGGCAACACCAGCGACGATGGAACGCTGGCATTTTGAGAATCACTATTCGCGGTCTGTTGTGGCGGTTCAATCGGCGAGGAGATCTTTGCGACGGGGGAATCGGTCCCGTCACCTGGCGGGCCTGGCTGAGGATTTTCGCTGTTGTCCTTCCGAGGGCTTTCCGTTCGGGATGCGCGCGCAACTGCTTCAACGCCTTTGTGCCGCGTTTTCGAGCCTGACACTTCGCTCGGGAATGCGGAATCTTGGTGCGGAGCGCCGGATGCGGTACGCGACGAAGGCGCGGCGCTAGCGTCTCGAAAGCGTTCGTCAACGCTCATTTTGCCCAGGCGGCCATTCCTCAAGCCCCGCGTGATCGCCATCCCCAGGAAAAGAAAAAGCAATGCAGTACAGGTGCATAGCGCTGCAATGGTCCACCACTTCTGGAATCGTTCTGGGAGAGACTGTCGCGACGCCGAACTCATCTCTGGGATGGAAGCGTTGGGAGTTTCGTCGCGCTTGGCAATCGGATCGACTGCAGTCGATGATTGAAGTTGATGGGACGACGCCGCAGCTAGAGGCAGTGGCAATTCGGGAGCTGAATGCCCCACCACGCCCGGAATGTGCTCCGAGATTATGGACGGGTTAACGGCCAACTCATTTCCATTGCTTGTCCGTGGGCGGCTCGCTCCCACATTCGAATCCGGATTGTTTGTCGGATCGTCTAAGACTTTCTCCCAGACAATAACATCAGGCGGGGATTCAAGATTCGTGCGGCCCACCGAAGAGTTCGCAAGATAGTTGGATGATTTCTGATTCGCGAGTGTCACCTGTGGAGTTGAATCGCCAGTCAACAGGGTCCATTTCCCCTGAAGGCGGGACGGTTCTTTGGTGATTGGTGGCGACGACGGAACGTGTCGCGTTTGGGCAGCGGTGGACTCCTCGAGCGGGCGCCGCGTGGCAGGACCCGCTTCCGCGGAAACCCATTCCGCGATTTCCACACGCGCATCTTCGGCCAGATCAATAAATTTAAGACCCGCCTCCCTCTTTGATTCGCTGAGCCACGTTATCTCGGCAGTTGCTTGAATTCTTTTCCTGGATTTCGGTGGCTGGATGCGCAGGCCCACGCGAGTCTGGCCGATGAGGGGATTGAATGCCTGGAGCGCGAGGCCAGTTTCGCTCAAGTTGAGCACCATGCCACCGTTGTCGGGACCGATGTCCAGATACGCTAGTGAACAGAGTCGCTGACGCGTGAAGCGGCGTCGCTCGCCCGAGTGCGGAGACTCCTTAGAGCTAGTTGGAATGTGAGCGTGGGAAATTTCGTAGTGCTTGGCAATGAGCTCGGCGGCGGGGGCGGATGGAGGTTGCACGGTTGAGCCCGCAGCCGGAGGCGGGGGTACTTCTAGTGATGGGAATTGTGTCGGCCTCGGAATGTGCTCCGATAATATGGTCGGGCTGTTCGGCTGATCATCTGGCCCGCTTGTTCGCGCGTGAATCTTCTCGTTATCCGGGTCCGGATCGAAAGTGGGAATGCACGGGGACTTGTCAGGAAGAGTGGCGTGAGAACGCCATTCAAGATTCCTGCGACGCATTGATGGGTTTAGAACATCGTTGGGTGCTTTCTGATTTGCTGGCGCGTCCTCCGCAGGTGAATTCTCTAGTAGGAAGGTCCATTTTCTCCGTCGGGGAGGCGTGTCTTCAGCATAATGTGTGGACGAGACCTGCGCTATTTGCGGAGAAGATGAATCGTCGTTGGGGCGGGGCTCCCGAGCGCCGCCTTCCGCGGAAATCCAGTTCGCGATTTCAATGCGGGTGTCGTCGGACAGTTCAAAGAATTGAAAGCCAGCCTCCTTCTTCGACTCACTTAGCCAGGTGATCTCGGCACTTACGTCTATTCTCATCCTGGGTTTCGGCGGTTGGATGCGCAAACTTACGCGGGTGAGGTCGACGAACGGACTCACTGCCTGCAGGGCCACGCCATTTTCGCTCAAGTTGAGCAGAATGCCGCCATTGTCGGCATCAACATCCACATACGCTAGTGAAGGGAGACGCACCCGTGGGAAGCGACGCCGCTCGTGCGAGCGTGGGAATTCCTCAGATTGGAAGGACGTCGATGACATAGTTTTCAGACGGTTGCGAAGGCACAATCGCAACACCACAGATGGCAGCGGAGACTTCGTCTAACTGCTCCGCGATCGAGATAAGAGCGTGTCGTGTTAGGCGGCTGCCGAAATACTGCCGGACCAGCTTCGGGGGTCAAAACCCTGAAGAAGGTGGTCGGCTTGGGGCGAGATCAAAATACTCCGCCCTTACGTTTTTTCAGCACCCAGTTAGGGCTCGCGTTGCGGTTCGGGAACTACGGAAGCAGAGCTTGGTTTATTGTTCTGGTCGGCGCTCGGATCCGGGCGGTCTGCGTTCGTAAGCTCTGGCAGACTATTGGTAGTACGCACTTGGCGGCCGGCCAACTCCGTTCGAATGTTCTGGATTTCCCAAGCCCTCCGGAGCGCAGCCTCGAACTCTTCGAAGCCGTCGGTAGCCTTTGTCAACATGGCCCTCTCTCTCTCTGGTCAAACTGTCATCAAGTAATTTGCGCGACATGGCCCAGGGGTGTCGGCAACTCTCCCGAGTTGTCCCTTGCAAGAGTGTGTCCAGTACTGATGGCCGGGGTATTTGGTGCTTAAGCTTTCTGATAAATGAGATCCTGGGTCACGAGAGCCATGATTGGCCTCACGATGAACCTCACCGTCTCCGAAAGTGGACACGTCGCGACTTTCGCGATGTCCAAACGGACAAAAACCCACTACACGTTTGTTGGACGTACAGGCAAGCGGTTGAAGAGCCTGTGCGATAACTGCAAGTGTGTGCTTCTGCAGCTGAAAGAGCGGCAGACAAGTTCTGCGATAACCTCCTTCTGGCAGGACGCTCCGCAGCGAACTGCAGTTCCGGATGGCAAGCGAGTTGCACGAATACAGCCAACTCAGTCCTGCACTTGCAGTTGTAGGCTAGAAATTCAAAGCTCGAACCGGAGCTCATTGAAAATGCAAGACATAGCTCTAGCCACCCCGCAAGAGACAGAACAGACAGGAATTCGCAGAGGGCTGCTCGAAGACCTCGGCCTCAAGACCCTGTATCTGAATGGTGAAATGTCGCTGCGCGAACTGAGTGACCGAATGTGCCTGGGACTGGGCGTAATCGAGGAAATATTCAATTTCTTCCGAAAGCAACAGCTCTGCGAAGTGAAAGGCATGGCCGGAGGAAGCCATCGGATCACCGCTACATCTCAAGGAAAGTCACGAGCAGTGGAACTCCTCTTGTTGAACCAGTACGCCGGGCCGGCGCCGGTATCGTTGATGGATTATGGGACGCGCGTGCGCATGCAAAGTGTGCAACAGACTCAGATTCAAAAGTCGGACCTGATTCGGGCATTGCACCCACTGGTTTTAGATGAGGACGTGATCTATCGTTTGGGAACAGCCGTAGTTTCTGGGACTTCCATTTTTCTCCACGGCCCCGCGGGAACTGGAAAAACCAGCATCGCCAACAGCCTTCCGGCAATTTACAAAGACCAGATTTGGATTCCCTATGCCGTGGAAGTCGACGGCCAAATAATTACTGTGTACGACCCCGGCGTTCACCGGCAAAGCGAGGAGGCCGTGCCAGAGGAGTCCGACAGGAGATGGGTGTTGTGCCGTCGGCCGCGCGTGATCGCTGGCGGTGAACTCTCGTCGGAAATGCTGGACCTGCAGTACAACCATGCCAGCCGATACTACACGGGCCCCCTTCAGATGAAAGCCAACAATGGCGTGTTGATCATGGACGACTTCGGGCGACAAAGAATGCGCCCGGAGGAACTCTTCAATCGATGGATGACGCCACTGGACCGTCGGGTGGATTTTCTAACTCTGCCCGGAGGCAAGAAATTCGAAATCCCGTTTGATTTATTCGTGGTTTTCGCCACCAACCTGGATCCGAACGAATTAGCGGACGAAGCGTTCCTGCGCAGAATTCCCAACAAGATCAGAATTGACTACGCAAGTCCCGAGCAGTTCATCGAAATATTTCGAAGGGAATGCGCGACGCGCTTGTTGGACAGTGACGAAGGCGTGCCAGAGCATCTCGTTAAGTTCATCACGCGAGAAATGAAGCAACCGCTTTCGCAGTGCTATGCACGGGACCTGATTAATCAGATCTTCTGGGCTGCCGCGTACCTGGGCCTGGAACCCCGGCTCACGCCAAACACCCTGGACCAAGCCTGCCGCAATTATTTTCTGCCGGCAGCGAAGGCCTAATGCTTCACAATTTCGGTGGGAACTTCGAGATAGCCTACAATTTCATCACGGGTAATTCTGGTGGCCACAAGCTCCAGCGGTGCCGAGCCTCGAGAAAGAACGAAGACAACGACTTCGTCCAGGGCGCGATCTTTCAGCTCGATGCACCTGCTCGCAACGTATACGCATACGGTGAATCGCTGGCTTTTTGGATCGACGCCTTTCAATTGCAGCTCTAGGGGGCCTACCGACTGCCGGCCTGTTCCACGAGTCAGTTCAAATTGCAGAGCCGTGCGTCTGGTCTGCGAGAGCAGTTGATTCAGTTCATCGCGAGTCTGGGAAATTTCCCCTTGCTGAGATCCAACAACTCCCACTACGTCAGCCAAACGATCCGTGGTGGCCTGCCACGACTCGCGATTCGCAGTGTCGCTTTCTGGCGAACTTGCTGTGAGCCGAGGCCCGGGCGCTGGAGCGTTTGCGCTGGGATTTCGCCGCGGATCGAGAGCACTCGCCGCGGAGATCTGATAGGCGGGTCTGGAGTGCGTGGGTGCGTTCGCGACGGTCGGGCCTGTCTTCGGTGACGCGACAGCGGATTCCGGTGACGCAAGTTTGCGTCGCTTTTCCAGCTGATCGATTCGCTCCTTCATGTCGGTGAGCTGTTGTTGAATCTGCTGGAGGCTGCTCGATTCAGCGGACGTGCCATTCAGGCTGGCGTCGGACATCAGCTTGTATCCGACGAATCCGATTCCCACGATCGCGATCAGGAGAATCAGGAGACCTAGGGCTCGCGACGGCTGTTTCGGCGCTTCTTCCGCACGGGCGACGAACACTTGCCTGTCAAAATCAATATCCGCCATAATCGGCTCCTTCACTTCCAATCGAATTGGAAGCGATTTCTAGTGAGCAGTGACCCGCGTCGGATATCGCGTGGTCAGTGACAACGCTACCTCGCGCGTTTCGCGCGGCAATAAATCTACGGCGCGCTCAGCCATCTCCAGCCGGCGCCCCTTCATTTCGATTTGATACTTTCCCGGGGCTAAGATGAGGAGTATCGGACTATCGCCCACAAAGGCGCCATCAACAAAGACCTGTGCTGCAGACGGAACCGAGCGCAACAGTAATTTGCAAGCGTTTTTCCCCGCGTGTTGTTCGAGAGCCTGGCGATTTACGACTTCTGGCGGAGGCCCCACCGGAGCCGCGAGGTGCTGCGGCTTACTGGGATCCTGTGTGACACTCGCGGGCGTTGTCCAGACGCCGGGTTTCGGCTGGCTCGCGACAGCCGTGCCTGAAACCGTAGAGGAAGCCCCCGAGTATTCTGTCATGGATTGGGCGCGAGATACGGTACAGCTGAGAATGACCAGCAGACAGGCCGACAGTGCGGACCGCGCGAGCGACGAGAAAGAGCCGAGAAATTCGACAACTATATTCATAGCTATGGGCGTGCGAGCGCCTTCCCAATTCCACTGTGGAAGCAAGCAGGAGTGATACCAAACCAGACTTGATTTTACCCTACACGAACTGCAAGTCTCGTCGGCTCAAGGGGCAGCGAAACACTGTCATGAAAGCACTCCATAAGTTCCCGAAGGGAAAGATTTTGGTGACCAAAATCTACCATAGCAGTTCGGCAAGTGTGCACGAACGGTGACGGTTACGGAGAGAGGATCATGAATCACCCACGTCTCGCGCATTGTGGGTTAGGTTAACTTGTTGGTCCCACAGTTGCTGTGGATCATCGTTGCACCCGCCTCAGTGTCGGGAAGTTGGCGGCACGATCGCAACGGGGCCCAACTGGGGGGTTTCAACGCGGCTAAATGAATGGGGGACGATCCAATATTCGACCGAGCCAACAGCTCTAGTCTCAGGATTCCGCGGCCCCCGGTTGGGATAACGTCGTGTCTCGGAGGCGCGGCGGTGTCTGCGCCGAACGCACGCGCGAAGCCACTTCGGTTCCTACTGCCTCCAGAACATTCCTTTGAAGGATGGTGGGATTCGCTCGTGCTCATTTTCTCGCGCGTGGGTAAGTCCACTTCGCGAAGAACGGTTTACCTGTTTCGGCATGGCGCGCTAGCCCGTACTCACACCTCGGGAAAGCCCCTGGGAGCTTCATTTGCTCTGCACTGCTTCCTGCTCCTGTCGTTGATCTACGCTCATCAAGCGATTCCAGCGGACGCCTCTGCTTTCGCAGACGCGCCGCCCAGCTACGAAAAAATCTACTATCCGCTGCCGCCTTTGGACTCTGCGAAAGCGCTGCCGCGAGTCGCGCCCGCGGGCCCCGGAGCGCGTCCCGGCGACGGTGCGATACGGGAACTGCCCCCGGTGTTGGGAAGCACTGTAAGACAAAACGTTTTGAGCGCCGTTTCAAATCCTGCGCATCCTGACAATTTCAGACAAACAATTTATCAGCGTTCGTCGCCGCCCGATCTTCCGATTGCAACAGAATTGAAATTGCCGAACATCGTTTTAGGCGCTCCCGCTGAAATTCCGAAAGCGCCGCTGAAGTCCAGCGACGCAAGGCCTTCCTATTCGACCCGAAATGTCACCTCCGATGCCGCACCAACTCTCTCTCCTGAAAACGCTGTTGCACCCCTCCTAACTTTTCTGCAGCCTTCTAATACACAGCCCCGCTTTCCAATAGCGACGGGGGCGGCTGCGAAGCCCACGCGGAATTCTGCCGACGAGGCCGGGTCGAGAAGTTCGGGCGACGCCGCAGGAAAGAGCGGCGGAGATGGCGCCGACCTGCTCGTACTCGGCGTCGATCCTTCTGGTCCAGCAACCGAGGTGAGCCTTCCTGCGGGAAATCGATGGGGCAGCTTTTCAATTTCTCCAGCGGGAGGGGTGCCGGGGTCAGCCGGAGGAGTCAACTACGGTATGGAGGGCGGCGGAAAGGGAGGAATCGGTGCGGGTGGCGATGGAAGCACAGGCGTAGGTCCTGGTGGAGGCGGGGGCGGGGGCGGAGAATCAGCGCCACCCGGAGCTGTCAGCGTCAGAGGAAAAGAGAACAAGGGTGGAGCAGACGGCTCGCTCGGCACAGGATTTTCAATGGAAATGGTGTATCCAGTTCCGTCATCGTTCACCTTCCGAAAGAATTCGCTCGTTGTTGCAGTCGGGCCGATGGGTGGCGGAGGCCTGGACGCATACGGCGCTCTTCACTGCGGAAAGATTTACTCTATTTTTCTACCAATGCCCGGAAAAAGTTGGGCGATGCAGTATTGTGTGAAGCCAGATGCAGCCGAAAAGTCCACGACGACAGAACGCACGACTGTGGTTCATCTTGAGCCAGGGCTGATACCACCCGATGTCGAATCCAGATTCGACTTCCGCCGGATGACGGTGCCTCCAGAGAAGGCTCACAAGATGATCGTGCTGAAGGGCACTCTGCGAGGCGACGGGGTTGTCGAGCATCTTGAAGTTTACCAAGGAGTACTGCCAGAAATGGACGAAGCGGCGCGCGCAGCATTCAGCCAGTGGAGGTTCAAACCGGCCATGCGCGATGGAAAACCAGTGCCTGTCGAAATCTTGATTGGTATTCCGATCGAAGAGCCAGCCGGTCATCCGAGTCCATAGCTTGACAGCCTGCGAACTAGCACTGTGTGCACATCTGATTACGACTGCTCTTGGCGATCCGTCTGGTTAGTTTATCCATTAAATAGCGGTGCAGTGAGGGTAATGGTACCATCCGTGAACAGGTACCGTCTCAAGATGACTCGCGATTTGTACGGCCAGATGGGAATTAATATGGCAAATATACGCATCGGATTCGCTTTCAAGTCAAGAGTCTGAGGCTCGCCGGGCAGGTTGTTTGACGGGATGCTCCACATCCGGCTGACTACGATAGGCTTAATTCGACCCGTGCGCTGCGGTACAAATTCGAGGTTTGGTTCGTCACTTGCAACCCGGTGGTACCCCTGCAAATCCTTTCGTTAGGAACTGGATGGAAAGGGACCGATTTGCAGGTCAAAACCCTTCATTCTGGACGGCTTTTCCTGGAAGCCGTGGCGATGTCATTGCTGTTCGGCTGGATGACTTCTCCGCGCGGACGTCGGCTCAAGGGAGAGTGAACGTTGATTGATCAAACAGCACGGGTGTGTTTCGTAAGTCAGGATTCTGCGCTAACCGAAGTTATTGCGCGCGCCTTGGGAACCGGGTTTGAATCTCGCGTTACCAGCGAATTCCGGTTTAGCGCTCTGAATGAGTTACGTGACTGGTGCGATATCGTTCTCCTCGATCTGCGCGCTTCAAGCACGCACGGAGATTGTGCGCTTGGGATTCGGTTGATGGATGATTGGAGCAAGTTGCCCTCGCACCCTCCGATCGTTGTGCTGTGTGACGGTGAGAACCGATCTCTGCTGTTCAAAGTTATGGAGCACGGCGCTTACGACAGCGTCACGAATCCGCCCAATATCGTCGAACTCCGCCTCATCCTCGAACGCGCTTACAAATTTCACGCCGCTGAAAAGGAATTGACACGGCTCCGTGCGAATGAAAGCAGCGACGGGAAACTTCACGAGCTTCTCGGTACGTCGACCGTCATGCAGGAACTTTTCGCGCTCGCAAACAAAATAGCGCCGTGCGATGTGAATGTGCTGATCACGGGAGAAACAGGAACCGGCAAGGAGTTGCTCGCCCGAGCGATCCACAAAATGAGCGGGCGAAGTTCTCGCCCCCTAGTCGCGTTCTCCTGTGCCAACCTGCCGGAATCTTTGATCGAGGATGAACTCTTTGGCCACGAGAAGGGCGCGTTTACCGGCGCGCTCCTGACCCGCCGGGGGAGAATGGAAGCAGCGGATACCGGAACGATGTTCCTGGATGAGATCGGAGACCTCAGTCTGGGTTTGCAACCCAAGCTGTTGCGCGTTCTCCAGGAGCGAAGCTTCGAACGCCTGGGAAGCAATGCGAAGATTGATGTGAACATCCGGTTGATTTGCGCCACGAATCGGAATCTTTCCGAGATGGTCCAGCAAGGAAAGTTTCGCGATGACCTGTATTACCGGTTGAATGTGGTCCAGATGCATCTCCCGCCTTTGCGAGAGCGCCAAGACGATATTCCACTGCTCGCGCAACATTTTTTGCAAGACTTTTCCGAAAAATTCAAAAAGAAAGCCAAACGCTTTTCACAACCTGCTCTTCGCGCTTTGGAAGAATACGGCTGGCCGGGAAACGTGCGTGAGTTGGAGAATGCAGTCCAGCGCGCCGTCGTCCTGTCTGAAGGGCCGACGGTGGACGTCTGGCAACTGCCTGCAGCGCTTCGCAGCGGCTGCGAAGCTCCGCAATTGAACCAGTCCTATGAGGAAGAAGTGCGGCAGTTCAAACGCAGACTTGTAGTTCGCACTCTGCGGGAGTGCGGGTGGCGCAAGGCCGAGAGCGCGCGAACGCTCGGTGTGGCCCGCGGCTATCTTCACAGGCTCATCAATCAGCTGGGAATTCAGCAACTCGAAGAGGAGATTCCGGTCGAGACCCACACTCAATTTCCTCCTTCGACACGAGTGATGTAGCTCGTTGGCTTTACCTTTATGGCTCCCGTTGAAGTAGAATTCGGCCCCGTGCAAACGCCAAACGAAGCGAAGTTTGTGAGCAGCATCGGTCTGCCATTTCTGCAAGCGGCTCAAAACGAGGACGGTGGATGGGGCTTTCGCGCGGGTTCTCAAAGCAGAATCGAAGCCACGTCCTGGGCTCTTCTCACGCTGCGGGGACGGGACTCAACGACCGAAATACAACAACTGGGATTCCGCTTTCTCCGCGCGATGCAACTGCCGGATGGCTCCTGGCCGTCGGCGGTGGCACAAAACGTGGGCTGCTGGGCCACATCGCTCGCCGCATGGGCGCTTCTGGCCGATCCGGAATCGCGAACGGCTGTGGCCGCCGCCCTACGTTGGATTTGCGTTGATTGGCCCAGGGGCAGCAGCTTCATCACGCGCATGATTCGAAAAATTGCCGCGACCAGCCAGGTCACCTCTCAAAATCATTCTCTTCGAGGCTGGGGATGGACTCCGCACACGGCGAGTTGGGTCGAACCAACTGCGTTCGCGTTGATTGCACTCGATCAGGCCCCCAAGGATTTGCTTCCTAGTAATGCGAATAGCCGCGGCGAACTCGCACGGGCGTTGATTTTCGATCGAATGTGCCCGGGAGGCGGATGGAACTGCGGCAACCCCATGGTGTACGGCGTTCCCGGCGATCCACTCGTCGAGCCAACGGTGTGGGCTTTGCTCGCTTTGCGCGACGAACCGAACCGGCGCGAAAGCTTGATGAGCCTGGAGTGGCTTGAGAAAAACGTGACTGCGGGCTTAGGTCCGGGCTCGCTCGCGCTGGCAAGAATTTGCCTGGAGACATACGGAAGGGCATGGCCAGAAATTGCGCCCCAGCTTGGAGATCAGTATGAAACTAGTCAATTTCTTGAGAGCGTGCCGGTAATGGCCTGGACGTGTCTGGCGTTGAGCCCGCGAGAAGGTTGGCTGGACGCAGGAGCGGAGGGGCGCGCTGATGCAGTCCGCTGAAACCGTGCTGCTGCCCCCCTTTCAGCGGCCGCCCTCACAGGTCGCGATTCGGCGCGTCGCAAGCTACGAACAGGACCTGTTTGATGTGATTTACGAGACGCTATGCGAGTTCAGCAGCGGCAATAGAAATGGTAGCAAGTTCCAAAGCATAAATGGGAAATGCGTGCTCTTAAAGCCGAACTTCGTCGGATTCGACCCGCTCGGCGCGATGAACACGCACCCGGCGGTGGTCGCTGCGGCGCGGGAGAGTTTTTTGAAATTGGGGGCGGCACAAGTTCTGATAGGTGAGGGTCCGGCGTTGGATCGCGACACGGAAGCGATCGTCGAGTCGGTCAAGCTGCGGGAGTATGCCGGACCGCTGCAGCGAATGTTCGTGGATTTGAACGTCGATGACGTGGAGCGAGTTCCGCTGAAAACCCGAGCCTCGCGATTGAAGGAACTTTACCTTCCGAAGACGGTGCTGGGCGCGGATTTTATAGTGTCGATGCCAAAGCTGAAGACGCATCACTGGGCGGGCGTGACGCTGTCGCTCAAGAACATGTTCGGGATCGTGCCCGGGGGTTGCTACGGCTGGCCCAAGAACGTGCTGCACTGGGCAGGAATCGACAACTCGATCCTCGATATCAACGCCGCGGTGCGGCCGGATTTCGCCATCGTGGACGGAATCAACGGGATGGAAGGCAACGGGCCGATTCAAGGGACTCCGAAGCGGGCGAACGTGCTGGTTTTCGGGAACGATCCAGTGGCCGTGGACGCTACTTGCTGCCGGATCATGGGGCTGCTGCCGGAAAAGGTGAAATACCTGGCCGGGGCCGGCACGCTGCTGGGCCACGTGAATGCGGAAAAGATCGAGCAACTCGGAGAATCGATTGCGAGCGTCCGTACGCCCTTCGCGGTGTTGAAGGAATTCCACAAATTGAGAGAACCAGGACGCGAGAAATGGAATTAGAAGTGCCACGATTGGGGACCAAGACGGCGCGCGAGACCGGCCAAACGGTGATATGGACGATAGCCTTCAAAGCGCTGCTGTCGCTGGTATTGGCGGTTGTCGCGGTGGGCGCCGTCGACTTCGCTTACACCTGGAATGCGCAACGCATCCTGGAGAGCGCGGCACGAAAAGCTGCTCGGATTACAGTCTCGACTCCGTCGAATTCCACGACTTGCAGGGATCGCACACCTTGTTCGATTGAGTCCGCAGCCGACGCCGCAAAACAGTATCTGATGAAGGCCGGGCTGGGCCAGGCATCGTGCATCAATCCCAAAAGCCCAAGCTTGTCGGGTGTTCTGGTACGGGTATTCTCGTGCGACGGGAACGCTGACTGCAGCACCAGCAACAGCACCGTCTGCGTGAAAATTGACATGACGATCGTCGTCACGGGGCAAAATGGGGCGTGGATTCCTTGGGAGAAGGCGACAGTCAAATACCCGCACAGTTGGGCTCTGCAGTCAGTGCCAAACCGGCTCCCCGGCGGACCAGTGCTGCCACTTCCGAAAAGCCTCTCGGCCAACGCACTTCTGCGTGATTAGGAGGGAGGGAGTTTCATGGCCGCTTTGAAGGTCCCACACAGGCGGCGTAAACGAAGGAATGGAGCTCGACGTGCATCGCATAGCGGCAGCGACGGCCAGGGAATCGCGGTGTATCTGAAAGATGACAGGGCCAGAAATCGTCGAGTAGAGAGCAGTTGGGATGTTGCCGGTTGCCAGAGGGCGTGAAAATCAGGGATTTCCTTTTGGCGTGCTGCTCATCGCTGCACAGTGGCACCTTTCGGTATCGTGGTAGTCACCAGTTTTGCGCAGACAGATGTGCTGCCAAGTACTCACGGTCGAGGTAAACGACGATCACTTTGCGGAAGCTTTTTGCATTTCGCGAGGGTTCCGTCGTGCGTGGTTCGAATCATGGGCTTCCCGATGGGTGGGCCTGAGGCTGCTTATTCAGGGCTTGGCACATACAAGGCTCGGAACCCTGGAGTTGCGTAGGCGCACCCCACGAGAGCCAGTCACATGGAGGCGGGGATGACACGAAGAAAGGAAGCTGGTCAAACGTTAGTCTTCACCGCCATAGGGCTGGTCGCGCTGATGGGGTTTATGGGTCTAGCCGTTGACGTGGGTGTGATGCGGGTTGAGAAGCGGCTGCAGCAGACGGCGGCGGATGCCGCAGCAATCGCCGGTGCCAGTAACCTGGCTTACAGCAGCGGCGTGCAAGCAGGGGGACAAGCCGCGGCGGTGGCGAACGGCTTTACGGATACCAGCAGCAACGATGTTGGCTCGTGTACCGCGTCGGGCGCGACAGTCGGGACAATCTGCGTGCAGCTCAACAGTCCGCCGTTGGATGGGCCGCACGCGGGCCAAGCAGATTATGTGGAGGCGCAAGTGGCGGCGGTGCGGCCGACTTACTTCATGCAACTTTTGGGAATCCCCAGTGAATCGGTTACGGCGCGGGCGGTTGCATCGAGCGTAAGCGGCGGCAGCGGTC
>Ga0070765_100000299_pt1 | contig 29710 bp, 23 predicted proteins | sample HubBroMetageWFT5_FD_71516 | JGI IMG/M metagenome (GOLD analysis project Ga0070765, IMG submission 71516) | Warmed and freeze-thawed soil microbial communities from the Hubbard Brook experimental Forest, New Hampshire - Hubbard Brook CCASE Soil... | ecosystem: Environmental > Terrestrial > Soil...
ACTTCAGAACTGCTGTCAGTTGAAGGTGAACAACTCAAACAGGTCGCTGATCGCCGGACTGTTCACCGGCACGTAGGGGCTGATCGAGTCCACCGCGATGGGGTTGGGGAAGTTATCCCGGCTCCGGCTGGTCACCGGGCTCAGGTGCCAGTTCCGCTCGATGAACTTCAGGATCGAAACGTGGTCCGAGTAGTCATGGGTAATGTGTCCGGGCTTCGTGAAGGGAGACACCACGATCAGGGGAATACGCGTTCCGTCGCCGAAAAAGTCCAACGGTTGCACATAACCCGAGTCGTAGTAGCCGCCGCCTTCGTCAAAGGTGATGAAGATAGCCGTGTCCTTCCAGGATTCGGAATTCTGCACCGCTTCCACGATTTTCTTCACGAATCCTTCGAACAGGTCGAGCTTTGAGGAGGATGGGTGGCCATCCACCAGTCCGCTCGGCTTAACGAAAGAAACCGCCGGAAGCGAGTTGTTGGCGATGTCCGCGTAGAGGTTCTCGGTGTCCTGGATGTGCGCGAAGCGAGTAGACGCATCCTTCATGATGGAAGTGTCGTACTGGAAAGGATTGCAGATGTTGCAATACTCGTCCGTAACCACGCCTGGAGCGACAAAGTAGTTGTTTTGATATTTGTCGTTCACATAAGCATTCCACTGGTCGCCGTAGTACTTCCAGGAAATCTTCTTTGCTAGAAGTTCGTCGCCGATGCTGCGCACCGATGACGGGGGGATCGTGAACGGCGTGTTCCCGTTAGTCGTGTCCAGGTAGGCGTTCGTGCCGTCGGGAAACCACCCTGGATTGTAGTTGTTCAGCAGGTAGTAGTGACCTTTTTCACAGCGTGGATTGATCGGCCGGGGGAGCGTCGAGAGATATTTAACGATCTCTTTGACTCCAGGCTGCGTGGGATCGTCACAATTGCTGTACGACCCGCCGCCGGAGCTATGCGAACCGAAGCCGCCGTTGCCGTATCCGTCCTGCTTATACCAGTTGTTGGTGCCGGACGCCGGATCGGGATTCTCCACCTCACTCACCACTCCGGAATTGTCGGTGCCTGCGTCGACCGTCACGTTCTCCGGTGGCTCCGCGGCGTGGCCATTGCCGTCGCTGAACCAGATCGCGTCGCCGTGGCCGAGCATGATGTGGTTTGCGCCGGTGCCGCCGTCAACGGACTGGTGGAAGTTGTCGCTCATCGCGTAATTGTCGGCCAAGCTCTTGAAATACGGAGCATCGCCCCTCTGCACGTTGTAGAAGCCGAGCGCCGTCGAGCCTTCCCCGGTCGTCGTCGCGGTAGGTGTCTTGGGCAAGTAATCGGTGGTAAAGCACGGTGCTGCGTCGCCATCCGAGCTGCAGAGCGGCGGCTGTGTCACGCCATTCGCACCCGCTCCGACCGTTACCTCAACCCACGAAAACAATTGGGCATTGCAGCCGGAAGGATTCTGGGGACTGGAATTCGATGCGCCGCAATTTTCCTGTTGCCACATCTGGTAGAAACGATGCACTGGGCTGGCCGCGTACGCGTTATAGTTGAACCTGCTGCTATTGGTCAGCTGAAATGGTCCGGCCGGAAGTTTCGTGACGTTCAAAATGCGGGTGTCTGGAACTTTGCTTGCTAGACCCGTGCCACCGTTCAATAGATCAATGTAATACGCTGGATCCAATCCATTTTCCGCCGTCTCCGCCAGTACCAGGCTCTCCGGGCAAGTGGTTATCGGTGTCCCTTTGGCGCACAGGTTCGGAATGTAAGAAACCGTCGCTCCACCAGACAGTGGTGCCGGCAGTTGATCATTGGGAAATTCCTTCTTAGGCGGATCCAGCAGGAATGTATCGGTGGGACCGACGTCCGACGCAGCTAGCTGGTGAGCCTTACTGAAATTGGGACCCGGAATCGCATCTTTGTCCTTATCCAGCTTGATGATGCCTTCCGAAAGCAGGTTATTGACCGATTCCCCTTTCTTCGGCACGTAGGTGGCAAAAACGTGATCGAAGCTGCGATTTTCGCCGATGATTACGATGACGTGTTTGATTGGACTGGTTGTGTTCGTGCTCGGATCTGTTTGTGCACTCGCCAGCGGAGCAACGATCGAGAACTGGAAAAGTGCCACTGCCGTAAGGCCCATTCGCAATCCGTTCAGCGTATGGGACGCAAGTCTCTTGAATTTCATTCAAATCCCTCCTTGAAGTTGTGCGTGGGAAACTGCTCAGCAATTTGTAGTGGCTGTTTGTTGCATTTGAGTGCTGCTTTAGTTACGCGAGGAAGAATAAGCGGCAAAAATTTGCGATTGTGCGATTCGTCTTCAAATTTTATTTTGTTTTTAACAAGCCGTTGTTGATTACGCGCGAATTGTTATTCGCCCGTAATCTGCCAGGAATATTTTTAACAATTCTTTCAGCAAACAAGCAGATGACTGCACAATGAATTTTTCGTGGAAAATTATCGCTGTCCGCCGGTAGTGCTGGAAGGAGTGCCCGAAGGAGATCTTCCCGATGCGGGCGCTTTCGGAGTCCGCGCTTGATCCGCCGGTTCCACGCGGATAAGCCCCATCATCCCTCCGTCTTCGTGTTCCAGAAGGTGACAGTGATACACGAATGTTCCCACCGTGTTGGGATCGCGAAAATCCATCCGCAACCGTACACTCGGGTACGCCAGCGACCTGCGCGTGAAAAATGGAATGTTCACCGTATCTCGAAGAAAAGGCTCGTTCACCGGTATGCCGGACCAATCCATCATCAAAAAATGAATTTGGTGAATATGGAACGCGTGCAGTTCCGTGGAGCGATTTTCGATAATCCAGTCCTCCACATCGCCTTGCTTTACAACAATATTAGGCGTGCTGGTTGCTGGATCGAACGCCACCGGCGTCTGGCCGTCCACCGTTATATAAAAGGTAGTCGCGCTATTCGGGTTATTCGGATCTTCCAGCTTCTCCGAAAAATATAATTTTCGCACGCGTGCGGGAGTCACGCTCCCCAGCCAAGGTAAAGCAGGCGCGGGAAGCGGTTCGGGCGAGGCGGCCAGCATCGAGCGGGGTTCGGGAGCATCGTCCGCGGCGGCAATCGTCGCCAGTGCGCGGTTCGGATCGTTTTCCCCGCCTTGTCCGGTATCCACAGTTCTTGTAACCAAAAGGCCGGGAACCCCTGCGGGAGGTCCTTTCACGATAAATTCCACTCGTGCACCCGGCGGCACTCCGATGTGATCGCGCCACTCGATTGCATTCGCTGCATTTCCATTCTCATTCAGAGGCACGCCATCGAGGGCCACGATGCCCAGCTGTTGCGCCGTACGTCTGAAAAGCACGGCCAGATTCAGGTACGTGATCGCCGACGCATTCAGCACCCGCCACAATTGGCGCTCTTCCGACTTCATCTTGATTGAGGCCGTAGGGTAGTCCGGGTATGGCACCGGCACAAAATTTATCGACAAATCTTTTGCGGGCTTGCCGAACCCTGTCCCGTTGTTCCCGGAGTCTCCATCGCGATCGATCAGCATTTTGGGAACCACCGGTTCGGACTTTGAAGGTGGCGCGTCGGGGTTCAGCAAATCTTGATCGCGAATAACTAGCACGCGTTCCGGTAATCCGGCAACTTCGCGGTTAGCGCGCTCAATTCCTTCAATAATCATCGCGCCAGACGCTCCGCCCAGCACTTGCGCCTTGCTGAATCCATGAATGTGTGGGTGATACCAATACAATCCCGGCGGCTCGTTGGCTGGAATGCGGAACCTGTATTCAAAAAGCGCGTCACCTGGCTGGATCGATGTCTTCAATACCTCGTCTTGGTGGCACACCGAAGGAATCGTCAGCCCATGGAAGTGCACATTCGTGGAAGTCAGCGACATCACGCCGCTTGTACACGGATCGGATTTCTTTCCGGTACTGGCGTGGACGTGCGAATGGTTTGCCGAAGTTCCGGCAGCGTCAGAGTCGGCTAGATCGTTCTTCAGATTCAAAATCAACAAATCGCCGGGATTTAGTCGCAACGTCGGCGACTGGCTTCCATCGGCGAGCAGATAGCAGTATCGGGTCGATCCGTCCTTCTCCTTATAGTTGCGCACCGAAAGGTCGACCTTCAGCACCCCATTCTGGCTGCGCAAATCCTCTGGCTCGGGCACCGCGCTCCCCGGTGCTGGACGAGGGCAAGGATCTTGCGCAACTTCTTGCGCCCGAACCACCCCGGATGCAGGACCAAAACAAGCCACAAGTAAAATCGAAAATAACCATCGCGCCGCTCGCCCGCTGAACGCACGGCGCCGCCTGCCCATATATAAAGGAAAGGCAAAACCCGACATGGCGTGATCATCCCTATAGCCGGCCGTGATGTCGTTCGGCCAGCAGCAATCCTTCAGGTTATTTGCAAATGGTTACGCGCACATAACAATTCGTTGAACTCAGAAGTAATTTTCATCCGCTACAGGCGGCGATAGCTCTAGGCCCAAACTGGGTGGCCTACCCATTGCGTTTTCTGCAAAGGGTGGGTTCTTCATCTCGCCGCCGGCAACTCGCGCTTCCCATGTAAACTAATCGTCATGCCTTTCATCCCATCTAAGGACACCCCATGACCTGCCTCCGACGTTTTGGGTTCGCCTTCATCGCGCTCGCTCTGTCGGCCCTGCCCATCCTCGCGCAAAATAAAGCCATCGAATCCGACATACCGCCGCAATTCACTTCCCCGGCCGCGAACTTCAACTACACCAAGCTCGTCCAGATGATCCCCATGCGCGATGGAGTGAAGCTCTACACCGTCATTGTCATTCCCAAGGGCGCTACGCACGCTCCGATTCTGCTCACGCGCACGCCGTATAACGCCGCTGGCCGCGCAGCGCGCAACGAATCTCCGTACATGCTCGACGAACTTCCCCAAGGCGATGAAGTCTTCGTCAAAGCCGGTTACATCCGTGTCTTTCAGGACGAACGCGGCAAATACGGTTCCGAGGGCGCTTATCTCATGACTCCGCCGCCGATCGGCCCGCTCAATTCCTCCGGCATCGACGACACCAGCGACGCCTACGACACCATCGACTGGCTGGTAAAAAATATCCACGAATCCAACGGCAAGGTCGGCATGCTCGGCTCGTCTTACGAAGGCTTCACCGTCGTTGCCGCGCTCATCAATCCCCATCCCGCCCTGAAAGTGGCCGCTCCCGAAAGCCCCATGGTGGATGGCTGGATGGGCGACGATTGGTTTCACTACGGTGCGTTTCGCCAGAACAATCTCGATTACTTCACCGAACAAACCACCGTCCGCGGCACCGGCCTGTCCATTCCGCGCGAAGGCCGCGATGATTACACGAATTTTCTAGCCAAAGGCTCCGCTGGCGATTTCGCTCGCGCCGCTGGACTCGAGCAGCTACCGTTCTGGCGCAAGGTCGAAGAGCATCCCGCCTACGACGCGTTCTGGCAAGCCCAGGCGCTCGACAAAATTATGGCCGCGCTTCCGCTGAAAGTTCCCGTCATGTGGGAGCAGGGTTTGTGGGACCAGGAAGATATGTGGGGCGCGATCCACGCGTACGCGGCGGTGGAACCCAAAGACACCGCCAACGACAAAAATTTCCTGGTGCTGGGTCCGTGGCGCCACAGCCAAGTCAACTATGACGGCTATTCGCTCGGCCCGCTGCTCTGGGATGGAGACACCGCGCTGCAATTCCGCCGCGATGTTCTGCTTCCATTCTTCAATCAATATTTGCTCGACGGCGCTCCCAAAGCCGATACGCCGCCCGTCTTCATCTACAACACCGGCGAAAATCATTGGGACCGCTTCAAATCCTGGCCGCTCAGTTGCGCCCAGGGATGCCCCAATAAATCGCGCCCGCTGTATCTCATCCCGAATGGCGGCCTGTCGTTTGAAGCTCCTCTCGCTTCAGCGACAACTCAATTCGACGAGTACGTGTCTGATCCATCCGCGCCCGTTCCGTACATACCCCGCCCAGTCGTCGGCAGCGATGGCGACGCCTGGCGCCGCTGGCTCGTCGACGATCAGCGTTTCGTCGATGGCCGCGAAGACGTGCTCACCTACGAAACCGAACCGCTCACCGCACCTGTCCGTGTCAGCGGCGCGCCGGAAGTAAATCTGTACGCCTCCACCAGCGGCACCGACAGCGATTGGGTCGTCAAGCTCATCGACGTCTACCCCGGCACCGTGCCCTCGCAACCCATCATGGGCGGCTACGAACTCGCTATCTCGCTGGATATTTTCCGCGGCCGCTACCGCTCCAGCTTCGAGCATCCCGAACCCCTCGCGCCCAATCAGCCGCTGCTCTATCGCTTTGGCCTGCCTACCGTGAACCACGTCTTCCTTCCCGGCCATCGCATCATGGTACAGGTGCAATCCACGCTCTTCCCGCTCTACGACCGCAACCCGCAAACCTTCGTCCCCAACATTTTCTACGCCATGCCCTCCGACTACGTAAAAGCCACCCAACGCATCTACCACACCCCCGGCAACGCCACCTTCATCAATCTCCCAGTAGTCCCGTAACTCGGGTGCCCACACGTAGGCGCATGGCTTTAGCCATGCCTCGCACTTCTCCGTAGTGGCCGATCTTTAGATCGGCGCACTTGGGTCACTCTTGTACTTTGTAGGGGCGGCTTTAGGCCGCCTTCTTCGGTCGCGTGCCTAAAGCCACGCACCTGCACGAGCAAGACCCTCCCGTCTTTTCCCTCTTCCCACCCGCAACACGATGCACTAGCATTCCCGCCTTGGAGGTGGTCCATGCCCTTGAACATCATGACCCTTTCCTTGGTGGACATGCCCGTAAGCCAGGCCGAAGGCCTGAAAATTCTCGAACGCGATCAATTCTGTTGCCGGTACTGCGGATTGGATGGAAAGGCCAGCTTTGAGAACGCGCTGGTCATGGCTGTCGATTTCGTCGTGCCGCGCGCCCGCAAAGGTAAAAAAGATCCCGCCAATCTGGTAGCCTGCTGCCGCCCGTGTAATTCCATCAAAGGCACGCGCGTCTACAAAAATTTCGACGACGCCAAGAAATATGTCCTCGCCCAGCGCGAAGCCATGCGCCAATCCTGGGAAGCCAAACACTCCCGCTCCACCACAAAAGCTCTCTCCGCGTAGCGCGCCGTCCGCGTCCCGTTCTTTCTCGTGTAGGCGCGTGGCTTTAGCCACGCGCTCTGCTCTTGGGTGCCCCATGCGTCCGTGTCACGCGTGGGTCTAGGGTTCTTGCCTGTGTAGGGACCGCCTTCTGAGGCGGTCCGCTTGGGTTCTCCCCGGTTCTGTAATCCCGAACGAAGCGGCCCGATTTTCTCTTGCGCGCCGCCGCTTGGCGCGCCGGGCCGCGCAGCCGAGGGATCGTGGCGTGCATTCAACCCAACGCAAACCACTGTGACCAGCGTTGATTCCGCAATTGCTCTTCCTCACAGCGCCCCTACACCGCCGGCGGCGTCACGTTCGCATACTCATACCGCAACGACATATGGTTCTTCCCCGCCGCCCCGCCAACATCGATATCGGTGTCCTGCTTCAAAGGCAATCCTTTGCTCTTGGAAATCCACACCGTCGAATCGACCTTGCCGGCCTCCGTGTCGCTGTGTGTGCTGTACACCGTGGCCGCTTCGCCGTTCACCGCTTCCTCGCGCACCACATGGCAGGTGTCCTTCGCGGTACGGCGGTTTTCTTCCTGTTTGCTCATCATGTCCGCGCCCGTCATTTGCGTGCGCGTCCATTTTCCGCCAGACATCACGTAGATGGCTCCAGTCGGCCCGCCCGCGTAAATCATCTCGCCGCTCTTGGGAACGTTCTTGTTATATCCAGCCACCGTCGTGGTGTAGATGTGCACTGGCATCGTCACCACCTTGGTCATCGCGTCGTAAAGCACCTTGCACGAATCATCCGCCCGCGCCACTCCGCCACAAAAACCCATCACCAACAATCCCGCCACCGCAAACAATCCGCGCCCAAAAATTCCCCGCCTAAGCACTCCTCGCGCGAACACTCCCCGGGTGAGCAGCTCTTGTGCGAACACTCCATGCGTCACCGCTCCAACCCCACAATTCTTGTCAACGTCCATGTCATTCCCTCCGCAGTCAAACCTCGCCATCCGTCGCCAACGAGCGTAACACTCCACCCCACCCACAAACGCAATCTTTCCCCAAGCGCGAAAACGCCTCTGGGGTTAGTTTGCGGGGTGCCCCATGCGTCGCAGTCACGCCTGGGTCGCTCACGTAGGCGCGTGGCTTTAGCCACGCAAGCACTCCTCTGTAGTGGCCGATCTTCAGATCGGCTCTCCTGAGTCACTGCCGCATTTTGTAGGGGCGGCTTCACGCCGCCCTCTTGGGTTCCTCTTGCACTTGTACTGGCCAGCTTCAGGCTGGTCTCCACCCACCGAATCTTTAGGGGCAGGAGCAACGAACCGAACCGATCGAACTACGCTACTGCGTCCACCAAATGTAGGTGACATACGCTAAGCTGGCCGCGGCTAGAATGAGAAGAATCAAAAGATAGCCGCCAAAAAAGCCATACCAATAAGTTCCAATCGCAATTCCCAAAGCTAACATTCCGACCTTAAAAAGACTGGTCTGCCACCATTTCAACGTGAACGTCTTGAATAAGTTCATGTGCCCGCCTTTCTGCCTGCCCAATACCGCGCAAAACCTCCGCGGTGGACTACCCTTTCGAAGTAAGAAAGGGTGGGTCCTTCCTTTAAGGGTCGCGCCTTTTCTTGCCCATGTAGGCGCGTGGCTTTAGCCACGCAACCTCTTCCGCCTTTGTAGGGGCGGTGGCTTGCCCCGCCTCTTGGGTTTCTCTTACCCTTGTAGTGGCCAGCCTTCAGGCTGGTCTCCACCCACCGAATCTCTAGAAGGTCGGAGCTTCAGTTTACCCAGCGCCTCGAAGCACTCCGACATTAATTATTTGCCTCGCTCCTCTCCCCCTCCGTCATCCCGAGCGAAGCGCGCCGTTTGCGTCCCGCGTGCTTCACCAGGACCGAGGGATCGTGCCGTGATTTGCACCCAGCCTAGGACACGATGATTGGGAGGGCACGACTTTAGTCGTGCCGTATCTGCTTCCCACTGAACAGGGCTTTAGCCCCTGAGGCGTCTGGCCGGTGAACAACCCGCAGACTGGAGAAATCGCCATGGGTCAGCCTTCGCTTGTACTGGAGTGAATCTCAGGACGAGATTGTGCTCCTTCTGTTCTTTGGGGGGCGGAGCTTTAGCTCCGACATCAATTTCAGCCCCCGAAGGAACTGTTTGTGTCGCCCTTGACCTCCCTTTACAAACCGCCCCAACCCTAATTTTTGCTAGCATAACGCCAATGCGCTCCCGATTTCTCTCTGTCCTAACCCTGGCACTCGCAACCGCATTGTCTGCGCAAGACGCCGCCAAACAAAACGCCGTCACCCAGCCAATGGGCCAACGCGACAAGTTCCAGGAAGACGCCGTCGCCAAGCTCTTCCCGCACTTATGCAAAACAGGGGGGTGGGGGGGATTGCCGTTAACTTCCAATCGCAGCGAATGATGAATCACAATTCCTTCTCCGCACTAGCTTGCCCCGAGCGTTCGCCGCGAGGGGCCCATCCCCACGCTAGGCGAGCGGCCACTTCTTCACATAGAATCCCATCCCATGACGCCCAGTCCGCGCTCTCTTCACCGATTTTTCTGCATGGTGCTCCTCTCCGCTTTTCTTCTCGCCATCGGCGGCTCACGCGCCGCCGCGCAGCATTGGAATCTCGACAACACCTTGGTCATCACCGACGTCAACGTGGTCGACGTGCGCACCGGCGAGATTCGTCCCGACCAGATCGTGATTCTCGAATTCAACCGCATCACTTCCGTCGGTCCGCGCAAAAGCACGCATTATCCCCGCAATGCGCCCACCGTCAATGCCAAGGGCGGCTACCTGATCCCCGGACTTTGGGACATGCACGTACACCTGAAATTTGGCGAGTGGTTTCCCTTGGCGCAGGAAATTTCTCTACCGCTCTTCGTGGCCAACGGCATCACTGGCGTGCGCGACATGGGCAGCGATCTGGAATTCATACAGGACTGGCGCAACGAAATCGAAGGCAATCGCCTGCTCGGTCCGCGCATTTATACTTCCGGCCCGATGCTCGATGGACCGAAACCGCGCTTTCCCAGTTCCGTCGCCATCACCACGCCGGAAGATGGACGCCGCGCCGTCGACGACCTGAAACGCAGTGGTTCGGATTTCATCAAGTTGCAATCGCTGATTCCGCGCGACGCAGTGTTCGCCATCGCCGAAGAAGCCAAAAAGGAAGAAATTCCCTTTGAAGGCCACGTCCCCGATTCCGTGCGCGCCAGCGAAATGTCGGAAGCAGGTATGCGCAGCTTCGAGCACCTTATCGGAATTTTCGAGGGCAGCTCTCCGTTGGAGGACGAATTTCTCAAAGGCGACAAAAACGAAACTAAATTTCTTGCCAGCTACGATCCCGCGCGCGCAGCCACGCTGGCCGCGCTGCTGGCGAAAAATCAAACCTGGCAATGCCCCACGCTCGTCTGGGAGCGCGGTGGGAATCTCATCGACGTCACCGATTTCAGCAAGGACACTCGCGGAAAATACGTTCCCGCAGTCTGGAAAGACGTTACCTGGAAAACCTTCACGCATCAGGTGGAGACGGAATTCAACACCGACGATCTGGAAACGCGGAAGAGATTCGTGGAGAAAGAACTCGAAGTCGTTCAACTGCTGCACAAAGCTGGCGTGCCGTTTCTCGCCGGCACGGATACGCCGCCCGGCGTCTACATTTTTCCCGGCTTCAGCCTGCACGAGGAGCTGCAACGATTTGTCGCGGCTGGATTCACGCCGCTCGAAGCGCTGCAGACCGCTACGTTGAATCCCGCGAAATTCATGCACATGGAAGACAATCTCGGCGCCATCGAACAAGGAAAATTCGCCGACCTGGTGCTGCTCGACGCAAATCCGCTGGAAAAAATCGAAAACACCCAGAAAATCGCCGCCGTAATCTTGAACGGCCGCTACTTCTCCCGCAAAGATATTCAGAAAATCCTGCAAGGCGTCGAAGAATCCGCCAAGAAGGAAGTCCCGAAACCCGGCGCCGCCAAGCCGCAGCCAGCCACTATATTTTGACGACCTTATTCCGAAACAATAGCCGCGCCCCCGAGGGCGACTATAGAATCGTCGCACTTGTAAGTTAGCGTTAGTCACTATAATGTTATGGCGACTATCGGAATGTCCCCTGCATCGTCAAAGAGCACCGTTTCAGGAGAGCACCAAACATGGCCCGCGGAAAACCTGCAGAAAAGCGCACAGCGCCACGCGAAATCGCGACCGCCAAAAATGGCGAACAAGCCAAGACGCGGCGCGACCAATCGGTCTCCGGCAAAGCGCCCGCAGCTGGACTTCGTGAACGCAAGAAAGCGCGGCTTCGCCAGCAGATCGTGGAAACCGCGCTGCATCTGTTTCGCCAACAAGGCTACGAAAACACCCGAATCGACGACATCGTACAGACCCTGGAAATCAGCCAGCCCACGTTCTTCCGCTATTTCCCCAGCAAAGATGCGGTGTTGCGCGAGGTAGGACGCCGCGCGTTTTCCCGTCAGGCCGAAGGTCTTAAAGCCGAGCTCTCGGTGAAAGCCACGACAGAACAACGCTTGCGGCGCTTCTATGAGTCGCTAGGAAACGTGACGGAAGTCGGGCGGCCGCTTTGGCAGGCGGTGATTCTTGCCGGAGCGATGGATCCGGTTCGTTCGCCGGAATTGCGCGGAGCGGAAGCGGCGACAGTAAGCCTGCTGCGTGAAATTATCGCGGAAGGCCAAAAGAACGGAGAAATTACGCTGGATTTTCCGGTGGTGCATCTGGCGGAATTCATGGAAGGACTGTTTAACACGGTGGTTCGCCAATGGGCCGTCGATCTCACCGGGCCGCACAAACTTACCGAGCGGGTGCGAAACGCGGTCGAATTCTTTTTGCGGGGCGCGAAGCCTTAGCACCGTAATTGTTCAAATATCCCAGCAGCAAATTCCAAGTCCTTCGAGGCGGATTGAATGAAAGCAGCCATCCTGCGCGAATTTAAAACGCCGTTGAGCATGGAAGAAATCGCGCAGCCAAAACCCGGCGCAGGCGAAATATTGATCAAGGTGGAGGCGTGCGGCGTGTGCCATTCCGATTTGCATGTTGCCGATGGAGATTGGCCGCAGGTTGTTCCCATCACTAACATGCCTTTAATCCTCGGCCACGAAATTGCCGGCCGCGTGGTGGAAAAAGGCGCCGGCGTAAGTCATTTGGAAATCGGCGATCGCGTCGGAGTTCCGTGGGTGCATTGGACCTGCGGCGAATGTGAATTCTGCCTGGAAGGAAACGAGAATCTTTGCAGCAACCAGAAAATTACCGGTGTAACCGTGGATGGCGGATACGCTGAGTTCGTCAAAGCACCCGCGAGCCATGCGCTGAAGATTCCTGACGGGCTTTCCTGTGTCGAGGCTGCGCCACTTTTTTGCGCCGGTGTCACCGTCTATCGAGCGCTCAAACACGCTAAAATCCAGCCAGGGCAGCGTTTGGCGATCTTCGGCGTTGGCGGCCTGGGACATTTGGCAGTGCAAATCGGACTGGGAATGGGCGCGAACGTCACCGCCGTTGATGTTTCCGACGAGAAGCTTGCCCATGCGAAAAGCTTAGGGGCAACTGCGACGTTGAACGCGTCGAGTGTAAATGTCGTGAAAGAATTGCGGCGCGTGGGGAGAGTTCACGCGGCGTTGGTGACGTCCGCTGCAAAAGCGGCTTACGATACCGCGTTCCCTTGCGTAAGGCAGGGCGGAACTCTTCTAGTGGTAGGGCTGCCGTCCGAGTCCATCTGCTTTCCTGCCATACTGATGGCCGCAGTGGAAGTACACATTCGGGCTTCGTCGGTCGGCACTCGACAAGACACGCGGGAACTGCTGGAACTGGCGGCTGCGGGGAAAGTCCGCGCTGAAGTTACAACCCGGCCCCTGGCGGAAGCCAACGAAGTGCTGGAAGAACTGCGAGCAGGGACGGTGTCGGGCAGAGTCGTACTTATCCCCTAAGATTAGTTTTTTCAACGGATTCGCGTGCGATGGCAACGCACGATAGCTGCCGCCAAATCCGCCTTCCCGCACCCTCCTATCCGGCAGAGACATTCATAAAATCGATAGCATGTATCGGCGAACGTATTGACATTAGTTTCTTAAATGTGATATCCCCTATCACAATCGTCGAATATGTCGAGCGGTGGGGTACCGTGACTCTGAAGGGCTGTTGCGCGTTCTCTAACATGCTCTGTTCGCAACACGGGTACAAGTCCGCTCGTAGAGTCCTTCACTCCGGCGCGAACCTCGGTGCAAATTCTGGAAGCTCCGGTGCGAATCCGTTTCTCAATTCATTAAAAAGCCACTCGGCAGACCGTGAGGATCTATGAAATTCTGCTTGTTTTTCACCCTGGTATGTCTGCTCGCCGTGAGTCCGCTTGCGAGCGCACAAGGAGTGGGCTCGTCCGGCCAAATTAGAGGGACAGTTTTCGACCCTACGGGCGGAGTGATTCCCGGCGTCACGGTGGAAGCGCTGGATGCAGCGAGGGGAGCGCGGTATGCGGCGGTGACGGATTCCAGCGGAGAATTTCGATTTTCAAACCTTGCACCTTCTACTTACGACTTGACGGCGCGGCACGCCGGTTTGCAAACGCAAGTGCAGAAGGGATTGCAACTAGAGGTCGGCCAGACGGCGATTACGGACTTTCACATGACGCTGTCCGGTGCGACGACGGAAGTGCAGGTCTCCGCGGAGCCGCTGGCCGTCGAGCCCACGCGGGGAAGCCAGGCAGACACAGTTCCACAAACCTACATCGAAGACTTGCCAATCAGCCGGCGAGATTATTTGACGTTTACGTTGCTGCTTCCGGGCGTGAGTAATTCCAATACGATTGCGGACAACGCCGATTTTCGGGTAAAGCAGACGCCGCAGAGCGGTTTGTCTTTTTACGGAAGCAACGGCCGCGGCAACAGCGTTACCGTCGACGGCGGCGAGTTTAACGACGACGCCGGCGGAGTGCGTTTAAACCTGAATCAGGATGCCGTGCAGGAATTTCAGGTGAACAGGAGCAATTACGCAGCGGAACTGGGCGGAGCGAGCGGCGCGTCCATAAACATCGTTTCGAAATCCGGCACGAATGACATGCATGGATCGCTCTACGGGTTATTCCGCAACGATGCGATGGACGCTCGCGATCATTTCGCGTTGAGCCCGGCGCTGACGCCGGACGAACCTTTTTCGCCGGACGCGGTTGGCTTGCCGATAAAAAATTCGCTGAACCGGCAGCAGTTTGGCGCCAACATCGGCATGCCGCTGAAAAAAGATAAGACATTTTTGTTCGTGGCGTATGAAGGCTTGCGTTCGGACGCACAGGACTCCGTTCCGTTGCTGACAAACTCAAATATTTTTAACGCAACCACGGAGCAACTTCCGATTTTCGCCGGTTTGGCCGCTCAACCGGCCACTACAATGGTGCCCTGTCTATCGAATGCGCAAGATCCGATCCATGGCATCCCAACGTTCTTGGCCGCGCCGACATGCGCCTTTGTGCTTTCGCACTGTTTGACGATTACCCCGTCGGCGTCTCCTTGCCAAACCAATCCAGCTTCGCAGGCGCTGAATCCTTTCATCATCAACCAAGCGGAGACGAACGGCGGATTGTTCCCCTTTCCGATCCGCGAAAATGAAGGCTCTGTGCGGTTGGATCACCATTTCAGCGATAACGATCAGGCCTTCCTTAGATACAGTTTCGATCATCTGACGGAAAGAGATCCGGATGTGCAAGCGCTGACTGCTTATTCGCGGGGCACATCGGAGTTGGCGTGGGACAGCACACTGCAGGCGTCGTGGTTTCATTCTTTCAGCCCGGCAACCCAGAATGAAGCGCTGGTGCAATGGAACATGTATCAATTCAATGTGGACACCAACGATCCTGGCGGGCCGGGGATTGACGTGCAGGGTTTTGGGTTTTTCGGGCGGGGAATTTTCCTGCCCAGCCATACACGAGCGGGACGTTGGCAAATTGCAGACAATGTAAGCTTGAATCGCGGACACCATACGATCAAATTTGGTTTCAGCGAACTGGTGCGCGGCAATAACACCACCTCGCAAACATTTTTTTCGGGGCGGTTTGAGTTTCTGGAATTGCCCGGCATTGTTTTAAGCCCATGTCTGCAGGTGCCAATTGCGTGCAATCTCACGGCTAGTCCCGCCGCGATTACGCCGCTGCAAGCCTTCAGTTTAGGCGCGCCCGGTTTTTACGAGCAAGGCTTCGGAAATCCGAGCTACAAGCAACTTAGGCCGTTGTCGTCTTTCTACATTCAAGACTCATGGCAGATCCGGCCGAATCTAACGCTGAATTACGGTTTGCGCTACGAACTGGATTCGCAATATGGTCCACTGCACACGCCCAAAAAGAATTTCGGACCGAGGGTTTCGTTTGCGTGGGACCCGACTAACGATCACAAGACGGTGGTTCGCGGCGGTTATGGAATTTACTATTCACAGATTTACGCGCAAATTCCGGGAGTGGTCAGCGTACTGGGCAACATCAATAACACGCGAACGATTGCCAATAGTCTGGTCAAACTTACGGGCGTTCCTGGCGATCCGAACATTGCCAACTCTGCGGTTATTTTTCAGACGCTTTTTGGCGAAGGGAAAATTGATTGCGGGACTCCACCAGCAGGGCAGTATGCATGTGTCTCGCCAGCAGACCTAGCCCAGTTTGGCCTGGAGGTTTCTAATTCCGGGCCCCTACCTCCCGGGACGGTGTTGTTCTCAGGACAGCCTGGATACAAGAGCCCGATGGCTCAGCAAGCTTCGCTGGGGATAGAGCGGGAGGTCGGAGGTGGGTTGACCGTCTCCGCCAACTACATCTGGGTTCACACCACACACTTGCCAGTAGCGATAGATACAAACCTGCTACCAGGAGCCCCGATCGATACTGGATCGACCGGGCTACCTTCGAACGGATTGTCGTTCCAGGATTGGGGCGCCCCGGCTTGCGTTGCCACACCAGCGTTGTGCTTTGCGGATCCGACCGGAACGATTCTGCAAAACAACGTATACAGCTCAATCGGTTCGGCGATATACAACGGCGGTATATTCGAAGCAAGAAAACGGTTTTTGAACCATTTCACGTTTCTGGCCAACTACACCTTCAGCAAGGCGATCGACGATGTCACGGACTTCAACAGTGATTATTCTCCGTTTAACGCGACCTGCTTGAAATGCGACCGTTCTCTGTCAGATTTCGACCAGCGGCATAAGGTTGTGATTGCCGGAGTGTTCTCGAGCCCGTTTGACCAGTCGAAGATTTTTGGTGGCTTTCAACTCTCTCCGATCTTCAGCTACAACAGCGGGCATCCCTTCAATCTCCTGGCAGGCGCGGACATCAATAGCGACGGGCATTTCACGAACGACCGTCCGCCAGGCGCTGGACGGAACACGGGACTGGGTCCCGGTTACACAGATTTCGACCTGCGCTTGAGCCGCGCATTCAAGATTGCCGAAAAGGCGTCGCTGCAGTTCACCGCAGAAGCGTTTAACCTCGCCAACCACACCAACTATTCGAGCGTTAACAACGTGGTTGGAGCAGCATTCGCGCCGCCCTTTACCGTACATGGAACGGCGAGCCTTTCCCCCAGCCAACCGCTGGGCTTCACGGCAGCATTTCCTGCTCGTGAAATTCAGCTGGGCGTACGTTTGAACTTCTGAGCAGCGTCCGGAACGACGCGGAGACCGCTGGAGTGCGATGTGTGCGGTCTGTCGCTTGCGGCGCGCAGAGCCGAGCGGCAGGCCGTCGAAATAGCGTTAGTAACACACGTATGATATAAACGCTCGCGGAATGGCGTGAGCTGATTGTCGCGGTGGTGGGTGAGCATGGGGGCGAGGCAAAGTTTCGATCTTGGCGGCCGCGTGGCCATCGTCACCGGCGGCTCGGTTGGATTGGGTCGGCAGATGGCCGAAGGATTGGCGGAGATGGGAGCGAACCTGGTGCTTTGCGCACGCAAAAGGGAGCGTTGCCTGCAGGCGGCCGGAGAACTCGAAAAACTGGGGGTGAGCGTTCTTGCGCTTGGCTGCGACGTCAAAGAGCCGGCCAGCATTCAAGAGGCCGCCGACACGACGGTAAAGCATTTCGGGCGGATCGACATACTGATTAACAACGCCGGGACGTCCTGGGGCGCGCCGGTGGAAACGATGACGCTGGAGCAGTGGAACAAGGTCATTGAGACCAACTTAACCGGAACGTTTCTTTTTTCACAAGCGGTGGGCAAGGTGATGATCGGTCAGCGCCGCGGAAAGATCATCAATATCGCGTCGGTCGCCGGGCTGCGGGGTTCGTCTCCGAAACTCCCGGCGATCGGCTACAGCGCGAGTAAGGGTGGAGTGATCATTTTTACGAAGGATCTTGCCAGCAAGTGGGGGATGCACAACATTCAAGTGAATGCGATTGCGCCGGGGTGGTTTCCGACCGACATGTCGGAAAAAGTGATCGAGCGAAATAAACAGGAGCTATTGGCGGGCATACCGCTGGGACGTTTTGGCGGATCTGAGGATTTGAAGGGAGCGGCGATTTTTCTGGCCTCTGCCGCGTCGGATTTTGTTACCGGGCATGTTCTGGTGGTTGATGGAGGGCAATCGGCCTGATTCGAGGCGCGCGCTGCGATGAATATTCCACTTACCCCGTTGCGATTCCTGCGTTACGCGGAACAGCAGTATCCACACAGGACCGCAGTGGTGTGCAATCACGAAAGATTTACTTACACACAATTTGGCGAGCGAGCCGGACTCCTTGCGGGCACGTTGCGCAAACTCGGAGTTCAGACCGGCGATCGCGTGGCGTTTCTAAGCACCAATTGTCACCGACTGTTGGAAGCGTACTACGGAGTGCTGGAAGCTGGAGCGGTTCTGCTTCCGCTGAATATACGGTTGGCGGCAAGCGAGCTGGGCTACATTTTGAACGACGCAGGAGCCACGATCCTTTTCGTGGAGAAGCAGTTGCTTCCCTTGGTGGAAGCCTTTCGCAAGGACATTCCTTCGGTTAAAGCGTTGATCCAGTTGGAAGACGCTCCCGAAGCGCCGTGGCTGGCTCCCGACAATTACGAAACCCTTCTCAGCAAAGCTACTCCACACCGCATGGACATCGCTTCGGTAAATGAAAACGATGTGGCTGAACTTTTCTACACCAGCGGCACGAGTGCCAATCCAAAGGGAGTGATGCTGACGCACCGAAACGTGTATCTCCACGCGGTGCACGTTTGCCTGGCATTCCATATTGAGAGTGGAACCGTGGAGCTGCACACCATTCCTTTGTTTCACGCGAACGGCTGGGGTGTGGCGCATTTCCTGACTTTGCTTGGCGGGAAACACGTGATGATGCAGCGCTTCGACCCCAAAGAAGTTTTTCGACTGATTCAAGAAGAGGGCGTCCATTCGTGCAGCCTTGTTCCGATCATGGCGACGGTCCTGGTGAATTGTCCGGAACGCCATAACTACGATTTGAGTAGCCTGCGGCGCATCGTGATTGGTGGTGCTGCGTCGTCGCCCACACTGATTCGCGAGGTGGAAGAAAAGCTGGGATGCGAGTGCTATTCGGGCTATGGGCTGACGGAAACGTCGCCCGCTCTTTCGCTTTCGCCGACAAAGCCGGAGTCGAACTGGCAGGGTGAGCAGCGCTGGGCGGGCCAGGCGATGACGGGCTATCCGATTCCAGGCGTGGAGATGCGGGTAGTAGACGCGAACGATAACGATGTGCCGCACGACGGGCACGCCATCGGCGAAATTATCGTGCGCGGCGACGGGGTGATGGAAGGTTACTGGCGGCAACCGGACGCTTCAGCTGAAGCGTTGCGTGGCGGGTGGTTCCACACCGGAGATATGGCGACGCTCAATCAGGATGGTTACCTGCTGATTGTCGATCGCAAAAAAGACATCATCGTGAGCGGCGGAGAGAATATCTCTTCGCTGGAACTGGAGAAAGCCATCCTGGCACATCCCGCGATCCTGGAGGCGGGCGTAATTCCAGTACCGGACGAAAAGTGGGGTGAAGTGCCCAAGGCGCTGGTGGTTTTGAAACCGGACGTCGTGGTGACCGAGGCCGAACTCGTAGAGTTCTGCCGCACCCGGCTGGCACGTTACAAATGCCCGCGGTCCTTCGAATTTGTGGCGAGTCTGCCCAAGACAGCTACCGGGAAGATTCTGAAGAAAGAACTTCGCAAGAAATATTGGCAGGGGCGGGACACGATGCGCCCGGATTTTGTAGTGCCGAAGAGCCGTGCTTGAGTTAAATGAGTTGATCTGGGAGCGCTTCGCGGCTGAGCAGAAATATTCTGTCCCTGACAACGGGAAGGAGTTTCTTGTATGGATTTGAATTTGACCGTCGAGGAGTCAGCATTTCGCGAGGAACTGCGCGCGTGGCTGGCCACGAACGTCCCGAAGGATTGGAGCGAGTGGCGCGAAAAGCCGATAGACGAATCGTTTCCGTATCTGCGCGCGTGGCAACGAAAGCTGCACGAAGGCCGGTGGGCAGCGGTTTCTTGGCCTAAAGAGTACGGTGGCCGCAGCGCCACATTGATGCAGCAGGCGCTCTTTTGGGAAGAGATGGCGCGAGTGGATGCGCCGCCGATGGCGAATTCGCTGGGCTTGGGACTTATCGGACCGACGATCATTGCGTACGGAACGGAAGCGCAGAAAAAACGCTACATTCCAAAAATTCTGAGCGCCGAGGAAATCTGGTGCCAGGGATTTTCCGAACCCAACGCGGGTTCCGATCTCGCTGGACTGCAGATGGAAGCGAAGCTGGACGGCGATCACTACGTCGTGAACGGCCAAAAGGTGTGGACAAGCTATGGCTGGGTTGGCGATTGGTGCGAGCTGGTGGTGCGCACAGATTCGAGCGCTGCGAAACATAAGGGACTCACGGTACTGCTGGTGGATATGAAATCGCCCGGTGTCGAGGTTCGACCGCTGCGGCAGATGACTGGAGAATCCGAGTTCAACGAACTGTTTTTCCGGGATGTGCGCGTGTCGGTGGAAAACATTCTTGGAAAGTTGAATGACGGTTGGAACGTGGCGGTGAGCACGCTGATGTACGAGCGCGGTTCGTACGGGGCGCGTCTTCATCTTATCTTCAAGCGATATATTAACCGGCTGATCGAACTTGCGCGCACGATTCAGCGCAACGGTCGGCCAGCTGCCGAGGACCCGATCATCCGGCAGAAGTTGGCACAGTGCAGCGCGGAGATTGAAATCATGCGATTCAATCAGATGCGGGCTTTCAGCCGCATCAGCGCTACTGGTGTGCCGGGACCGGAAGGGTCCATCCAGAAAATATTCTGGAGCGAGCTGAACCAGCGGCTGCAGCAGATTGCGCAGGAGTTGCTGGGATCGTTTGGGCAGCTGATGGCCGGCGACGCACATGCGATCGACAAAGGGATTTGGTCGTATGCGTATCTGCGGACGCGGGGAAATACGATCGAGGCTGGAACGTCCGAGGTGCAACGCAACATTATTGGTCATTTCGTGCTCGGGCTGCCTAGAAGTTACTGAACAAAAGCTACAAGGGGATACGTTATGCAATTCGGTTTGAGCGAGAGCCAGGAGTTCCTGAAAGACAGCACGCGAAAGTTTTTTACGGGCGAGTGTCCTGCGGCGGACATGCGGCGGCTGATGGAAACGGACACGGCGTATGACGCGGCGCTGTGGGCGAAGCTGACGGAGCAGGGTTACACCGGCATTATTTTTCCGGAGGAGTATGGCGGAGTGGGTCTGGGAAAAGTCGAACTGATGTTGCTGATGGAAGAGGCGGGGCGCGCTCTATTACCTGGGCCGTTTTTTTCTACTGTGGCTTTGGCGGGATCGGTTGTGGACGCTGTCGGAACACCGGCGAACAAGAAAAAATATCTTGGGCCTATATGCCGGGGAGAGGCGCGCGCCACGGCTGCGATTCTGGAGGCTGGAGCAAGTTGGAATCCGCGGGATGTGCAGCTGAGCGCCGCTAACGGCAAGATTAGCGGTGAAAAACTATTCGTGTCCGACGCAGGTGTGGCGGACTTTATTGTTGTGGTGGCGCGAAATGGCGTGTTTGCGGTGGCCGCGAATGCTCGCGGGCTGAGAATAACGCCGATGTTGGGGATGGACCTTACGCGGAAACTTTACGTGGTTGAGTTCAGCAACACTCCGGCGGAAGAACTCGGTCCTGCGGCGGGGCTGGTTGGAGCTTTAGACGTTGCCACGGCGGCGGTGGCTGCCGAATTGGTGGGAGGAATGCAGCGGACGCTGGACATTACGGTGGAGTACGCCAAGACTCGAAAGCAATTCGGCAAACCCATTGGAATTTTTCAGGCGGTGCAGCACCAGTGCGCGGATATGTATTTGGAAACGGAGAGTTCCCGTTCCGCTGTGTATTACGCTGGATGGGCGTTGCAGGAGAACTCGCCGGATGCGTCCGCCGCGGTGTCCATTGCCAAGATGTATGCGAGCGATGCCGCACGTACGGTGGGGAATCGCGGCATTCAGATTCACGGAGGGATGGGGTTCACTTGGGAAAACGATCTCCATTTATATTACCGTCGAGCGAAAGCTTCAGAGACCGCGTTCGGCGATGCGACCTTTCATCGTGAGCGCATAGCTTCCATGGTCATCGACGCTGATAGTGTTTCGGTACAGAGCGCTTGAGTCAAAATTCGGGAAAAAGAAAGATGCGTTTATGAATGAGCTGGTGCAACTCACTCGAGAAAACGAAATTGCTATTATTACGATCAACAATCCGCCGGTCAATGCGTTGAGCCCAGGCGTGCCCGAGGGAATTTCCGAGGCGCTGGACCAAATTGCGAAGGATGCCAGCTTGAAAGCCGCGGTGCTGATCGGTGGCGGACGTAGTTTTGTGGCGGGCGCGGACATTAAAGAATTCGGGAAGATGACTTCCGGAAAGCCGCGAGGAGCAGGACTGCTTCCGCTGCTTCTGAAGATAGAAGATAGCGGCAAGCCGGTGGTTGTGGCGATTCACGGAACGGCGTTTGGTGGAGGTTTGGAATTGGCGATGGCCGGGCATTATCGCGTCGCTGTTTCCAGCGCGCAGGTTGGGCAACCGGAAGTGAAACTTGGGATTATTCCCGGTGCGGCGGGTACGCAGCGGCTTCCCCGGCTCGCCGGCGTCGCAAAGGCCGTGGAAATGTGCGTAGGTGGAAATCCGGTTAAAGCGGATGAGGCGCTGAAATTCGGGATCATCGATCGGATCGTTGAGGGCGATCTCCTCGCAGGGGCGGTTGCGTTTGCGAGAGAGGTGAGTGGCAAGGCTGCAGGGAAGACGCGCGATCGCAATGAAAAGTTGGGCGATGGGAGCGAAAATGCGACGATCTTTTCCGCCGCGCGCGAGGCGGCGGCAAAGAAACAACGCGGGCTAATGGCGCCCGTTGCCGCGATCGACGCCGTGGAAGCGGCTACGGAATTGCCGTTTGAAGAAGGGTGTAAGGTTGAGCAGAAACTGTTCATGGATTGCCTTTTCTCCGATCAATCTAAATCGCTCATTCACGTTTTTTTCAGCGAGCGAGAAGTCAGCAAAATTCCCGACGTTCCTAAAGAGACTACGACGATACCGATTAAATCAACGGCGGTGGTTGGCGCCGGCACCATGGGTGGCGGCATCGCAATGGTCTTTGCCAATGCGGGGATCCCGGTGCTGCTCAAAGAAGCGGACCGGGCGGCGTTGGACCGCGGGTTGGCTACCATCCATTCGAACTATGCGAATTCCGTGAAGCGTGGGCGATTCTCTAAAGAGGTTGCCGACGAACGGATGAAGCGGATTACGCCAACACTTTCCTATGATGATTTTTCCGGGGTTGACCTGGTTATCGAGGCGGTGTTCGAAGGCATGGCGTTGAAGAAGGAAATTTTCCGGGACCTTGACCGGGTTTGCAAAGCGGGCGCGATCCTTGCGAGCAACACCTCTACTTTGAGTATCGACGAGATTGCTTCGGCAACTTCGCGGCCGTCGTTTGTGATTGGCACGCATTTTTTCAGCCCGGCGAATGTGATGCGCTTGTTGGAGATTGTTCGCGGTGCGGCTACGTCGAAAGAAGTGATCGCGACGTGCATGCAGATTTCGAAAACGCTGGGCAAGGTCGGCGTCCTGGTGGGAAATTGCAGGGGATTTGTGGGAAATCGGATGTTCGGTCCGTACCGGCGCGAAGCGCAATTTTTGGTGGAAGAAGGCGCGAGCATCGAGGCGGTGGACCGGGCGCTGCAGGATTTCGGGATGGCAATGGGACCGCTGGCTACTGGCGATCTTGCGGGACTCGATGTCGGCTGGCGCATTCGCAAAGAATACCGGCACCTGGAGCAGCCCGGCATTCGTCAACCGTTCGCCGAGGACCGGCTTTGCGAACTCGGGCGATATGGGCAGAAGACCGGGGCAGGCTGGTACAAATACGACGGGCAGCGGAAAGCGCAGCTGGATCCTGCTGTTGACGAATTCGTGGCCAAGTGGGTCGCCGAAGCGGGTATTGCGCAGCGTCAGATTTCCGCGTCGGAAATTGTGGATCGCTGTCTTTATGCGCTTGTGAATGAAGGCGCTCGCATTCTGGAGGAAGGTTTTGCACTGCGAGCTTCGGACATCGACATCATTTATCTGAATGGCTACGGTTTTCCGGCGCATCGCGGCGGCCCGATGTGGTACGCGGACACTGTTGGTCTCAAGAAAGTTTACGAGCGCATTTCTGAATTTCACCGCGATCATGGAGAAATCTGGAAGCCGGCGCCGCTGTTGAAACAGCTTGCGAAACAGGGCAAGACCTTCGCTGAGTTTGGCAAGCGCGAGGGAGCGGCGGCGTAAGTTATTGTTGGCAGGAACTAACGCGGAGGCCGCGGAGTTCGCTGAGAAGATCCGTGGAAGGAAGTAACTCGAGAGAACGCGGTATAACGACTGACGGACTGACCGGATTAATTATGGGGACTTGTTTTCTTGTCCGTCATGCGCAAGCTTCCTTTCTTGAGCAAGACTACGACAAGTTGTCGCAGGTTGGAGAGGCGCAAGCGATCTTGCTTGGCGAGTATTGGGCGCGACACAATGTTTTGTTTGATCGAGTCTGGGTGGGTCCCCGCGTGCGGCACAAAGAGACTGCCAACCTGGTGAGGAAGAGTTACGGCACCGCCGGCGTTAGGTTTCCGGAGCCGCTGATGTTGCCGGAGTTCGATGAATATCAGGCCGAAGCCGTGCTGGTGCGCAGTTTGCCCGGATTGATTGAAAAGGATGAAAAGATTCGCAAGCTGCATGGGGCGTTTCAAGCTTCGTCCGAGCCCGCTGGGCGTCGCGCCAGCTTTCAGAGGTTATTTGAGGCGGTGATTGGCGAGTGGGTGGGCGGCGCGATTTGCCCGCCAGGAATAGAGACGTGGTTGGAGTTTTGCGCGAGAGTGAATTCCGGACTTGCGAAAGTTTGTAGCTCCGGCGGCCATGGTGAGCGAGTTGCGGTTTTTACTTCGGGCGGCCCGATCGCGGTTGCCTTGCAGCGTGCGTTGCGACTGCCTGCGGAAAGCGCGCTGGGCGTGAGTTGGATGTCGCGGAATTCGTCGTGGAGCGAATTTCTATACTCGGAGCAACGATTTACGCTCAGCAGTTTCAATGTGCACGGACATATTCATGATGCCGCGATGCTCACTTATCGCTAGCGAGGGCTTTCCATGAGCGATTTGCTGGACCATCCAGCGGCAATCCGGCCAGGGGAAGAGCTTGATCTAGCGCGACTAGAACCGTTTTTGCGTCACCGCTTGCCTGGTGAGACGGGTGGGCTGTCAGTTCGGCAATTTCCCAGCGGACATTCTAATTTGACTTACGCGCTGCAACTTGGCGCCAGAGAGTTGGTGCTTCGACGTCCGCCATTCGGGAGTAAGGTCAAATCCGCGCACGATATGGGGCGCGAGTTTCGCGTTTTGTCGAAATTGCACTCGGTGTATTCGCCGGCCCCCGAGGTACTTTTTTATTGCGACGACGAATCTGTGCTCGGAGCGCCGTTTTATGTGATGGAGCCGATTCACGGCATTATTCTCCGGAAAAAAGCGCCGTCTCGCCTGGAATTCACCGCGGAAAAAGCACGGCGGCTGAGCGAATCGTTCGTGGAAAATCTTGTCCGCTTGCACCGTGTCGACTACGCGGCTGCGGGTCTCGCGGATCTGGGCAAGGCGGAAGGATATTTGGAGCGGCAGGTGCGCGGATGGACCGAGCGTTATTACGGTTCCAAAACGCACGAATACGCGGAGGTGGAGGAAATTCGTGCGTGGATGCAAGAGCACATGCCATCGACGACCAATGTGTCGCTGATTCACAACGACTACAAATACGACAATGTGGTGCTGGACCGGAGCGACATCACGAAGATTGTCGGGGTGCTCGATTGGGAGATGTGCACCATCGGCGATTCACTGGCCGATCTGGGCACGACGTTGGCTTATTGGATTGACGCGACGGACCCTCCGGAGGTGCAACAACATCGCTGGGGGCCAACGGACGATTCGGGTAGCTTCACGCGGGCAGAAGTTGTGGACTATTACGCGCTGAAAACGGGTTGTGACGTTTCCCAGATTGCTTTCTATCTTACGTTTGCGCGGTTCAAACTTGCGGTGATCGCGCAGCAGATTTATTTCCGTTATCACCAGGGGTTGACCAAAGACGAGCGGTTTGCGTCCATGCCCGAGAGAATACAGATGATTCTGCGCGCTGCGCTGCATTCCGCGCAAACTGGGAAAATCTAGCGCCAGTCAGAGGTAGTAGCGGACGATCCATTCGGCAACACAGCTTGGTTTATCGGACTTTTCGTTCTCGATCGTTACCGAGAAGGTGGCCTCCAGCGCGTCAGGGAGTTCTTTCAAAGTCAGCAATCCGACGCGCGCACGAATTCGGGAATCGGCGGTAACCGCGGCAGGGAAGCGGACGCGATTCAAGCCGTAGTTCACCGCGAGACGCACACCCCCTTCGATTTGAAGCAATTCTTTTATGAAGTGACTGATCAGGGATAAGGTCAGGAATCCGTGAGCGATGGTGATTCCGTAAGGCGACTCCTTACTCGCGCGGTCGCGATCTATGTGAATCCATTGCCGGTCTTCGGTGGCCTCGGCGAATTGTTCAATGCGTTTCTGCGTAACCTGGAACCAGTCAGCGACACCAATTTCTTTGCCGACGAGCGCTGCCAGAGAGTGCGGGTTTTCCAGTTTCAAGGTGTGTGCCAACTTATTCCCCCGATAGATTCTTGCCGCGATTGAACAGCTTCTTTTGTTTCAATGCGAAGTTGGTGGTCCCTCGGATTTATTGCCTTTTGCCAGCTCCCACTTGGCGATGGATTCCGTGTGTACTTCATCGGGTCCGTCGGCGAGGCGCAAGGTGCGAACCATCGCCCAGGCGCTAGCCAGAAAAGTATCCTGCGAGACTCCAGCGCCGCCATGGGCTTGAATCGCACGATCCAGGACGCGCAGGGCAATGTTCGGCGCGACAACCTTGATCATCGCAATTTCCGAACGCGCCGCTTTGTTTCCCACCGTGTCCATCATGTATGCGGCTTTCAGAGTCAATAGGCGTGCTTGTTCAATTTCCATGCGGGAGGCAGCAAGGTCTGCGCGAATGGTGCCTTGTTCGGCCAACGGTTTGCCAAATGCGACGCGCGTTTGAACTCGATTGCACATGGTTTCTAGGGCCCGTTCCGCGACGCCGATACAGCGCATGCAGTGGTGAATGCGCCCTGGACCGAGGCGCCCTTGAGCAATCTCAAATCCGCGTCCTTCGCCGAGCAACATGTTTGTTGCCGGAACGCGTACGTTTTCGAAATAAATCTCGGCGTGGCCATGAGGTGCGTGATCGTAGCCGAAGACCGTCAGCATGCGCACAACTTTGACTCCCGGCGATTCCATGGGCACCAGAATCATCGACTGCTGCTTGTGCGCGGGCGCTGAGGGATTGCTCTTGCCCATAAAAATGGCGATTTTGCAGCGTGGATCGCCTGCGCCGGAGGACCACCACTTGTGTCCGTTGATCACATACTCGTCGGCGACTCGCACGATGCTAGCAGCGATGTTCGTGGCGTCGGATGAGGCTACTTCCGGCTCGGTCATGGCGAAGCAGGAGCGAATTTCGCCGACCCGCAGCGGCTTCAGCCATTTTTCCTTTTGTTCCGCGGTGCCGTAACGCGCGAGGACTTCCATATTTCCGGTGTCTGGCGCGGAACAGTTGAAGATCTCGGGCGCCATCTGACTGCGTCCCATGATTTCGCAAAGCGGCGCATACTCCAGGTTGGTGAGCCCCGCACCATTTTCATCCTGCGGGAGAAATAAATTCCACAAACCCTGAGCGCGCGCCTTTACCTTCAGTTCTTCGACGATTTCGGCCGGTCGCCAGCGATTGCGCTCGACTTCTTCATGGAAGCGATGCTCATTCGGATAGACGTGGGCTTTCATGAAGCTTTCCAGGCGCTGCTTCAACTCTTTGGTTTTTGCGCTGAGTTCAAAGTCCATAGGTCCTGTCTAGTACACGGTCCCCGGCTACGTGCGATGCGCTGCTCAAGTTTGCGTAGCAGGGCGGATTATATACAATGGCGGTCGCATTAGTAGCCATCAACTGTGTGTTGCTGTCGCGTCCAAGAGTGCTGCGGACGCGTGGAGACGGCAGTCGGATGTGGGGTGGGCCGCTTGTCTTTCGTTGAAAATCAGGGCACGAGGATTTATTGGGACGAGCAAGGCGCCGGCGAACCGTTGTTGCTCATCATGGGGCTCAGCTATCCCTCGTACATGTGGCATCGCACGCGCCCCCTTCTTGCAAAAAGCTATCGCACGATTGCTTTTGACAATCGCGGTATCGGGCAAAGCGATGTGCCTGCCGGAGTTTATCCCATCGCGGTGATGGCTTCCGATGCGGCTGCCGTTCTAGGTGCTGCGGGCGTCGAGCGCGCGCATGTTTTCGGAACTTCCATGGGAGGAATGATTGCGCAGGAGTTCGCGCTGCGATATCCAGAGCGTGTGCGCTCGCTGATTTTGGGTTGCACTTCGCCCGGCGGGCCGAATGCCGCTCCGACGGGACCGGAGGCGTTGCAAGCGCTGACGCGCCGAGGCTTATCACCAGAAGAAGCCAAGGAAGCCATCATTCCGTTCCTCTATCACCCCGCCACGCCGCGCGAACGGATCGATGAAGATATGGCCATTCGCATGAAGTGGTATCCGGCTCTGCAGGGATACACAGGCCAACTATCCGGAATTTTTGGATGGGAGGCGTATAGCCGGCTGGGGCAAATCGCCGCTCCCACACTGGTGATACACGGCGAAGCGGACGGGTTGATACCAGCGGCCAATGCGCGGCTGCTTGCCGAGAAAATTCCGGGCGCCAAGCTGGTATTGATTCCCGACGCCAGCCATATTTTCGAGACCGATAAACCGGGGGAAGCGCACCGCGCCATACTGGAGTTCCTTTCTTCTCAGCAAAGTCAGACTGCACGCTCGCAGGCCTAGATCGCGCCTCCGCATTTTGCCGTGCGATGCCCGCGCTACTTTTTCGATTGCCTGCCCTTGAAGATTTCATTCGAAAACCCTTGACGAGTCGCCATTCGCGCAGATACTTGTGGGCATCCTTCAGGCTAGCGGTCGTCGGGCGAGATTGAGCCGTTGCCGCCAGTGAACTCTGAAATCAGGAGCGCGTCTTATATGGGCGAACAGATGGGCGAACAGATTGAGGGCAGGGCTTTTCGAGTGGGCATCGCCGGACCGGTGGGTTCCGGCAAAACCGCGCTGGTGGATCGTCTGAGTAAGAAACTTTTTCCCAAGTTCAGCCTGGCGGTGGTTACCAACGACATTTATACGAAGGAAGACGCGGAATTTTTGCTTCGTCAAGGCACATTGCCAGCCGAACGCGTCAAAGGAGTGGAGACGGGCGCTTGTCCGCACGCGGCGATTCGGGAAGACGCGTCGATGAACTTGCAGGCTATCGCGGAGTTCGAAGATAGTTTGCCGGGACTTGAGCTGATTTTTGTGGAAAGCGGCGGGGACAACCTGGCGGCTGCGTTCAGCCCGGAACTGGTGGACATCTGGATCTATGTGATCGATGTGGCCGAAGGAGACAAAATTCCGCGCAAGGGTGGGCCGGGGATTATGCGCTCGGACCTGCTGGTGATCAATAAAATTGATCTCGCGCCGTATGTCGGCGCGTCACTAGAAGTGATGGATCGCGATTCGCGCAAGATGCGCGGCGACCGGCCTTTCGTGTTCACGAATCTGCGCGAAGATGTTGGATTGGATGTCGTCATCGAATGGCTGGAGGGGAAACTGAAGCAGCCTGTGGCTTCGCGACGAGGACTGATCGATGCGCATCTGCCTTATAGCGGGGGCGCTCACAGCCAGGAGCACAGCCATGCTCATGAGCACCCACACGACCATGCGCATGGTCATAGTCATTAGGACGATTCGTAAAGGAAGCGCGGATGAAAGCGGATGACGCAAAGTCAGATCATTTGTCGTGTTCGGAAGATTTGGCGTTCTTGCGGCTGCTTCAGCTGGCTGACACCGCGTTGCCTATCGGCGCGCTGGCGCACTCGTTTGGATTGGAGTCATTGGTAGCGGCGGAAATTTTGACGGCCGGCAAATTGCCGGAGTTCTTGCATGGTTATTTGCAGGAAGCAGGAATGTTGGAGGCGGTAGCTTGCCGCGAGGCATCACAGCTGGCGCGGCCGCAGGTGGAGAGTTTCCCGGCCGCGCGATGGATTGAGATCAATG
>Ga0070765_100000300_pt1 | contig 29652 bp, 31 predicted proteins | sample HubBroMetageWFT5_FD_71516 | JGI IMG/M metagenome (GOLD analysis project Ga0070765, IMG submission 71516) | Warmed and freeze-thawed soil microbial communities from the Hubbard Brook experimental Forest, New Hampshire - Hubbard Brook CCASE Soil... | ecosystem: Environmental > Terrestrial > Soil...
AGAAAATACGCGATGCTGATCCCCTCTCGCGGGGGCATCTCATAGCTCTTCTGTTCGACTTGTACGGCGTTCATTGATGGCTCCTTTCGATATAGTGCTCATTACAAATATGGTGTCCGGAGAGTTCCGGTTTTCGGTGGTGGTGAGGGACAGTGATTGTGGCGCTCATAGCAGACTCTTCTTATGGGTTGTTGTTTCGCGGATCGTCTTTCGCGCTGAGGTACTCCAGTCCGAGCGGGCCCATCGCGGTTACTTGCGTGACGTACTCGCCGGATTTCGCCCAGTGGAAATGGGGTGTGTTGCCAGGAAGAATTACAACCGCTCCGGGCGGATAGGCTTCCAACTTACTCGCGTCGAATTCATCACCGAGTCCGATATAAAAGACGCCGGAAATCACGGTATAGACTCGAGCCTCTGGGTGCTTGTGAGGCATCAGCTTTGCGCCGTGGGGCGCCTTGACCCTAATCGTGTAAGGGCCGGGCTCCGAGGGCTGACCTACGACGACGGCTAGCCGGACGGAAGGTGGGAAGGCCGGGAACGGTTTCCAATCGATATCTTCGGACAAGATGGCTTTGAAAACCTCCTCCCCGAGTTGGTGAGGCCGAACTTCGTTTTGCTGAGCACGCGTTCCGGCGCTGGCTTTCTGAGGCATGCAAACCTCCTTGGTGCCAAAAAAGTAAAACAGCCTAGCGGGGGATTTGGCCCAGGTAGTAGCCCAGCCGATTTTCGACATCGCCAGGCTTGTGGAAGCCGCGCTCCATCAGCGCTTTCATCCCCTCTTGGGCGGCAGGTCGCCCTAGCGATGCGATGCACGCATCCCATCCGGCGCCGATTTCGACGTCCGGCGGCAGGCTGGTGTTGACGAGGCGCTTCGTGTTGGCGATGGCCCATTTGTCGAACTTTGCGATCCGAGTCGCGAGCGCCTCTACAAACGCATCTAGATCGGCGTCGGGCAGGGCGCGATTTATGTAGCCGTAGGCCTCGGCCTGCTCTGCTCTGATGTCTTCCGAACTCAGCAGCACCTCAAGGGCACGGTTTCGGCCGATGAGTTGGGGCAGCCGCGCCATGGGGCCGCCGCCGGCGACCATCCCGACGCCCACCTCCCACTGCGAGATGATTGCCTTTTCGCGGCTGGCGAAACTCATGTCGCAGGCCAGCGTGATCTCGCTGCCGTTGCCCGTTGCCCGGCCGCGGATGAGGGCGATGGAGGCGACTGGTAAGTGGGTCAGCCGCACGAGGAAGTCCGGCCAAGGCGGCAAGCCGGTGGGACCCGCAGGCATTGCGGTCAGATCCTCAAGCTTGGCCGTAAAATCGGAGTGATTCAGGAAGTAGTCGTCGACCGCGCTGTCGAAGACTACGACCCTGACATGCTCGTCGGCCTCCAGAGCGCCGATGACTTCTTGGAACTCTCGGACCATTTCCGGGCCCATCACGTTAATCGGCGGGTTGTCGAACGTGACACGCCAGTAGGCGGGGGACCGGCGGGTCACGCGAATCTGAACGGGTTTCGTAGCTGCAGTTGCACTGGTCATGGGATTCTCCTTTGTACTTGTAGTCTCAGAAATAATTTGATTGATTGCCCTCAATGCATTCTCGAGATCAGAATTATTTGTTAGCTGCTGGGAGTTCATTAATCACTGCCGCGCCTGCCTTGCTGACGATCTCGTCCTGGGAATCCGCGCCTCCAGAAACACCGATTGCGCCAACGATCGAACCTTTCTCGATCAGCGGAATGCCGCCGCGAGACGCGATGACTCCATCGAAAGCGAGCAGATAGTTGAGATGCATAAGGTTGATACCGTCCTCGAAGACCTTGGTTTCACGCCGGAAGGTCGCGGCTGCTCGGGCCTTGTGCTCGGCAATCTGAATCGAGGCAAGCATCGCACCGTCCATTCGTTGAAAGGCGACGAGGTTGCCGCCGGAATCGACCACCGCTACGTTCATCTTCCAATCCCGTTTCTTCGCCTCTGCCACCGCCGCGTGAATAACCGCCTGGGCTCGGTCTAGTGATATGGGTGGGCCATACGGAGTGTCGAAAGGAATTTTGTCGGGCACAAAATCGAGAGGATTTGCCGCCGTGAGCTGCGGCGCTCGGCTCGCACTGGCCGCACTTCCCGTTTTCTCGTTTGACATAAGTCCTCCTTCAATGCGTCGCGACTACTGCGGCTGCCCAGTTCAACGTCGTACTGGACCTTTGCGGCCAAGGCAGGGAAATCAGCCTGGCCGGCGTCATCGATAACAACGACGAAGTCATGTGATTGTCAACTCAAGCAGTAGCGTGAGCTGCTCTCTCCCCGAGGTACTTTATAAGCGCTTGAGCCGTGGACGTCGATGACGCGGGGTTCTGGCCGGTGATGAGACGGCCATCAACGACAAAGAAAGGCTGCCAGTTAGCACGCTTCTCAAAGGTGGCGCCCAGCCGCAGCAACTCGTCCTCAACCAGAAACGGCACCACATGAGTCAATTGCACCGCCTCTTCCTCTCCGTTGGTGAAACCGGTGACACGCTTTCCCTTCACAAGCGGCACGCCCTGATAGGCAACGTGGCGAAGCACGCCGGGCGCGTGGCAGACCAGAGCGATCGGCTTGCCGGAATTGTAGAAGGACTCGAGTAAAGCGATGGAATCGGCGCTTTCCGCCAGGTCCCACATGGGCCCGTGCCCGCCCGGGTAGAATACCGTGTCAAAGTCTTCCGCTTTCACATCGGCAAGCTTGGCCGTCTGGGAAAATACCTTTTGTGTGGCGGTGTCCTGCTTGTAGCGTGCCATGGCTGGCGTCTGATTGTCCGGCAAGTCGCTCTTTGGATCGATCGGTGGTTGCCCGCCCTTCGGTGACGCGAGGGTCAGCTCGATTCCGGCGTCTCTGAAAACAAAGTAGGGGGCTGCGAATTCTTCGAGCCAGAGCCCCGTCCTGCGGCCGGTGTTCCCGAGCTGATCATGCGATGTTAGTACCATTACTATTTTCATCTTTTTTCTCCTTCGTTTCGGTTCGTTAGACTCCAATCGCATTTGCCACGTTACGCAAAAGATGTCCCTGTGCGAGGTTTTATTGTCGACGTGGAGATCGGTCTCCTGCCGGAAGTGCAGCCAATTGCACAACAGACTGCTGGCTGAAAGAATCTTGGCTTGCAAGGGTTGAGTTCCGCCTTGGGCAGATCAACGTTACCTTAAGTTCGTCGGTTCAAACTTGAAACCAAATGCCCATACCTTGACGTCAAGAGAACAGTAAGTTTTAGATTCACGAAGCAGACGGCTACATCCGCATAATCCAGTGACTGTGAGGCATAATGACGAAAACAACCAGCTTTCAAACGGATATTCGCCCGCTCTTTACCGAACGGGACATTCAAGGCATGAAGAAGGGTTTCAACCTGGAAAGTTACGATGACGTCAAAAAGCACGCTGCTGCCATCTATGATCGCATCCGGGGAATCGGCGGCGCGGTAATGCCGCCTCCACCGCCAAGAGGAGAAGGTCCTTGGCCGCAATCTCGCATTGAACTGTTCGCTAAATGGATGACGGATGGATTCCCACCTTAGCGGGTTCACGACATTCGCAGATGACGAGCCCTGTACCCCAATATTTAAAGAAAGGATGGCAAAGGCATGCCGAAAGCGACCTGGAAACCTCACGAGAAACACGGACGGCTGACGACGCAGCGCGACTTACCCGACAGCGTCTACGCGTTTCCGAAGCAGCGCAAAGAACCGCTGACCGACGCACGACATGTGCGCAACGCGGTAGCGCGGTTCGATCAAGTCATCGACGTCTCCGATGCTGACCGTGCTTTGGCGTTCGCGAACATTGAGAAAGCCGCAAACTACTACGACGTCAACCTCGCGGAAACGTCATGGCACGAACTGGGCATTCATCCTCAAAAGAATAGAAGAGAGGCTGCCGCCAAAGGTTCTGTGAAGCGCAAACGCCGACTGCAGAGCTAAGAATCCACTGGTCAGCGAGTCGGCCGACAGAAAAAGTAATTGCAAGAAAACTGTTTGTTTGCGAGGGAGAACACACCATGTCTGAACTTGTGACGAAATCTGTGGCGCAAGAACAACAAGGGCAGAAGAGAGAACCAAACACCGCCTTGGAACGTATCGCCGGCTTTACCATCGTTGCTACGGCCGTGGCGGTGCTCGCCGTCCTCGTCGCCGCGGTCGTTTACGCGCAGGACAAGTACTTGCTGAAATCGCCGAGCGGAATCGCGTTCTCCGACTTCAGGGGATACGAGGACTGGTCTGTCGTCTCTTCCGCCCGGACCGACGAAGTGCTCAAGGTGATCGTCGCCAATCCGGCCATGATCAATGCATACAAGGCCGGCGTTCCGGGCAACGGCCAGCCTTTCCCCGATGGCGCCATGATCGTGAAGCTCCAGTGGAAGCCGAAGAAGAGCGCGGAGGCCCAATTTCTCGTGGATGTGCCAGACGTATTTACCCAGGCTTTTGTCATGGAAAAGGACAGCAAGAGATTTCCGAAAACCGGCGGATGGGGGTACGCGGTGTTCAACTACGAAGCCGCATCGGACAAGTTCACGGCGGATCCCAAAAGCCTCTCAGACTGCGGAAACGCATGCCATACGGTCGTGAAGGCGAAGGACTACATCTTCCACCCATACCAGAAGCGTTGAACCGTGTCTGCCCCAACATTAACTACCCCGCGCAAAAGGAGGATTTGCTACCGCGGGTCGCAGCGCTCGACTCGCACTGGCCGCACTTGCTGTTTTCTCGTTTGGCATAAGTCCTCCTTGAGCGGCGACCTCTCTCTTTTGTCACCACTCAGCTACTCGGGGAAATTAAAAGATGTAATTTTTTAACGGCCGGAGTGGGCTCGGAATGTCTTTGTATTTTTAGCGGCTTGAGCTAACTCCTGACTAATGCGCTAACGGAAAAGCTGGTACCAGGGTCGACGTGTCCGGTTATGCGACTCACCCGGCACGGGAGTCACATGAAATTTTTCGTGTGATAGGCGGACATCGCGGTCGCGATGGGGGCATCGAATTGCAGGGACTGTAGGCGTTCGCGTCTGGTCCGATCCATCTCACGTTGCAATTCGGCTACATGGCGCGAACCGGTGCGTATCTGGGAGACGGAGGTTCCGCCTCCGGCGAAAATCACCAGCGCGTCGTGGACGTAGGGGCTTAATCCTGAAATCGACGCGAGCATTTGACTGCGCCGCTCGACTGCGGCGGCCATGGAAAGGCGCTTCTCGGGTTCGCGTTCGAAAACATAGCGCATGTGTTCGGTGCCGAAGGCCACGTGACGCGCTTCGTCTCGATGAGCGAGCCGCGCGAGCACGGCGGTGACCGGGTCGGGCGCGTGTTCGCCGAGGAATTTCAGCAAGGTAAGAAATGTGCCCTCTCCCATCACGGAAAGCAGGAAGGTGGCGGTGGTGAAGTCGGGTTCTTCGAGCAAGGTTTTGAGAGAAAGCTGGCCGCTGACAGCGGTAGTGCCCAGACCCGCGCCGTCTGCTTCGGCACCTGCTTCGGCACCTGCCTGGGCACGGAGGGTGAACGCTTCGGCATGGCGAGCCTCGTCGACAATTTGCATGGCCAGCACTTCCACAACCTCGCGATAATGCGGATGGATGCGCGGTATAAAGCGCGCGGGAACGTAGAGCGCGGCGAATTCATTTTCGGTGAGAAAAGTCATGATTTGCCCGATGGCCGATTCGAGTTCGGGGGAGAGCTTGGGAAGTTCGGACCAGGGAATATCGCGCGCAGCGGACCACTGATTGGCGGCGGCCTGCGAATAGATGGTGCTCAGTTCGCGCGCCCACACATCGCGTTTCTGCCGCAAGGTAAAGCCAAAGTCGGGTCCACCCTTTTCGATACGGGCCCCGCGCGGCGCGAGCCCCCAATTCAGCGCGGCGGTTTCAGAAACGTTAGCGCGAGAAGTGTGAATCGCAGGAGCGGGTCCGGCGGATTCGATTCGAAATGTTCCGGAGACGCCTTGCGTTGATTCGCAGCGAAGCCCCTCCTTTCGACTCCAGGCCGCAAGCTGGCTGGCGAAGTCTGGGGAATCGCCGCAAACTTCGCACCACTCTCCCGCAGCGAGTTGCGAAAGAACCCTGCGCAACAGAACGGTCGCGCCTTCGTGCATCGCCAAGTCTTCCAGATCAAGGCGCGATTTGGGCGTGGAGTCGGGCATGGTTCAGGTCCGCTAAAGAATGGTCAGTTTCCGGCTGACCACGCGGCGGCAGGGCCGAAAAAGTCGAAACGCTCGACGGCTTTTTCCAGTTGCGCGTAACCGCTGGTGCGGGCTGGCAGCCATTTCTTCAATCCTTCCATTTCCATGAAGACACGCACCTCGGGATCCTGGAAGGACATTGCAAGCAACTCATCGAGAAACGGCTTTACGCGGTGCTCCGGCAAGCCGGCGGTCGTTGTGAAGTTGCAATGGTCGAAGGGCGGCGTGGTGGCGAGCACGCGTGTGGTACCCGGATCGAGAGTGCCTTCATTGATGAATACGGAATAGTTTGCGTCGAGGATACACGCAGCGTCAGCAGCGCCGGAAGCCAGCGCCTTCGCGGCGTCCCGTTCGCCGCCCACATGATCGCCGTGCTTGCCGACCATCACGTTGTGATAAAGCACGTGGCAATCGCGCCGCGGATCGATGCCGGAATCGGCGACTAGCCCCAGGGGAATCAGCGTGGCTTGGGGAGAATCGGAAGCGCCGACCGCGAGAGTTTTACCCTTCAGGTCGGCCAGCTTCGAGAGCGTTGAATTTGTGGGCACAATAATTTTCGTGGTGAGATCTCGGTCAGAATCGCGCATGGCGATTGCGCGGCAAGTGCCGCTGAGGAGCTGGCTTTTCACCCAGGCCAGCGGTGAGTTCCACGCAATGTCTACGGCGCCGGAAAGATTGGCATCGACTTGCGCGTCGTAAGTGGAATAGAGGACGTAATCGATTTCCACGCCATGTTTCGCGAAGTACGGCTTGAATCCTTCCCAGATGGTAACTACTTTGGGGTCGTAAGCTACCGCGCCGATGCGAAGCGCAGGATTTGCAGATGAAGTAGACATGATCTCCCCCTAAGAATCCGATTTTCCCTCTAGAAAAGCGGCAGCCCCAGACTGGCTTTCCCGATGAACTCTTTCAGAACATCGCTGGATGGCGCCATGACCGCTGCGGCCTGCGCGTCGCGAAAAATCCGCTCCAGGCCGCCGCGCCTGCCGAATGCCCATCCGCCGCCTAGAGTCATCGCGCGAGAAACGGCGGACAGACAGGCATCCGCGGCGACCGCTTTGACGCCGAGGACGTCGATCATCGCCGCGGGATCGGCGGCCAGCGCTTTGCGAATTGTTTCGCGCAAGTAAGCCTCTCCGGAGTTCACCGCAAGGGTGATTTCGGCAACGAGGAATTGTACACGCGGAATCGATGACAACGCGGCGCCGCCGGCGTGTTCATATTTGCGCGCGCCCATGCGCCCGACAATGATTTGCTGCGCCGCCTTGGCCAGACCGATGGAAACCGACGCAACGCCGATTTGAAAAACTGGCAACACAACTTCCAGCATGCTCTGAAACCCACTGCCTTCCGGCCCCAAACGCGAAGCATCATCGATGGCCACCTCGGTCAGTGACATCGGTGCGCTGGCATTACCGGCGAGTCCCAGTCCCTGGAAGTGTCCTTGCGTTGATAATCCGGGCGCGTTCTTGAGGATCAGATAGAGATTGCTCTCGGCGAACGCCGCGGCGCCGAGCCTGCGCGCGGAGACAACATAGCTGTCGGCCTCACCAGCGCTGGTGACGAAACTCTTTGTTGCGCTAAGCGTTTTCTTGCCACCGCTTTCGCGCACTTCGCTAACCGGCGCATAAAAGTGGCCACCCGAGCCGGCCTCGCTGAAAGCTAACGTGGTGATATGTTCGCCGCGGGCGCATGCGGCGAGGATTTCCTGTTTAGGAGCGTCGCAGCCTTTGGCGGCAATCACGGCGGTGGCGCAGAAATGCATCAGCGTGACCATGGCCGTCGATGCGCAATTTTGTGCCTGTTCTTCGAGTGCCTGCGATATTTCGGCGAGCCCTGCGCCCGCTCCCCCGTACTGCGTGGGAATCATCAGTCCGAGCACGCCTGCCTTGCCGAGCGCCTGAAGGTTTTCCCGCGGGAAACGGCGCGACTGGTCGGTGGAGTCGGCGTTCGCGCGAAGCATTTCCCGAGACAACTTTTCATTTTCCGCCAGGATGGCTTGGATGTCCGACATGATGCTCCTTTGCTCAATCGAGCAGTTTGATAAAGTTTGGAGGTTCTTGATTTTGCGGGCTACCGCAATGGCGTATCGCAGTGCTTGGCGGAAATCGGAAGGCAGCCGCCGGGTGCCCTTAGGCGGACATTCAAGTGAAGCCAGTCGAGCGGCTAGAGGATCGGTGAAGAGTGTGGAAAGAAATCAACGGAACACCAGTGCGCGTCCGGCATGCGTGGGCGCGAAATTTTGCAGGTCAGAGTATAGGCGGTCAGTGGGTCCCTGCCAAGATGTAGGCGGCAAGGGGCGGCTCCGTGCAGGAATTGGGTTACGGCTGCTTGAAATTGGTGCAGATTTACTGAAGGCTGTCGAAGGTGGCGGCTCTCATCCGTCATAGAGTTAGGCGCACAAGGGCGCTTACGATTGTTCCAAGGAGAAGGCCGATGCAATTCGCTCTACTGGTTTACGAATCGACTGAAAATTTTGCGACAAGGAGTAAGGATGGAACCGACGCCTACACGGGCGCCTGGCGGGCATACCACAAGGCGCTGGTAGAGTCTGGCGCGTACGTTTCCGGGGATCCGCTGGAAGTGCCGGAGACGGGGACCACCGTGCGGGTAAAGGAAGGAAAACGGCACGTGCAGGATGGCCCGTACGCCGACACGAAGGAGCAACTGGGAGGGTTCATCATCCTGGAACTGCCGTCGCTGGACGCAGCGCTCGATTGGGCGGCGCGGTGCCCAGCGGCTTCGACCGGCGTGATGGAGGTGCGTCCGCTGGCACCTCAAGCCAAGAGCCGGATCGTGTAATGACCGACAGTGGCCACGAAAGCACGCCACAGTCGATTGCACATCGGGCGATTACGCATCGGGCGATCGAGCGCGTGGCCCGTGAGTCCTACGGCCGACTGGTGGCGTACCTTTGCGCGCACACGCGAGACGTGTCGAGCGCGGAGGACGCCCTCAGCAATGCCCTGCTTGCGGCGCTCACGGCGTGGCCGCGAGACGGAGTGCCGCTAAATCCGGAGGCTTGGCTGCTGACGGCAGCGCGACGTTCGTTTATCGATCGAGTGCGTCACCAGCGCGTAGAGCAGGCGAGCGAGCCAACGCTGGTGCTGCTCAGCGAATCGAGGGAAGCGACCTTGACTCCAGAATTTCCAGACGAACCGCAATTTCCAGATGAACGCTTGAAACTGCTTTTCGTTTGCGCACATCCGGCAATCGACCCGGCCATGCACACGCCGCTGATGCTGCAGACTGTTCTGGGGCTGGATGCAGCGCGAATTGCGCAAGCCTTTCTGATTTCGCCGACGTCGATGGGGCAGCGCCTGGTGCGAGCCAAGACGAAGATCCGCGACGGCGGAATTCAGTTCGAAGTTCCGCAAGAGCGCGAACTGCCGGAGCGGCTGGAGGCGGTGCTGGAGGCTATTTATGCCGCGTTCGGAATCGGTTGGGATGATATGGCGGGGGTGGACCAGCGGGGGCGGGATTTGACGGAGGAAGCGATCTGGCTCGCAAGGGTGCTGCTGCAGCTGATGCCCGGCGAGGCGGAGGTTCGGGGTCTGCTGGCGTTGATGCTGCATTGCGAAGCGCGGAGAGCGGCGCGCCGCGGGCCGGATGGCCGATACGTTCCTCTTTCGGAGCAGGATTCGCGGCAGTGGTCTCAGCCGTTAATGGAAGAGGCAGAACGCCATCTAGCGGAAGCATCGAGCCGCGGGCGCGCCGGGCGGTTTCAGCTGGAAGCTGCGATTCAGTCGGTACACGCGGAGCGAGCGCGCAGCGGGCGAACGGAGTGGGTGGCGATCACACGTTTCTACGAACAGCTGATCCGTATATGCCCGACGCTGGGGATGCAAACTGGCTACGCTGCGGCGGTCGGCGAAGCGAATGGAGCCGAAGCGGGGCTCGCGATACTGGGGCGGATGGAGTTGGAGGCTGTTTCCGGGTATCAGCCGTATTGGGCGGTTCGCGCGCACCTGTTGCAACGGCTGGGAAAAACTTCTGAAGCCACGGATGCTTTCGAGCGCGCGATTGGCCTGGCCGAAGACCCGGCTGTGCGAGAGTTCCTGCTGCAAAGACGCGGGTAGTTTTTTCTGCTTGCGTTGTCGAAATCGAGTGTCTGCACTCGTCACCTTATTGTAGGCGGCATAGCGGTCGAGCTTAGTGGTCAAGCTGGGCAACCAGTTCCCCCACCGGGGTCGCCACAAGGTCACTACCGTGGTCGCCACCAGATCGCCAAAAGAGGAGGTGAACGATGTGTCCATTCTGTTTCGCAACCATGGGACTAATCGTTGCGGGCGCGGCTTCCAGCGGCGGGCTGGCGGCGCTGGCATTGAAAGTGTCGCGCAAAAAGAACCGAGCGGATGAGGTCGCACCGACTTCAGATGACGCAACTTCAGACAAAGGGAGAAACGAAAATGTCCACAAGCAAGGTTGAAAACCCGAAAATCGTTTCGCGAGCGGAATGGATCGCGGCACGCAAGAAACTGCTAGCCAAGGAGAAGCAACACACGCGCCAGGGCGACGCTCTTGCTGCCGAGCGCCGCCAACTTCCCTGGGTTAAGGTCGAAAAGAACTACGTTTTCGATTCGCCGAGCGGGAAGAAGACCCTTGCCGACTTGTTCGACGGCAGAAGTCAGCTGATCGTGTATCACTTCATGTTCGGGCCGGAGTGGAAGGAAGGCTGCCCGAGCTGCTCCTTCAACATGGATCACACGGATGGCGCGCTGGTGCATCTGGCGCAACGCGATGTTTCCTTTGCAGCGGTTTCACGAGCGCCTATGTCCAAAATCGAACCGTTCAAGAAGCGGCTGGGCTGGCGGTTCACCTGGGTGTCTTCCTACGGCACCGAGTTCAACCATGACTACCATGCCTCGTTCACGGAGGAAGAAGTGGCTCGAGGAAAGGTCGACTACAACTTCGAGATGGCAGCATTTCCGAGCGCAGAGGCGCCGGGAATCAGCGTCTTCTACAAGGATAAGGACGGCAACATTTTCCATACGTATTCCACGTACGCACGCGGGAGCGAAATCGTGCTGAACACGTACAACTATCTCGACATGGTTCCGAAAGGCCGCGATGAGGACGGGTTGCCATTCACGATGGCGTGGGTGCGTCATCACGATCGTTACGCCGATGGATACTTAGCCGATGCGGATAAGCCGTACTGGCCTACGGACGCTATGCTGGGGCTTTAAAAATCCGGCTAACGCGGAAGCCGGCTCATGGCCTGGCGTTGGCGGGATGACGTCAGGCCAGTGGAAACTACAAGCCCAAGACCCAGGTATGAACTGCAAGCCTGTTGCACCCTCCGAGTTGTTCTGGTCTGTGAGAAGGGGAGATTTTGCTTTTCGACCGGCGGGCCTGAAAAGGAATCGACGATTGCTGCACTCCCACCCGCCAAATGGGTGGGCGTTGGTGAATTGGCGGACCGCCTCAGAAGGCGGTCCTTACAAGGGCCGGAGGAACCCACGCAGAGAAGATTTTTGAACTAGCGAGAACCCGAGACGGGCGGTGCGGCGTTTTTTTCCGGGTACATGCGCTCAAACTCGGGATCGCCGTGGAGAAGGGCCAGCGAGGTGTCGCGGCGCGCCCAAGCGGCGTCGTGAAAACCGGCTTCCCAGGATTTTCTCAAGCTATCGAGGGCTTCGGCCTTCCTTTTGAGGCGACAGTACGCGCAAGCCGCGTTGTAGAGAATCGAGGCTTCGTTGGCGCGCAAGGTGATCGCGAGGTTGAGTTCACGCAAGGCGTCATCCTCACGTCCCAATTCGGCGCAGTAGGCGCCTAGCAGAACCCGTGCGCGAGCATCCTCCGGCACCTGTTTCAAATGATTCGTAAGTACGTCGAGGGCCCTGCGGGTAAGTTTTAGCCGGCCTTCTTCATCGCCCACGGCACCGAGTGCATTCAGGATGGGTACGAACGGGTTATAGTCTTCACCGCTCGCTTCGATCGCGGTTTCGGCAGCTTGGACGATTTCCTCGTAGCGTCCGGCCGCGAACAGCGAACGGCACAACAGGTAATGCGCACCCTCGCAATCGCGTTTGCGTTCGATGGCTTTTTTCACCATGCGCACGGCTTCGTCGTGCAGTCCGGACGCGTACAGCACCCAGGCTTGACTGACCTGCACTTCGGGCAGGTCCCAGCGCAGAGCCACGGCCTTGCCGGAAGCTTCGCGCGCGCGTTCGACCCAGGTCAAATCACGGCTGAAATTGCAGTAGAACATGGCGCAGGCATTGGCGCAGGCGGCATAGGCCAGGGCGAAACTGGGGTCCATGGTTACCGCGTTCTCGAACATCTGCAGAGCGAACTCCAGATCTTGGCGGGTTTGCCGGCGCGCGTATCTTTTGCCACGTAGGTATAGATCGTAAGCTTGCAGGTTTTCCGTAGGCTTGACCGAGAGGGCTTCCAGTTCCTGCGGAGAAAGGGTTACGCGCAGGGCCTCCGCGATCTTGCGAGCTATTTCGTCTTGTACTTCAAAAACGTCCTTCATCTCGCGATCGAAGCGTTCAGACCAGACCGGAAAATCGGTGCGGGTGTCTACCAACTGCGTGTTGATGCGCAGGCGTGTGCCCGCGCGGCGCAAGGTGCCGGTGAGGACGAAAGCCGCGCCGAGCTGCTGGCCGATCTGCGCGGGAGTCACCGGTTTATCGCGGAAAGCGAGAATGGTGGGGCGTGAAAAGGTGTTCAGCCCGCGAATCTTTGAAAGTTCGGTGAGAACGTCCTCCGTGATGCCATCGCGCAGATATTCGTCTTCTTTGGAGCCGCTTTGATTTTCGAAATAAAGTACGGCAACCGATTTATTGGCGGGCGCAGCGGCAGGCTGGTGGGCGTTGGACGACTCGGTTTTTTCGAATGCTGCATGACGGCCGGAACTGTTCATGTCACGCTGGAGCCGCTTCAGATCAGCGCGTAGTTCGGCAGCAGTCTGGCAGCGGAGGTCGGGGTCCTTTTCGAGCGTCTTTTCGATAAGCGCTTCGAGTTTTGGCGGCAAGTTGGGGTTTAAGCGCACAGGCGGGATGGGCGCTTTGCTGAGTATGGATTCAAATATGACCGCGGTACTCTCGCCGAGAAAGGGCAGCTTGCCCGTTGCCATCTCGTAGAGCACGGTGCCAAATGAAAATATATCCGAGCGGGCATCGAGTTCTCGGGCGCGGGCCTGTTCCGGCGACATGTAGGCAATCGTTCCCAACGCCGTTCCCGGGCTGGTGAGAAATTCTTCGTCTCCTCCCCATGTGCCAACACTGTCCATTCCTACGGACGTTATCTTCGGGGAGGAAACCTTTGCGAGGCCAAAATCGAGAATCTTGGCATGGCCGCGCTTGGTAATGAAGATGTTGGCAGGTTTGATGTCGCGATGAACGATGCCTTCCACGTGAGCTGCGTCCAACGCGTCCGCGATTTCAATTGCCAGCGTCAGAAGAACATCGGTGCTTATTGGCTTTCCGGCGATGCGATGCTTCAGCGTCGTGCCTTCCAGAAGCTCCATGGCGATGAAGCGTTTACCGTCCTGTTCGCCAATGTCGTAGATGGTGCAGATATTGGGATGGTTTAATGCCGAGGCGGCTTTGGCTTCACGTCGAAACCGCTCGAGGGCCTGCTGGCCGTGAGCGCCGTTTTCGGGCAGGAATTTGAGAGCGACAAAACGGTCAAGCCGAGCGTCCTGGGCCTTGTACACTACGCCCATGCCTCCGCCACCAAGCTTCTCGATGACGCGATAGTGCGAGATGGTCTGTCCGATTAGAGAGTCGGTGCCTAACATGCGCACCACATATTAGGTTGCATCAGCAGGCGAGTCAACGAAGGGGAAACTTCGCTGGTTAAACGCGGGCTAGCAAGTGAAGTGGGGCGATAGCGGGAGCAGTGGTTTGCGGATGCGAGCAACGGGATGATGGCGTCTCTGGCGCTTGCCGAAGGCTGCCTTTCTCTTTGGTTCAAAGAGGTAAACAGGCAAACCAGGGAGTCGACATTGCATTCAGCTGCGGTCGAACGACTCGGACCATTTGAAACACTGGAGTGCGAGCGTACGTATGTACTTCAGGAAGACGCCGCATGGCCTATTGGCCCATCCTGATTGCTCACATATTCGGTGGTAGTTTGGGGCTACTTTCCGGGACCGCGGCTATTTGTTTCCGCAAGGGTTCCCGCCGCCATGTCCTTGCCGGAAGGGTCTTTGTCGCGTCGATGCTGGTGATGGCTGTCGGCGCGGTGTATCTGGGGATCGTGAAGCATCAGCCCAGTAATGTTGGCGGCGGGATTTTTACCTTCTATCTGATCGGAACGGCATGGCTGACCGCCAAGCGCAGGGACGGAGAAACAGGCCGATTGGATTGGGCAGCGCTGCTGATTCCTTTGACGCTCGGAACCCTCACCTGGCTGAACGGGATTAACGTGGTGCGCAGTGGAGCAAGTTCACAGGACGGAGTTCCAGTTGGGATGACGTTTTTCATGGGTTCGGTGATGTTGCTGGCCGCCGCAGGAGACGTTCGCATGCTCGTGCGCGGCGGTGTTCTTGGAGCAAAGCGCATTGCGCGGCATCTGTGGCGTATGTGTTTTGGCCTATTCATCGCGGCAGGATCTTTTTTTATGGGGCCCTCGAACCGCCCGCTAAGATTGCTTTCGTCAATCGGCATCGGCAAACATCTACCTCAAGCTTGGTTTAGCACAAGCTTGTATTTGATTCTCACCATACTTCCGCTGATCATCTTAATCTTCTGGTTAGTGCGAGTTCGGTTCACAAGTGAATACAAGAGACCGAACGCAAGTTTGTCCACAAGTCCTGACTAAGGCGCAAAACCGCGCGAGTGAAGTCCTGGGACGGGACGCGTCCAGCAGTTACGAGATAATCGGGGCTTAAAGAATTGACAGAACTAATAAGTCAATGTAGTTTCTCTTCACAATCCTTTGTTCGGACGGAACAAACTACAAACGGGTTTCTCTCCACGCTCCTTCGTTCGGACGGAACAAACTGCAAACGGGAGAAGACATCTATGGCCAGGCGCAGGTTTTTGTCACAGTTGATCGGCCTTCCCTTTCTAGCACTGGGAGCGAAGGCCCAACCCCAGGAATCGAAAAAGGCTCTGAAGATCATGATGAGGAGTTCCTGGGGCACCGACGACCCGACGCGAGCCTCCTTTGTGTTTGCACACGCGCTGGTGTTGTCGGACGCAGGCCACGAAGTGCAGATATTCCTGACGGCTGACGCCGTTTATCTGATGCGAAAGGCCACTTCCGACGTAGTGATTCCCATTGGATGGCCACCGCTCAGTGAATTGCGCGAGAAAATCGTCGCCAAACACATTCCTGTCTTTTCTTGTGGGGCTTGCTCTCGAGCCCGTGGGGTTTCGGAAACTGATCTTGCCAATTGGAATGCGAAGTTCGGCAACCCGGTCATCTTTGTTTCCCTAGTGGAGTGGGCCGATCGCATCATCGCGGAATAGGCTTGCGGTGCAGCGAGCCGTCTGGCCCCAGCACGAACTTCTCCGATTGGCCGACGAATCAGGAGTTGGGAAAAGCCCGCCTTGACGGGCGTTTCAACAATTTTGTGGGAGAATCATAAAGTTCCACCACGGAAGCGCTCACGCGGGCGCTCCAACCACCAAAGACCTGAGGATGCGAAGAGGAAGGTGCGGAACACTTCACGCGAGTCGCGCGACCGGCGACCTGAATAATCGGCCCTCAGACCCCATCAAAATTGACGCGGTTTACGTCCGGCCACATGCCCATAACGGATCCTTATGAATTTCTAACATGTCGGCGGGTATCCTCTGCCGCGTGGGTACGGCTGCGGACTCGACCGCCCACGAGCCTGAATCCGCGCCAGGTGGTCATCTACTTTACTTGGGCAGTTTCCTTGGACCGTGGATGACCACCAGTTACTCGCTAAAGTCCAGATTGATAGGATTGTCCGGAACCTTTCTACCGCCGGCGCCCGTTGACGGAACGTCCGTTCCAACCACATCGAATTTCGCACCGCTCAGCCAAACTTGCCCCGCACCATCCAGCAAAATACCGAACGCTATGCCAGTCGAATCCGGCGGGACGTCCAGAACGACTTCGTAGCGCTGCCAGCCTGCGGTGCCTTTGATGGGCCGGTCCTGCATGTTGTCGAACGCAACCATATCTTTTCCTTGATCAACGCGCATCCACAGTCCGGCCCAACTCACAACTTCTTGCGACTTCACGAGGCCACTGAGGCGTACCCTCTTGCCTTTGTACTGTTCTGCGCGGATGCTTTGCATCAAGGTCCCAAAACCGTCGACGGTGTGCGTCTTACTTCTCAGAAATGCACTGGCATGGCCCTGATATAGCTGGTCACCATCGACACCAGCCTCGTACTCCGCAGGCTTGGTTCCAGCGAGGAACCAACCTTGCGGCACACTCGCGTGTAGCAGCACGCACGCAGCGAGCACTACCGCCGCGGCGATCGACACTCTCCGAAAGATATGCTTACGATTGAGCATGGGGCCTCCTTGTTTGCCTATGAGGCAAAACTTCCCTGCAAGGTTGCTTACAGTATCTTGTGCGCCGGAAAAGTTGGAATCAGAAGCAAATGTTGATGTTCGGTAACCCAACTGATCGGGAGTTGTGGATTCTCGGGCAGCCTTTCATTCAGAACGCAGCGCATTACAGCGCCCCTCTCCGTGCTCGCCTCGATAGGTTTCCCTTTTTTCCCGGTCTCTTATAGGGGCTTTTCTGTAGCGCGATTTTCCGCGATTTCTGTCGAATTTCCACTGACTGGCAGGGTTAGTACCGCCTTCCGTATTTTTTTCCAAGTGCTTGAACCATAGAGTGTTTTGCTCTTCTGATACCGTTTGGCGTGGAGCTTGCACTTACAGGTGCCCAGGAAGGTGAGTGATGCGAATGAATCGTATGTTCGGCTCGCTGGTTTTGGCTGGTTCCCTTTCCCTTTTGTGTTTGTGCATCCCTGCTGGGTCAAGCGCAGTTCCGCGAGTAGGCGTCGTTGTCAGTGTGCGCGTTTCTCCCCCGGTTCTCCCTGTGTACGCACAACCCATCTGTCCGGGTGCAGGCTACATTTGGGAACCGGGCTACTGGGCCTATGGTGACGAAGGCTACTACTGGGTGCCCGGCACCTGGGTGCTTCCGCCTAGTGCGGGATTACTTTGGACACCCGGGTATTGGGGATTTTCCGACGGCTTTTACGTCTGGCACGTCGGCTATTGGGGGCCGACGGTTGGTTTCTACGGCGGAATCAACTATGGATTCGGTTACCCCGGCAGAGGATTTTATGGCGGCTACTGGAGAGGCGGGCAATATTTCTACAACAGCCGGGTGACGAACGTAGATCGGGTCGTTATTCATAACGTGTACAGCAGGGAGTTTGCGAACGAACGTGCGGCGAATCGAATAAGCTTCAACGGCGGAGCTCACGGAATTCAGGGTCGACCGACCGCAGCAGAACTCTCCGCGGTTCATGAGCGCCACATCGCAATGACATCCGCACAGCGTGAGCATGAACAAGGTGCCCGGGCCAACAGAGCGTTGCTTGCCTCTGTGAACCACGGGCGTCCCGAAGTGACTGCAGTGGCACGGCCCGCCGCACTGAGCAATCGCCGGGAAGGCGCAAACGAATCGCGCAATGAAGCGCGCCACGAATCGCACAATGAATCACACAACAACAGGGTGGCGAACACCGAACGCGCTGCCGTAAAGAGCCCGCGACCATCAGCCGAACCTGAGCGGGCACCGGTTCACAAAACTGCGCCAGCGACGAGACCTGCTGCTGCGACGAGGACTGCTTCCGTCCGATCCGAGAGACCTAGCGCATCTGCGAAACCCAGCGCGCATCCTAGTGCTCATCGCCCTGAGCCTACACACAATTCGCCCACACCAGCGCCCTCTCATCCCGCTAACGCCCCAGCACATCACGCCGCTGCGCCGACTCCAAAGCCTGCGGTGACACACACGGAGAAGCCTGCTGTACATCAATCGGTACACCAGCAGGCCCAGCATCAGCAAACCCCGAGACCAGTTGCTCGTACGTCGCCGCACGAGCAAAGCCCAAGCAACTCACACCCATCTCAACAGCACGCCGCTGCGTCTCATGCGGCGGCACCGCATCCAGCCACCAATGAGCAATCTCATACGAACAGCAATAAACCCGAACACTAACCGCAACACTCGGATGACTAACGATGCGTTGTGGAGCGTCTTGCTCGGCCTGACCGTTTTTGCCTAGCCGTGCTTGCCAGCCAAACTCTACTTGGAGGTCAGTAATGAGAAAACTAAGCATCGTTTCACTCGCACTCGTCGCAGTCTTGTTCACGCTATCCCTCAGTTCCACTGTCAAAGCGGATGACTGGGACAAGAAAACCGTTGTGACTTTCGGTCAAGACGTCGAAATCCCGGGACAGGTATTGCCGGCGGGAACCTACGTGTTCAAACTATTCCGCAGCAATTCGGAACGTTCCGTGGTGCAGGTGTGGAGTCGGGGCGAGTTGCAGCTCCTGGCCACGCTGATCACCGTCGGGGATACTTACCCAAATCATGCCGGGAAACCCTACTTCGTGCTCGATATGACCGGAACCGACGAGGGATATCCACCGGCCCTGGTGAGCTGGTTCTTCGCCGGCAGCGACGAGGGACGCGACTTCATTTACAACGGCTACTCAACCACCCGAATGGTATACAGCGAAGCTAGCTATCAATCCGAACCGGAGTAATAGTCTCGGCTGTCGATCTGGCGAGCCAGATTGATCCGGAAACACAGGCTCGGTCCGCAGCAAAATGAGGCAAGGCCCCACTTTAGCCGAGTGACCACTTCAACCAAGTGACCACTTCAATTAAGTGGGGCCTTCTTATCTACTCTTGATGCATGGGTGCGGCCGTTCCGTCTGACCACCTTGCTACTTCGACTGCGAACACAAGAATCGGCGGCAGCCCTTTCGCCTGGGACGCTTTCTTCGACGATAAGAACCAGTAAGGACCGGAAACAACCGGCGAGCCCGATGCGTCAGCACCCCAATCCTTACCGTCCTTGAGGGCCGCAAAGAACATCACATGTGGTCCGTTGTGATCCCCTGCGTCGTATAGATAAGCCGACTTCGACATCATGAACACCATATTGCCGTTTTCGAGATCTGGCAGCTGTTTATTGCCGAACGCCGCCTTAAGGGCCAAAACGATCTCCGCTTTAGAGTGGCCGGCCATCACCATCCTCGTGCGCAGATCGGCGATCGGCACTATCGATCGCGCAGCTTGGCGATTCAGGCATTCGGCGCCTCTCACCTTCGGGTTCCAGAACTCAGGCGAGTCAAACGCCTCCATCCAGCTTCTTTCCACCATACAGACAAACCCGTTTTTTCCTTTGGCGGCTGTTTCATAGCCTTGCCTTCCCAAGACCAGGATCGTCGCGTCGTTGGATATGGAATTGGGAGCGGCGCTCCGCGCTAACAGAATCTCCGCATTCTTTTCCATCAAGTATTGGTCGACAGGCGCCATTTTCGAATATTTATCCGACTGTGCCGCCGCTTGCGGGACAAGGAAACCGATGCTGATTACCAGAGCCAAGATAATCGTGGCCATGATACGGATCATTCTTCTCCTAGAGCTTCCCCTATGGCTTTCCCTTGTGCTTTTTCCTCGTGGCGGGCCTCATCGCGAGGTATCCTTTCGCCGGCGCTGCGAACTCTCCTTTATTATTTCGGTCAAATCCGCCACCGGGCGTATCTCAATCGGTCCAAGTCCATACTTAAAGCCTGGAAGCTGTGAGACAAGCTGAATGGCGTGATTGAGGTCCCGCGCCTCAAGGATTTGAAGGCCGCCAAGCTGTTCCTTGGTTTCCGCATAGGGGCCGTCGGTGGTCGCGACTTTGCCGTTTTTCCAGTACATGGTCAACGCGGTCTCCGAAGGCTGAAGAGGTACTTCGGCGACCAGATGTCCGTTGGCGCGCAGATGGTCATTGTGCGCAAAGCATTCGTCGAAGACTGCGTTTCGCTCGGCCTCGGTCATCCCTTCGAATTTCCCCGGCTCGAGGTATCCCAAACAGATAAATTTCATGGATTCCTCCTTGTTTCCTGTGATTCCTTCTTTCTTGTAACTCAGAGCCGTAGCTCATCGCTCTGTTATCAGATAGTCGTTCGGGAGACCGAAAATCGACGGCTACTCCATTTTCAGACCGGTCTTAAAGTTTGAATCGCCGATAACGACATTTCCTTACAAATGCAGTAAAATCCCGGGCAACTCTGTGCTTTATGGATATCGAGCTATTCAGGTCGTCATTCCATGGTCAGGTTCTGGAGCCAGCGAATACGGGCTACAACGAAGCCCGTCAAATCTGGAATGCAAGTGTCAGTAAACATCCGAGGATAATCGCGCGATGCTCTGGCGTCGCTGACGTGATTGCAGCGGTCCGATTCGGACGCGCGAATAATCTGGTCACGTCAATTCGTGGTGGCGGACACAACGTAGGCGGTCGCGCGCTCTGCGACGATGGTTTGGTGATTGACCTTTCCCGAATGAATTCCGTTTTCGTAGATGAGAAGGCCCGTAGAGTTCGGGTGCAGGGCGGAGCAACTCTTGGTGACATCGATAGAGAAACGCATGTGTTCGGGCTTGCAGTCCCGTGCGGCATCGTGCCCAAGACCGGTATTGGTGGCCTGACGCTTGGAGGTGGAGTCGGCTGGCTCATTCGGAAGTACGGGATGTCCATTGATAATTTGTTGTCTTCGCAGGTTGTGACTGCTGATGGAAAGGTGTTGAGCGCCAGCGCTTCGGAAAACGACGATCTGTTCTGGGCGCTACGGGGCGGGGGCGGAAATTTTGGCGTAGTTACTTCTTTCGAGTTCCAAGCCCACCCGGTGGCGACGGTTCTTGGCGGTCTTCTCCTGTACCCTCGGACGATGGGTGTTGACGTGATCCGCCACTTCCGGGACTACATGGCGTCTGCGCCGGACGAACTCACCGCATACGCCGCTCTCCTTCACGGTCCCGACGGTTCTTCCCTGGTTGGGGTGATTCCTTGCTACTGCGGAAGCGTTGCCGACGGCGAACGCGTCCTGGAACCGTTACGTAAATTTGGGAGCCCGATTCTTGATAGTGTCCAGCCCATACCCTTTCCCGCGATGCAGTCGCTGCTTTCAGCCTCCTTCCCGGATGGCAATTACAACTATTGGAAGTCCACACTGCAGCGGGAACTGTCTGATGACGCGATCTCTGCGATTGTCGAGCACGCAAATCAATTGCGTTCTCCACTTTCTTTTGTTGTTTTCGAATATTATGGCGGAGCGGCGGGCCGAGTTTCCAGTGAAGCCACTGCCTTCCCGCACCGCAATCTGCCGTGGGACATCTTGTTTCTTGCGCAGTGGACCGATCCGACGCACACAAATATGCACCGCGAGTGGGCCCGATCTGGCGAGGAAATGCTGCGGCCTTTTTCGCAGAACGCACACCTGCTCTCTGCACTTGATATCGAAGCAGACGACGTCATCAAGACAGCATTCGGTCCCAACTTGCCACAATTGGCTGCCGTCAAAAGGAAATACGATCCCACCAATTTCTTCCGCCCGAATCAAAACATCGATTTCGAGACTCAAGCAGGCGTCTATTCACGCGATTCGCATCAATGTGTCAGCCACGCTCGACCAAGTCAGAGCACCACGGAGGGGCCATGAATACGATGAAGTTCAACCTAGCTGCCGGGCTGCTCGCTGCGTGTATGTTGCTTACAGGCTGCGGCGAGACGCTATTTCTGTCGAACTTCGATTCGACGCCCGCCAATCAGCCGCCATCGCATACCCAGCAGGTCGGGACCGCAAATATTTGGTGATCCGCCAAGCAGCGTCATCGTCGTCTCACCGCCCGTTGTACCGTCCGGAAAGTGGGTGCAAATCACTCGACCCGACGGACAGCTTCCCGCTCCCGTCGCAGGGCTACAGGGTAACTTCTCCCAATTTCGCGATGGCGGTGTTTACACGTTCTCCGCAAACCTTTTCATGCCTTCCGGAAGTCGCCTCGCCACGATTCAGTTCGAGCCTTTCAACCAGCCGGTTGGCACCTTGACGAGTTTTCTGCACATCGACTTTACGCAGGACAACCGCGTTCGCATCGACGATAACGACGCGACCAAATTCGGATCGTTCACTCGCGACCAGCCCTTCATTGTGAAGGTAACGCTCAATATAAACACGTCGGCTCCGACACTACACATCGTATTGGCCGGTGCGACCGCATCAGGACAGACCGATTACAGTATTCTTCCGGCATTTCGAACGTCGGCGCAGCAGTTCGGGCCATCCGTATATGGATGGGTTTTCCCTGGACCGGTAAGTTTCAGGCCACCAATATTGTCGTGACACGCCAATGACTCAGCGGCTGCGCAGGAACGATTCCAGGCGAGAGTAGTGCGACCGTTGTTACGTAGGGCAATTCCTGTATTGAAGCCAGCGAAATAGGCGGTATGCTCTTAGCGTTGGACCGCCTGGCCCAACATTCCCCTAAAACAATCTGGCGCGGATGGTGTCCCTTGGCTATTTCATTGCTATTCCATAGAACTGAGCCCCGTATTCCCAAGAACGTACTGGTTAGGTTATTCGACCCTGAGAAACGCGACTTTGAAATAAGTCTCACGGTCGACGTCAGTGACCATGGCGCGCTTGTGGTCTGCAAGAATCCTTTGCCGCCCAACACTTACATTTCAGTCCACTCGATGGGCCGCAGTATGTATTCGCCCGCGCGAGTAGTTCATTGTCAACCTCTTAAGGATCGTTCCTACGCGCTCGGGTTGGAGCTAGCCGACCCATTGCCGGATTGGCTCGAGATTCAACGATCAGCGCGCCAAACCGGCAAGCGCTGAACTCAGGTTCAACCGTCCTCAGCCCTCGGTAATGTTGTAGTTCCTTGGTTCGTCCAGCCAGCCAAAAACACAGCGCGGACGCCGCACGAGGCGAAAACTGTTCACATCTGGAGGCATTGGTGAGACCGTTTCCTGGATCTCCAAGCGAGGGCGGGTCCGAAATCCTGGATCGTACCCCGCCCGAACTTGCATTCGTAACGCAGGGAAGATTGCACCGGGCTGTTCCGAAAGAAATATCTCAAGCGACGCCCAGCCTGCGGGGCCAGGTTCGCGAAAATCTTCGTTCGATGCTGATCATCCTGGCGCTAGCCATTGCCGTGCGAGTAGCGTTTATGCACTTCGCCGGCTGGGATAAAGGACCGCTTTACTTTGCCGAGGTCGAACGGGTCGCGAGAAGCCTCCTGACACAAAACGTTTTCGGTAATCCCTACGCCCTTCCAACTGGTCCAACCGCGCACTTGGCGCCGGTCTATCCCTGGTTGGTCAGCGTTTTATTTCGGGTCTTTGGCACCGGTGGGTTGGGAACACTATCGGTACATCTCTTTAATGCCGTCTGCGCCTCAGTCCAATATGCCTTATTAGTTGTGCTGGCACTGGCCTGTGGATTATCGCCGCGCGTTGGAATTCTCGCTGGTGCGGTGGGGGCTTTGATTCCTTTACACCCACTGGTGGAAGTCCACGGATGGGAAGCGAGTTTTGTCGCAATGTGCTGGACCGCGGTTCTCGTCTTCACCATAGACTGGTGGAGGCGCTCTGCTGCCTCCCCTTTGCATGCCGCGCTTATCGGCTTCTGCTGGGGCCTGCTGCTGCTAGCGGCACCTTCGATGTTGCTGGTCTTTCTCGCCGTTATGACGCTGTATTTTTTGGTTGTGCCACAGAGCACGCTCGGCCGGACTGCCATAGCAGTAGCTGCGGCTGGGCTTGTCCTGCTGCCGTGGACGGTCCGAAATGAAAAAGCTTTTCACCACCTTTTCTTCATTCGCAGCAACTTCGGCCTGGAATTGAGCCTGTCCAACCATGACGGTGCCAGTCCGTTATTCGTGTCAGAAACGCATGCGCCCCGTGACAACAACTTCTTCCTGCGGCGGCATCCCGCGGCAAATCCGTTCGAGGCTCAACTAATTCAGCAAATGGGCGAAGCGAACTACCATCATGAACGATTAGAGGAAGCCATGCAGTGGATCAAGACTCATCCTCGCGCATTCCTCGAACTGACAGCTCGCAGGGCTTGGTACTTCTGGTTCAGCTCTCCGTGGTACAGGTCCTTAATTCAGCTTGCGCTGGTTGCAGCGGCACTGGTGGGCTTGCTTAGGCTTTTTCGCGTTGCACCGCTTGCCGCCTGGCTCTTTGCGGCCTGTTGGTTAATGTTTCCCTTGGTCTATTACTTCATCTTTTTTGACACTAGATATGAGTATCCGCTAAACCAAAGTCTTCTCTTTCTAGCTTCGTTTGCTCTTTTGGACGCTCTGAAATTGACGAACCGAGTGGCACCAGGCGAAAGAGAAAGATCTCCTCGAACTGTTCTTAACATCGCTGCGATGAACGGTGTGCGGCTGCCCTGAACTCACCGAGTGTTTATGGTTTCGCGAAAAATGCTCGCCGATGCAATGAGGAGTGGGGTTGGTTCCGCGCGTTATCACGTGGCTGCAGACTCAGTGGCTGTACTTTTCTGATTGCCGGCGATTTCCAGTCCCGCCTTGCGAAGACCATCAATGAGATGCTCAATCAGTTCGGCGTCCCACCACTTGTTGAGTTCCGTTCGTCCAACTGTTACGAAGTCTGGCCGAATCCTTAATAAAGCCTGAGCGGCATTCCGTGCTGCGTCCAGCTCGCCGAGTTGCCCGTAAATGGCTGCCAAGGCAAATTGAGTACGCCAGAATTCAGGCAAGTTGACTCGAAGGACGATCTCCAGAGCGCGACGATAGTCGCGCAGGCGATATGCGTTGAAGCACGTAGGAAACCAATACCAGCCTGGGTGATTCGGATTGAGCCGCGTGGCCTTTTCTGCCAGAAAGCAGCCGCGCTCCCAATCGCCGGAAAAGGCGATCTGTAGGCCAAGGTATGCGGCCGCGAGACTGTCCATGGAGTTGAGGGCGATAGCGCGCTCCGCTGCGACACGGAACGCCCCAAATTCCTTGCGGAAGAATAACGTCGAGGCCAAGGCGTGATGGGCAATGTGGTTGGAGGGAGCTACATCAAGCGCCCGCCGAGCTGCCGCCAATGCTCGTCCGAGAGGATCTGGTTGCAGGTTGAACCCGTGCGTGTATTCCTCGCGGTAGAGCATCGCGAGGATAGCCCAGCAATCGCCGCGATCGGGAGGCTGTTTCACAGCGTGCTCCAAAGCGGTCCTTGCCGCTAAATGCTCTGACGCACTGATGCGCTGGAAGTGCCCGAAACTCCGCAGTACCGCCTCGTAAGGGCTCAATTCCTGGGGCGCTCGATTCCGGAGCGCTTCGGTCATGCTGTGCGGCAGAATCCCTTGTGTGTCGGCAACGGTGGATACGATTCGCGGCACAACATCATCCACAAGGTCCAACACCGCATCGGGACTGAAGGGGTAGTCATAAGTTTCCGCCCACAGGCCCGCGCCGGTGCTGGCATCAATTAGCTGGGTTGCTATCCGTACCTTCGTGCCGGCCTGGCGAACACTTCCCTCCATGACGTAGCGGGAACCGAGGTCTTTGGCCGCGACGCGCACGTCCACTGCCTCGCGCGCATATCGTGCAGTGGAACTCCGGGCGATGACCTTGAGATAAGAGAAGCGCGATAAACCAGTGATGACATCGTCCGTCAGGCCTTCCGCTAATGCGGCGAGATCGGCGTTGCCTCCACCGTATTTGAAAGGTAAGACGGCGACCCAGAAGCCCTCTTCGATACGAGCAGCACCTGAGTCCGACGGAGCTGGAGTACGGGAAGCCGAGGGGGGAACAGGCAACGAGTGGGATGCAATCCGCGCCAGGTCGCGGAACTCATTGCTGACATCCCGTGCGGTCTGCATGCGATAACGCGGATCCTTTTCCAGACAGCGTCGGATGACCCGCGCCATATCTGCGGGCAGGTCCGGCCGCGCGTCGGTAACCGGCAGTGGGGTGTCGCGCAGGATCGAGGACACTAGTTCGGGGGACGAGGTTCCCTCGAATGGCCGCCGCCCCGTCGCCAATTCATGCAACACGACGCCCAGGGAAAAGATGTCGGTGCGAACGTCGAGCGTGCGTCCCAACACTTGTTCCGGTGACATGTAAGCCGGCGTCCCCATGACCATTCCGGCTCGCGTACGGCCGGCGGACGTCAGGGTGGCATCATTTGAGGATTCGGCGCCAACATCTTTTGCCAATCCGAAATCCAGAACTTTGACGCGGCCTTCGTTTGTGACCATTACGTTTGCGGGTTTCAGGTCGCGATGCAGTATTCCTTTGTCGTGCGCCGCGGCCAGAGCCTCGGCTAGTGCGTTCGCAATTTCGACAATTTGCCCGACGGGCAGGCCGTTGGCAGGAATAATCCGATCGAGCGATTGCCCCTCGATCAACTCCATGGTGAGAAAGTGTCTTCCGTCGCACTCTTCCACGGAATAGAGCGTCACGACGTTTGGGTGGTTGAGAGCAGCAACCGCGCGCGCCTCACGCTGAAAACGGCTAAGTCGTTCGGGATCATTGGCAACATCGTGTGGCAGAACCTTGAGCGCCACGTCGCGCCCAAGTTTGGTGTCTGTCGCTCGATACACCTCTCCCATTCCACCCGCGCCGATCTTATCCAGGATGCGGTAGTGCGAGACGCTCTGCCCACTCAAAATTGAGGTTTCCGCCATGCGGCGCTCATCTTAGGTTGTGGAGAGAAGGCAAGTCAACGCAGAGGCCGAGTTGGTCGCCAAGGCCAGAATCAACACGGAAACTGGACATATGGATCCAGCCCCCAAAAGCGCGTGTCCGGTAGTGCGACTAACCGGGAGCTACCGCCGTTTTGATACGATTGCCATCATGCACACGAAACAGCTGTTGTTCGCTTTGGCTTTCACACTGCTTGTCGTTTTCACGGGTTCGCCAGTCTCGGTTCATACCTAGCACATGAGCGAAACGACAGCTCCGCGGAAGCGGGAAAGATTTGGCAGCGCTTCCATCGATTCAGGTCGTATTCTCAGGTGTAACCTCCGCAATTGCAGTAGATTAGAGCGCGGGACGAATTTGTTGGGGAATTTGTTGGGGAATTCGTCGGCAGATGTCGATTCTGGCGCTTGCGGTTCGACGTAGAAGTGAGGCGGGGACTTGGATTCAATAAGCCGCTGAAACTAACTCAGGAGAAAAACGATGAAATTCATGTTGATTCTAAAATCGACCAAAGATTCCGAAGCCGGCAAGATGCCGAGCGAGGAAGTGATCAACGCGATGGTGAAGTACAACCAAGAGCAGGCCAAAGCGGGAATTCTGCTCGATGCGGCGGGTCTGTACCCCAGTTCCAAAAACGGCGCGCGAGTCAGATTAGCACCCAGCGGAAAGAAAACGGTCATCGATGGACCATTCACCGAATCGAAGGAACTGGTCGCCGGCTATTGGATCATCCAGGTGAAGTCGATCGAAGAAGCGATCGAGTGGGCGAAGCGAGCTCCGTATTCGCCGGACGGTTCGGGACAGGAGACCGAAATCGAGGTGCGAGAGTTCATTGAGTTCGAGTGACTCTCCACGGAGTTGCAACGCGCAAACCTTTAGGGGCGGGGCTTGTTTATGGACCCGAAAATGGAAAGGTAGTTAGGTCCTGAGTTTAGCCGCGTGCGAATGTCTATAGGCTTCCGGTTGGGACTCCGCCTGCACGCTCGTAATTTACGATGATGATTCGTTGTGTTGCGGCCAGAATTTTGCCCAAATGTCGAAGGTTTTTCGCCCTAGCAACAACTCAAACTGATTTTGTTTGATTTTCAGCCTAGCGAGCTTCCGTTCCGTCGGACCACTTTTGTGCTGGAATGACGAACTGCGTCAGGTGCTCCGTGGGGTCGGCAACCGCAATGACAGGCGAACCCGGCAGATTCGCTCCCCAGATCGCGGGGTCCATGTCCGAATAGAAGAACATGAGGTGGGAAGGCCAGTGGGGGAGGGTCGCGCCGCCGTATCCCTGCTTCGACATCATGTAACACATCGCTCCGGGTTCCATCGCAGGCAGTTCTTTCTTGTCGACGGCGGCCGCGATGATCTCGTCCACCTGATCCTTCGTGCGCCCCGCCAGAATCAACTCAGTAATTCTTGTGACTCGTAGAAGGTAGGAGTGTGCGGCTGCTGCATTCACACACATCGGAACCCGCACTTTCGGATCCCAAAAGTCGGCATCCGCTGCAGAGGTCCACGAACGTCCCACGATACACACGAAACCGTTCTTTCCTTTGACCGCGGTTTCGAAACCACGACGCGCAAGAACCAAGACCTCTGCATCGCGTGAAATGGGTTCCGGTGCAGCACTTCGCGCCAGGGCCACTTCCGCATCCCGATCCGTCATGCGGTATTGCTCGACCGGGGCCATCTTCGGATAAGGTGTCGCGGCATCCTGTGTCATCGCCCGATTCGCCGTACCGAGGTACGCCGTACCGAGCACGACAAGCAGTGCGAAGCTCTTGATTGCGATTGCGCTAACCTTGTTCTTCAGCATCATTTCCTCCTGAGAGTGATCAAGTCGGCCCATCGGATCACTTCTTCTTTGGAACGCTCGACCCGCCAAACGGCCGCACCTCGACGGGCGCCCGACAGGCGACGACAGCCTTGCGCCCCCACGCGAGTGCCTCGTCCAGGTCAGCGGCTTCCAGAATCCAAAAACCGCCTATGTGCTCCTTGGTCTCCAGGTACGGCCCGTCCGTGATGAGCACCTTGCCATCGGGTTGCGCCCGCAGGGACCTCGCTTCGCTGGCCGCGGTGAGGCCGCCAGCAAAAATTCTGGCGCCGGCAGAAATCATTTCGCGGTTGAGCGCGTGGATCTCTTCGACCATCGCTTCGCCCTCTTTAGACCCGTCGTAGCCGTCGGGGTGGTGAATCGCAACCAAATACTGCGCCATGATTTCTCCTTTGTCCTGTAACGGAACTAGGTGAACATTCCCGTCTGTCCTCGGGTTCCGTCATCAGATAGTCGTTCGGGAGACCGAAAATCGACAGCTACTCCATTTTTTTGTTCGGGCAAGGGCCGGTTTGCAGAGATGGTTTGCGATCTTACATGGGTGGGGCGGGGGTGCCGTCGGACCATTTGTCTACTCCTACTAAGAAGACGGACATCGGTGGGAAGGATTTGAGTTGTGGGTAGGATTGCGCGGAGATGTACCAGTAATTTACGGCGAGGACAGGGGAGTTGGTGAGGTTTGCGCCCCAGGCAGCGCCGTCTTTGCTCGCTTCGTAGAACATTAGGTGAGGGAGGTTGTGGTTGCCGTTGTCGGTCAGATAGGAGGACTTGGACATCATGTAGTCGACAGTTCCGTGCTCCAGGGCTGGTAATTCTTTTTTGTCTATCGCGGCTTTGATTGCGGCTATGATTTCTGGTTTGGAATGGCCGGCCAGCAGCAATTCCGCGCGCTTGTATACATACGGCAGGACGGAGCGGGCGGCGGGTGGGTTGAGGCAATCTGCGGCGCGAATTTTTGGGTTCCAAAATTCGGGGTGGTCGAACATGCCCATCCATCCGCGTCCCACCCAGCAGACCCAGCC